>JFJP01002527.1_pt1 | contig 11164 bp, 10 predicted proteins | sample 431651 | NCBI WGS metagenome assembly JFJP01 (sample SAMN02602958, study PRJNA72255) | Microbial mat metagenome, whole genome shotgun sequencing project. | biome: fresh water; feature: sink hole; material: water; isolation source: purple microbial (photo- and chemosynthetic) mats found in... | reverse complement strand
TGCATCATGGCGAGCAGGTTGGCCACGATGCGCTGGCCTTCGATGGTGTCCATGTAGTCGGCCGGCTTGTCGCCACCCAAGGCGGGGGACGGGGTTTCCAGCCAGTTTGCGATCCACCTGGCCGGGTCGAAGCCCTGCGGATTCCCCGACTCGGTCACCATCGACTCGACCTGGCCGATCAGCTTCTGCAATCCGATGATGCGTTCCGACTGATCCGGCGACAGCAACTCGTCCTGGGCGATCTTGCGTTTGACCGTGCCGGCCGGGAAATTCAGGGTGGCGAACAGGCGTTCCCGCGAGATGCCCATGATCCGGCTGGTATTCACCAGCGCGTCGGCCTTGACGCCCTTGCGGATCAGCTTGACGCGATCTTCCGGCGTTGCCTGGAACAGCGAGACGTAGGCCGAAATGTCGGGGGTGTAGGCGGAAGCGTAGTCGTACACGGCCATTGGCGTGGCCGCCATCAAGGGGGCTTTGGATTTTGCCTCGCCACGTTTGGGAACGCCCTGCCGAGTCGTTTTTACTTCCATGATAATTACCTCATTTGATTCTTCATTACGAATCAAATGATACAACATTACACCGGCGTGCCAAGTGCTTATCGCCGGCACCGCCCGTGCTTCAACTGCTGAACACCTGCGCCAGCGCTTGCGACATGTAGGAGTGATCAAGCACACCGGCGCTTTCGCGCAGGCTGTGCATCGCCCACATCGGCGAACCGACGTCGATGCTGAGAATGCCGAGACGGGCGGCGACGAGCGGCCCGATGGTGCTGCCACAACCAAGATCGGTGCGATGCGCGTATTGCTGCCAGGGCACTTGCGCGCGTTCGCAACAGGCGATGAAGCGGGCGGCGCTGTCGATGCCGGTGGCGTAGCGCTGATTGGCATTGACCTTGATCACCGGCCCGGCATTCACCATCACCCGATGATTCGGTTCATAAGCGGCGGGGAAGTTGGGGTTCCAGGCATGCGCCATATCGGCGCTGACGAAGAAACTGCGCGCCAGGGTGCATCGCTGATCCTCGACATCCTGGCTCTGCGCGGCGCCCAGCCGTTGAATGACATCCTCGACAAAGCTGCCGTCAGCGCCAGCCGCGCTGGTACTGCCCACTTCCTCATGATCGAAGAAGGCGGAGAGGCAGGTCGCTTCCGGCGCGGTTGTTGCCTGCAAAGCACTCAGCGCGGCATGGCAGGAAGCCAGGTTATCGAGCTGGCTGTCGGCGATGAACGCCGCATCCGCGCCCCAGAAACTGCCCGGCTGAGTGTCGTAGACATTGAATTCCCAGTTCACGATGTCCGCCGTCTCGCAGCCAAGCTGAAGCGAAATACGACTACGGAAATCACCCGCTGAATCGTCTTCAGCCAAGCCCAGCAGCAGCGGCAGTTCGGTCTGCTTGTTCAACTTGAGCCCCTGCTCGTTGACCTCGCGGTTCATGTGAATCGCCAGATTTGGCAGGCGCAGTAGCGGTTGTTCAAAACGCAACAAGCGCGTCACATGCGCATCGCCTTGCCGCAGGCTGACCCTTCCAGCCAGGCTGAGATCGCGGTCGGTGAACGTCGCCAGAATCGGCCCGCCGTAGACCTCGACGCCCAGTCGGCTGAAACCGTCCGCGCGATGCGGCGCATTCGGCTTCAGGCGCAGGCCCGGCGAGTCGGTATGCGCGCCAATCAAGCGCAAGCCGGTCTGCGCCAGCGGCGCCTGGCCCAGCCTGAAGGCGATCAGCGATGCGCCGCCGCGCACCACGTAATAAGAGCCACCCGGCGCAAGCGACCAGCGCTCGGCTTCATCCAGACGGCTGAAGCCAGCCGTTTCCAGGCGCTGGCTGAGCGTCTGCACGGCATGCCATGGACTCGGACTGGCATCAATGAAATCAAGCAGATCCTGGGCGTGGGAACGGAAATGGGGAGCGATTGGCATCGGCTAAAAATATAAAAAATGAACGCCGCGAGAATACAGGAAAGGCGACGAACGCAAGGCGGACGCTCAGCCCAGCGCCCGCTCGATGAAGTGGCGCGGCACACGGGTTCTGGGCACGCGCGTGTTTTTGTTACCGCCAAACCATTGCCGCACATCGTCATCCAAGCCGATGCCGTGCATGTAGTTGTACAGCGCTTTGTTCAACGCGATGCCGAGGCTGTCGTGATCGACGCCGGTGGGATCAATAAAGCCCACATCGTTCTTGGCGAACGACACCGGTGGCAACGGTTTCAACATCACGCCAAACTGCTCAGGATGTAGGCCGACCGGCGAATGCACGGTGCAAACGAAGCGGTGGAAGAAACCAGACTGGATGCAGCCGGCGGCGAACAGTTGACGCACGTATTCCAGCGCATCGACGGTGTCTTGCACCGTCTGCGTCGGGAAGCCGTACATCAGATAGGCATGCACCAGAATGCCGGCATCGCTGAAGGCGCGGGTGACGCGGGCGACCTGATCGACCGAGACGCCCTTCTGCATCAGCTTGAGCAGCCGATCCGACGCCACTTCCAGGCCGCCGGAAACCGCGATGCAGCCGCTGTCGGCAAGTTGCAGACAGAGTTCCGGCGTGAACGACTTTTCGAAGCGGATGTTGCCCCACCATGAAATCGCCCGATTTCTTCGTGCCAATTCGTCGGCCAGCGCCTTCAACGCCTTCGGCGGCGCGGCTTCATCGACGAAATGAAAGCCGGTCTGGCCGGTTTCTTCGATGATGGTTTCGATCCGATCCACCAACGTCACGGCGGCGATGGCGTCATAGCGACCGATGTAATCGAGCGAAACGTCGCAGAAGCTGCACTTCTTCCAGTAACAGCCATGCGCCACGGTCAGCTTGTTCCAGCGTCCGTCCGACCAGAGCCGGTGCATCGGGTTGAGCATGTCCAGCACCGACAGATACTGGTCCAGCGGCAGGCCATCCCAGGTCGGCGTGCCGACTTCGGCGAACGGGATGTCGGGTTCGGGGAAGTGGATGTAGCGGACTTTTTCTGTGTCGCGCACGAACGTCCGCACCAACCGTTCGCGACCGCGTTCGCCGCGCAGATGTTCCAGCAGCGCCAGCAACGGCCGCTCACCGTCGTCGAGACAGACGTTGTCGAAATAATCGAACACGCGCGGCTCACTGAGTTCACGCAACTCGGTGTTGACGAAGCCGCCGCCGAGCACGGTAACCACGGTCGGATGCGCTGCCTTGATCGCCTGCGCAATTCGGAACGCGGCGTAGACGTTGCCGGGGAAGGGCACCGACAGCAGCACCACCGACGGCGCGTGCTTGGCCATCGCGTCCAATGTCAGTTCGCGCAGGGTCTGATCAACCAGATTCAGTGGAGCGGCCAGCGCCTCGGCCAGCGGTTCGAACGTGGGCTGGCTCTGCGCCAGCGATTCGGCATAGCGCACAAACTCGAAGCGCGGATCGACCGCCTCGCGCAGCACATCGGCGATATCGTTCAGATACAGCGTGGCGAAATGGCGCGCCCGATCCTGCACGCCCAGCGCGCCAAACGCCCAGGCCAGCGGATCGACGCCATCTTCATCTTCATACACATCAAGCGAAGCGAACCGCGCGCCTTCGGGCAGGAAATGCCGCCCGGCGATGCGGTGCCCGATGCTGGGATCGCGGCCTTGCAGAAAGGCAACGGCCGGCGTGATGGTGGCGAGATAACGTACGAACTGTGCCTCAAATGACTTGATCTGCGGCGTCCGTTTGGACTTCGGTAACGCATCGATGCAGGCGCGGATTGCGCGCAATCCATCCGGCGAAAACAACCTCAATACCAGCGCCAGCGCCAAGTCTTCCTGCACCGCATCGACGCCACGCGAACGCAGAAAGCCGGTCAGATACGCCGTCGACGGATACGGCGTGTTGAGCTGCGTCATCGGCGGGATGATGGAAAGGACGCGCATGGTATGGCCCGACGCGATGGATTCGGGCCGGATCGATGGTGTCATGGCTTCTTCGATACTTTTCGCACTGCCCGCTTGGCTGGCGGCAGGAAGTTCTCCCCGGTCACCACCGATTTCCCGGTCTTCTCTTCCAGCGCCTTGCGCGCCTGTTTGGCAATCGTGCCGCCCTTGCCGGCGGCAGCCGCGTTTTCCGCCATGCCGGTCGCCGCATCCGTTTCCGCAATCTGCCGGGTGGAGAGTTCCGCCAGCGCGGTGAAGATCAGCTCCGCCTCGCTCATATGGTCGCGCAGGTTCTGGGTTTTCAGGCCCTTCATCGTCTTATGTTCTTTCACGCTCACGCCGGTCCATTCCTGATGAATCAGGTTGGTCAGGATGGCGAATTCCTCGCCCTGCTTGATGTCGTGATTGGCCCAGTAATCGGTCAGCTTGTTGCGCGTTTCCTGGCCGGTCATGCGCTGCTGAATCCACTTCTCGCTGCGCCCGTGTTTGAGCCAGGTTTCGCGAGCGCGATCCAGCGACAGTGCGGGGTCGCTCATTTCCTGCATGCGCTCGTAACCCACCTTGGCCAGCCACAGCTTGATCGGCTCGGCCTTGGGGCTGGGCACGGACTGCACCAGCCGCAACAGGGTCTCGGCGGTGGCGACATCGGTGAGACGTTGCTTGCCGTCATCAGCGGTCATTTTCAACTGGTAACAGCTTGTTACCAGTTGACTGCCCTCCTTGGCCAAACGCCCCTTCAGCACCTTCCAGTACTTTCGTGCTCCCTGATAGTCCGGTTGTTGGGTCAGCACCTGGATGATGTCGATGACCGAAAACAGCCAGGTTTCGGTTTTCTCGTCATACACACGACGGATGGCGTGGGTCTCGAATAAAGCGGGCTGGTTCAGCATGTTGGGTCTCCCTGTTTTTCCTCAGTTTGCCGCTTAATTGTTTAGCTGGGAAACACGGCTCAACCCATTGAGTTTAGAGAGTGCCCCGCGCGCACGGCGCACCCTGCGCAACTACGCATGCGAATGATTGCGCCGGAAATCCAGATGCCCGTCGATCAGCGTGTATTGCACGCGGCCCTGCATTTCCAGGCCGAGGAACGGGCTGTTCTTGCCCAGGCTGGCGAGGTTGGCGCGATTCACGACCCAGGTGGCTTCCGGGTCGAACATGCACAAGTCGGCGGCGCGACCGATGCCGATGTGGCCGGCATCAACACCCAGAATGCGGGCTGGATGCTGGGTGATGTAAGCGAGCGCCTTGGTCATCGACATGCCGCTTTCACGCGCCCATTTCAGCGTCAGTGGCAACAACAGCTCGACGCCGGTGGCGCCGGGCTCGGCTTCCTGGAACGGCAGTTCCTTGGCGTCGTCATCGACTGGCGCGTGGTCTGAACAGATCGCGTCGATGGTGCCATCTTCGAGGCCGTGGCGAATCGCATCGCGGTCGCGCTGGCTGCGCAATGGTGGAATCAGGTGGCAGTTGGCATTGAAGTCAGCGGTATCCATTTCCGACAGATGCACGTGATGGATATTCACATCGCAGGTGATCGGCAGGCCGTCATGCTTGGCGCGCCGCACCATCTCGATGCCGGCGCGGCTGGACAGGCGGGCCAGATGCACGCGGGCGCCGGTTTCGCGCACCAGCAACAGGATGGTCGACAGCGCGACGGTTTCCGCCGGCACCGGGATCGGCGGAAAACCCAGGCGCGCGGCAACCACGCCATCGTGCGCAACGCCTTCGCGCGCCAGATGCGGGTCTTGCGGCCGCAGCCAGACCGACAGGTCAAACGTCTTGGCGTATTCCATCGCGCGCAGCAGCACTTGCGTGTCGATCAGCGGCGCGTCGGCCTGGCTGAAGGCGATGCAGCCGGCTTCGGTCAGCTCGGCCATCTCGGTGATGCCCTCGCCCTTGAGCTTGCGCGTCAGCGCGCCGACCGGGTACACGCGCGGACCGGGCATGTGCTTGGCGCGGAACTTGAGCATTTCGACCAGGCCGGGTTCGTCCAGCGGCGGGTCGGTATCCGGCGGACAAGCCAGCGAGGTGACGCCGCCCACTGCCGCCGCGTGCATTTCGGTTTCCAGCGTCGCCATATATTCCAGGCCAGGCTCGCGCAGGCGCACCGACAGATCGACCAGGCCGGGGCAGACGATCAATCCGCTGGCGTCGATCACCTGGTTGGCGTGGAAATCGCGCGGAATTTGGCCGACGCCAACGATATGGCTGGCGGCGACATAAATGTCCGTGACCGCGTCGAGACCGGAAGCGGGATCGATGACACGGCCGTTCTTGATATGAATCTTCATCTCGCTATTCCTCAGTTCCCGGCCAGTATGCTCATCACCGCCATGCGCACCGCGATGCCGAAGGTGACCTGCGACAGGATCACCGACTGCATGCCGTCAGCCACCGCCGAATCGATCTCGACGCCGCGATTCATTGGCCCCGGATGCATCACGATGGCATCCGGCTTGGCCAGCTTCAGCTTCTCCGGCGTCAGGCCCCAGTGTTTGAAGTATTCGCCGGCCGAAGGCAGGCGCGCACCGCGCATGCGCTCGTTCTGCAGGCGCAACATCAGCACCGCATCGACATCCTTGATGCCCTCGCTCATCTTGTGAAAGACATGCACGCCGAGGTTTTCGACGTCGCGCGGCAACAAAGTTTTCGGCGCCACGACGCGCACTTCCGGGCAACCCAGCGTGGTCAGCGCATGAATCTGCGAGCGGGCAACACGCGAATGCAGCACATCGCCAACGATGGCGACGCGCAGGTTGTGGAACGGGCCTTTGTAGTGACGCAGCGTGAACATGTCGAGCAAACCCTGCGTTGGGTGCGCGCAGCGGCCATCGCCGGCATTGATGATGTGGATGTGCGGCGCGACGTGGCGCGCGATCAGATGGCTGGCGCCGGCGGCGGCATGCCGCACGATGAACATGTCGGCCTGCATCGCCGACAGGTTGGCGATGGTGTCGAGCAGGGTTTCCCCCTTGCTTTGCGACGAGGCGTTGATGTTCAGGTTGACCACATCGGCGCTCAAACGCTTGGCGGCGATCTCGAAGGTGGTGCGGGTGCGCGTCGAGTTCTCGAAGAAGATGTTGAAGATGGCTTTGCCGCGCAGCAACGGCACTTTCTTCACATCGCGATCCGCATCCGTCACCGTGATGAACGACGCGGCGGTATCGAGAATCTGGTTCAGGATGCGCGCCGGCAGGCCATCCAGCGTCAGCAGATGGCGCAGGCGGCCATCCTCGGTCAGTTGCAGATTGTTGGCGCTCATGGCTTCCTTTTCATGATGAAGTGCAGGCCGTCCGTTTCATTTTTTTCCAACGAGATATGTTCGTCCGGCGCCAGATCGAGCTTGAGGCCGACGTAATCGGCCTGGATCGGCAGTTCGCGCCCGCCGCGATCGACCAGCACGGCCAGCTTGATCGCCGCCGGGCGGCCGTAGTCGAACAACAGATTCATCGCGGCGCGGATGGTGCGGCCGGTGAACAGCACATCGTCAAGCAGCAGGATGCGACGGTCTTCGACATCGAATGGCAGATGAGACGGCTTGGTTTCCGGATGCAGGCCGATGCGCGAAAAATCATCCCGATAAAACGCGATGTCGAGCACGCCACGCGGAATATCGAGGCCGAAACGTTCAGCCAGCGCATCCATGATCCAGACACCGCCGGTATGAATGCCGACCAGCGCGCAATCGGCATGGATATGCGGCTTGATCTGCTCGGCGAGTTGATCGATGAGTGTTTCAGGCGAGGGGAGTTGGGTCGGCATGATCAAAAAAGTCCTGAAGAATTTGTTGCGCCGCGACGGCGTCGTCGAGGCCTTTACGGGCGCTCCCTTTGACACCAGCTTCGCGCAGGCGGAGATCGGCATCGAATGAAGTCAGCCGTTCATCCACCAGCGATACCGGCAGATTGAAACGGCCATGCAGTTGGTTGGCAAAGCGGCGCGCCCGGCGGGTGATGTCGTGTTCCGTGCCATCCATTGAAAAGGGCAGGCCGCATACCAGTTGCAGTGGACGCCATTCCTCAATCAGCCCGCCGATACGGCCAAATCGCGCGTCATTGCCTTCGCCGGATATTGTTTCAAGCGGATGCGCCAGACTGTTTTCCCAATCACCGACCGCCACGCCGATGCGCTTCAGGCCGAAATCAAAAGCCAGTACGCTGCCGCGCCGCATAAAAGTTAAGCGTGCCCCGCTTCTTCCGACAACATGGCCAGATCGATGCCGAGCAGCTTCATCGCCGCCGGAATGCGGTCTTGCGCCGGCAGGCTGAAGATGACTTCCGGGTCGGCCGCCACGGTCAACCAGGCGTTCTGCTTGATTTCGTCTTCCAGCTGCCCCGGCCCCCAGCCGGCATAGCCCAGCGTGACCAGGATTTCCGCCGGGCCTTCCTGACGCGCGGTGGCTTCAAGAATGTCCTTCGACGTGGTCAGACCAACACGATCGTTCACCGACAATGTCGAGCCCCATTTGCCAACCGGACGATGCAGCACGAAACCCCGCTCAACCTGCACCGGGCCGCCGTAATACACCGGCTCGCCGCGCAGATGCATATCCGCCAGATCGAGCCCGATCTGGCTGAACAGGGCTTCCAGATTCAGCTCGATCGGTTTGTTGATCACCACGCCAAGGGCGCCCTGATCGCCGTGATCGCAGATATAGGTCAGCGTGCCGGAAAAATTCGGGTCCAGCATGCTGGGCATGGCAATCAGAAAATGGTCGGTGAAGTTAGCGTTATCCATGATGGGCGCCCGGTGAAATTGGGGCGATTGTAACGCCGGCGGACCGCCCTCAATATGTTCGACATGGATACCGCACTCATCTGGTTCAGGCGCGATTTACGCGTCAATGACAACGCCGCGTTGTATGCCGCACTGAAAGTCGCCCGCCGCGTTCATGCCGTGTTTGTCTTCGATACCGACATCCTCGCAGCCTTGCCTGACCGGGCGGATCGTCGCGTCGAATTCATCTGGCACAGCGTCGCCGCGCTGAAAGCCGAACTGGAAGCACACGGCGGCACACTGCATGTCCTGCATGGCAGCGCGCGCAGCCTGATTCCTCAATTCGCCGCCGCAATCGGCGCAGAGGCGGTGTTTGCCGGACGCGACTACGAACCCTTTGCGACCAGCCGGGATGCCTGTGTTGAGACGGCTTTGCACACTGCCGGCCGTACCTTGAAACGGGTCAAGGACCAGGTCATTTTCGAGCTGGACGAAGTGCTCACCGCCGCAGGCAAGCCGTATCACGTTTTCACACCTTACAAGCGGGCCTGGCTCGGCAAGCTGAACGATTTCTACCTGTCGGCGTATCCGGTCGCGCTTTATCTGGATCGGCTGGCGCACGCCGCCGAATCCATCTCGATGCCGACACTGGCCGATCTTGGCTTCGCGCCGAGCAACCTGACACAACTAAAAATCACCCCCGGCCCGGCCGGCGCCGAAGCCCTGTTTGCCGACTTTCAGCAACGCATTGCGCGGTACAAGGACACGCGCAACTTCCCCGCCATCAAAGGCCCTTCTTACCTCTCGGTGCATCTGCGCTTCGGCACCATTTCGATTCGTCAACTGGCCCGCTTCGCTTATCAGCATGGCGGCGAAGGCGCGGAAACCTGGCTGTCCGAACTGATCTGGCGCGACTTCTACCAGATGCTGCTGGCGCGTTACCCGCACACCGTCACGCACGCCTTCCAAAGCAAGTTCGACAGCCTGGACTGAGCCCGCACCGGCTATCCGATCGTCGACGCGGCCATGCGGCAACTCAACCAGACCGGCTACATGCACAACCGCCTGCGCATGATCGTCGCCTCGTTTCTGGTCAAGGATCTGCACGTCGATTGGCGCTGGGGCGAACGCTACTTTGCCGACAAGCTGATCGATTACGACCAGGCCGCCAACATCGGCGGCTGGCAATGGAGCGCCGGCGTCGGCACCGACGCGCAGCCCTGGTTCCGCATCTTCAACCCGGTCACGCAATCGGAAAACTTCGACCCGGATGGCAAGTTCATCCGCCGCTATCTGCCCGAATTGGCGGCCGTGCCGGACAAGTTCATTCACGCCCCCTGGATGCACGCCGCGAACTTGGCCGACTACCCGCCGCCGATCGTCGACCATGCCCGGGCGCGAGCCATCACACTGGATTTATTCCGCCGCGCGGTCGAGCCGCCTGAGCCAGGGGCCTGAATGTAAACGGAGCCGCAAAAAGGCGGCTTCAGGCCAGACGAAAGCGATCGACCATGGTCTGCAAGTCTCGCGAGATGCCATTCAGATTGCTGGCTGCAGTGCCAATGTCTTCCATCCGGGCATTGTTGCTTTCGCTGATCTGGCTGATCCTTTCCATCGCAACTGCCGTGCTATGGCTGGTATCGGTCTGTTCACGCGTGGCATCGGCGATATGCTGGATCAAGCGATTGACCTCGCTTGCAGCACTGACGATCTCGCCCAGTAACTGGCGCGTGGTCTGGCTCACCTGGGCGTTGTCATTGACATCGGCGCTGACCTTGGCCATCGCGGCGACAACCTGCAAGGTCTTGTTGCTGACGCTGGTCACCGTTTCGGTAATCGATAGCGTGCTGGAAGCAGTGCGTTCGGCCAGTTTACGAACTTCATCAGCGACGACGGCAAATCCGCGCCCCTGTTCGCCCGCCCGTGCCGCTTCGATTGCCGCATTGAGCGCAAGCAGATTGGTCTGATCGGCGATGTCACGGATCACCTGGGTGACCTGCGAGATGCGTTCGATCTGCTGGCTCAACTCGGCGATGGCTGCGCTCGAATCCGCCACGCTGATGACGATGCGTTCCGTCGCGTTCACGCTGGCCTGCATATTCTGATTCCCGGCTTCGGCAACGTCGCGCGCCTGATTCGCGGCGACGGCGACGGATTTGGCATCGGACGCGACTTCAGCGATGGAAACCCCCATCTGTTCCATCGCAGCGCTGACCTGCATCACCTGTTCGGTCTGGTTGAGAGTAAGGCGCGCCACGTCCTGAATCGTATTGACCTGATCCGCGCACGACTCGGTGACATGGTGAGCCGTTTGCGACACCTGCCCGATAATGCCAGCCAGAGACTGATTCATCTTGTCGAGCGACTGCAACAGGTGCGCCACTTCATCGGCGCCACTGTCATTGACCTGACCGCTCAAATCGCCATTCGAAATGCGCTGCGCCAGTTGCAACGCAGTATCCAGCCGACGCGTGATGCTGCGGGTGATAAACAGAGCGACCAGGATGCCGGCAGCGAGCGCCAGCGCACCTAATACCAGCATCATGATCTGCGCCGACGCATAGCC
>JFJP01008627.1_pt1 | contig 11166 bp, 10 predicted proteins | sample 431651 | NCBI WGS metagenome assembly JFJP01 (sample SAMN02602958, study PRJNA72255) | Microbial mat metagenome, whole genome shotgun sequencing project. | biome: fresh water; feature: sink hole; material: water; isolation source: purple microbial (photo- and chemosynthetic) mats found in... | reverse complement strand
TTAACATAAAACATTCACCACAAAGACACGAAGGCACAAAGTCACACAAAGGTCAGAAAACTAAATACTGACAGCTAGCTATTTGTAAAATTAGTCTTTGTGTACCTTTGTGTCTCTGTGCCTTTGCGGTGCCCTGAGCGCAGCCGAAGGGTGGTGGGCCAGATGTTAGGATAATTAGAGTCTACTACTTATCTAAAAAACCAAAAAACCGAGAGAAAAATCTCCCGGTTCTTTGTGAGCAAAAGTTCAGTGTGGTGCATGGCAGGACAGTCCCGTTCAATCAGTTTCCTTGCGTTTGCCCCACATGTCGCGAATGGTTTGCTTGACGGCTTGCAGATGACGGCGGCTGATTTCCAGCCTGTCGTCGATGTCTTTGAAGGTGATGAAATATTGGCCTTCACGATCCTTTTTCAGGCCGCCTATATAGACCAAGGCCACCAGTGCGTTGCGGTGGATGCGTAAAAATTGCCCGGAAAATTCCGGTTCCAGGTTTTTCAGCGTTTCATCTAGCAGCACTTCGCCGCCGCTCCAGCGCAAAGTGACGTATTTTTGATCGGCGCGTAGATAGTAAATTTTTTCCACTGGAATCAGCTTTAATTCGCCGTGTACGGTGGCGCTGATGTGGGTGCGGGCAACCTCGCTGGTGGGCGCTTCGGATAAATTCGGTTTTGCCAGACGCGGTTCTTTGTGCAAGGCCAGCGCCCGTTCTAAGGCTTGTTGCAAGCGTTCTTTGCGGATGGGTTTGAGTAAATAATCCACCGCTTGGCGTTCAAAGGCTTCCAGCGCGTATTCATCGTAAGCCGTGGTAAAAATCAACACCGGCGGGTTGGTGAAATCGCCCAGTTGGCGGGCGGCTTCCATGCCGCTCAGGCCGGGCATACCGATGTCTAGCAAGATCACATCGGGCGAATAGGCTTGCACCATTTCCAACACTTCTTTACCGTTGCTGGCTTCGGCATTCAGCAATTCACACAGGCCAATTTCTTTCACCAAGGCGCGCAGGCGCATCCGGGCCAGTGGTTCATCGTCTGCAATGAGAATTTTCATCTGTACTTATCCTTTCGCTAACCCCGTCCTGCGGGGCGGGGATCAATCTGGTGGTGATGCACATCATAGAGCTTTAGCTTGCCGACCACAAAGACAGTGCAGTACATAACAGTCTCGCTCAGGACTGAAGACTGGTCAGCACACAGCGCAACGCGCCATATTCATAAGCCCCGCCCAGTTTTTCATACAGCGGTTTTAAGCGCCCCTGCTCTTCTTCGGGCAGCGCGATCCAGGCGTTTTGAATGGCGGCAATGTCCACAGCACTCAGGTCGGGAATCTGCGCCAGTTGTAAACTGCCGATTTCAATCGCTTTCGCCAGATGTTCGTAAATCGTGCTGATTTTGAGATTGCGTTCGGTCGCAATCTCGCTGACACGCAAGCCTCGGCGCAGGGCGACCAAGGAGATTTCTGCGGTGTCATTGAGATTACGAGCCTGGGGCAGAGACGGCGGCGGCGGCTTTTTGGGCAAGGTCTCGTAAGCCAACAAATGGGCTTCGATCATCTCGATAAATTGCTGACCATAGCGTGCCAGTTTACGTTGGCCTACCCCAGAAATCTGCGCAAATTCCGCCAACGTGGTCGGGCAATACACCACCATTTCGGCCAAGCTGCTGTCATTAAAAATCACAAAAGGCGGCAAATTTTCGTTTTCCGCCAATTCTCGCCGTTTTTGCCGTAAATTGTCCCACAACAGGCGATCTGGGCCGCTGAATTGATCGGTCAACAGGGTGCTGCGTTTGAGCTTAGGCAGCGCTTTTGTGGTGACTTCGCGCAAATGCACGGTTTCCTCGCCCCGCAACACCGGACGCGCCTTGTCCGTCAAAAACAAGCCGCCGTAACCTTGCACATCCACGCCCGCCAAACCCCGCGCCACCACTTGGCGAAACACGCTGCGCCAGGTATCCAGCGACAAGTCTTTGCCCAAGCCAAACACGCTCAATTGGTGATGATGGGCTTGCACCACCTTGTCGGTCTGTACGCCGCGCAACACATCGACCAAATGCAACACCCCGTAACGCTGACCGGTGCGGTAAATACACGACAGCGCTTTTTGCACGGTTTCAGTGGCGTCCCAAGTGTGCGGCGGCTCCAGACAGGTGTCGCAATTGCCGCAGGGAACGGGCAAAGGATCGCTGAAATAGGCCAACAGCGCTTGGCGGCGGCAAGAAGTGAGTTCGCAATAGCCCACCAGCGCATCCAGCTTATGTTGCTCTAAACGCTGGTGTTGTTCATCGGCCTGCGAGTTTTCCATCAGCTTGCGCAGCATCACCACGTCTTCCATACCATAAGCCAGCCACGCATCGGCGGGCAGCCCATCGCGCCCCGCCCGCCCGGTTTCCTGATAATAGGCTTCGATGCTCTTAGGCAAATTCAGATGCGCGACAAAACGCACGTCGGGCTTGTCGATGCCCATCCCAAACGCGATGGTGGCGACAATAATAATCCCCTCTTCGCGCTGAAAACGCTCCTGATGCTGGCGGCGGCTGGCAGCACTCATCCCGGCATGATACGGCAAAGCCCGCCAGCCTTGTTCATTCAACCAGTGCGCGGTTTCCTCTACTTTCTTGCGCGACAAACAATAAACGATGCCCGCATCATCGCGGTGTTCATTGTGTAAAAATGCCAGCAATTGCTGGCGCGGATTGGTTTTTTCCACCACCCGATAGCGGATATTAGGCCGGTCAAAACCAGACACGAATTGCTGCGCTTGCTGCAATTGCAAGCGTTCCACAATTTCCTGGCGGGTCAATTCATCGGCAGTGGCGGTCAGCGCGATGCGCGGAACCGTGGGAAAACGCTGGTGTAACTGCGAAAGCTGCACATATTCCGGGCGAAAATCATGACCCCACTGCGACACGCAATGGGCTTCATCAATCGCAAACAGCGCGATTTGAGTCTGCTCCAGAAACGCCAGAAAACGCGGGCTGAGCAAGCGTTCCGGGGCCACATACAACAAATCCAGGCTGTTATCGCGCATTTGCTGCGCCACTTGGCGGTTTTCATCAGGGCTGAGTCCCGAATGCAAACCAGCGGCACGCACCCCCAATTGCAGCATCGCACTCACCTGATCATTCATCAACGCAATCAGCGGCGAGACGATAATCCCCACCCCCGGACGCAAGATCGCCGGAATCTGATAACACAAGGATTTACCGCCGCCAGTGGGCATCAGCACCAACGCATCGCCACCGCGCCACAGTTGTTCGATCACAGCCTGCTGCTGACCGCGAAAGTCGTGATAGCCACCGGTCAAAGCGGAGGGAAGTCCCGCATGATAAAGCAGTTTTTTGGGAATGGGAACGGTTAAGCCCGGCAGAAAAAAAACCGGCCAGGTCTTGGAGACCTGGCCGGTTTATGCGGGCTGAACGCCGATAAAATCGGCGTTCATCTGCTTTGGTTTCTATTATTTGACACTATCCACGAAAGCCTGTAACAGTTTTTTACCCGTGCTTAGCGCACTTTCTGCTTTTTTAACATGGGCATCATATTTTGTCAGCGCATCCTGTCCGCTCTGCATCGCCTCACTCAGTTTTTCCGGTGAGGTTTTATTAGTCCTAGTACCCTCCAATGCACTTATTAGACCTTTTGCTTGCCCTATTAGCACTTCTCCAGAAGTCATGATCTCGCCCAGTTTAGCTATACTGTCGATTTGTGCAGCAATAGCTTTTTCTGACAGTCCTTTCCCAGTGAGCATTGTTTGGAGTGTTTGCGCCAATTCCTGTGCTTGCAGGCGGGACTTGATCAGTTTCGGATAGAAAATATCTATTTTTTCACGAAGTTTCTCTCCTTTCTGATTCTTACCTGAATACCAGTCAGCAAATAACTGTGCTGCACTCTTCTTCTCTTTATTGAACTTATCCAGTGATTTTTCTGCTTCATCTATGGCAGTTTTAAGTGCTTTTCGCGCCTCATCCTCAGTTTTAAGCGCGTCTGATACAGCACCATAGATTGCAATAACACCCTGGATGATTCCTGCATAGGCGGTTATATCTGACCCCCCAGTTGCTACTGCGGCCACAACACCTTTGGCGATTTGAAATACGCCCTTCGCAACGGTTGTGCCAATTTTAATTTGGAATTTCTTAAGGTCTTGACTGGTTTCTACCAATTTAACCCATTGATCTTGCATCGCCGCTAGCGCCGTTTCCTGAGCGGATAGGCAGAAAAAGTTTTTCGGAGTTTTCAGTACACAAGGACGGGACTATGCAATGCCGCACAATTGACTATGCAGCGCTACACGATTTTTGAAATGACTTATAAAAAAATTGGTTAAAAAACAGAGTTGTTGAAGAATAGCTAACGCTTTACTTGAAGACAAATAAATTATTTCTATTTGAAAGGATTAATGATTGTCAAACGATTCTCAATTAATTGCCCAGCCTGCATATCTTCAGAATACAGAACATCACAAGATGATTTTTTCAGCAATCAACCAAGCCTGTTGAATAGTGTCAACACTCACATTAAGCAATGCCGATATTTTTAACACAAACTCAAGTGTTTCTCTAATTTCAGGATAAGTCCAATTAAATTTACGCCTAAGCACGTTGGAACACTCACTAATAATCTGAGTAGATAACATGGGATTTTGACTTAATAAATTCACAGCGATTTGTTTTTTATGGGATAAAGCGCCATCTTGAGCAAGTGCATAAATTAGAATGTTGCTATCAATAAAGAAATGTTTATCTTGCATTTGCTTCTTCTCTATCAAACTGATAACCTTGTAAATCCAATTGCTTGGCTGCAAAAAAAGCGTGTATCTCCATGAGAGAAGGCGATTTTTTAGCACTCATTTTTAATGAATCTGTTAACAAAATGACTTTTAGAGATTGATTATACCAATCCTGATATTCACTGGGAATTTTTAATACACCCTCTTCGGCAACGGCTTCAAACTCTATCGCGTTCATCGGTCACTCTCTCCTTAAAATAGAAAAAAGCCTGCAATCGCTTGGAATGTCAGGCTTTAAAATTATAGACCTCTCAATTTCACAACGCCAGCAAATCCATAAACTCATGTACCAGCGTGTTTTCTAAAGTGGTTTGTTCGGCACAGAGTGCCAGAATCTGCGCTGACTTTTTCGGTGACAAGCGCGTGGCTAGGTTGCGGGCAAATTTGGCTTGCAACACGGGAATGCCTTCGGCGCGGCGGCGGCGGTGTCCAATCGGATATTCCACCGACACTTTGTCGGTGCTGCTGCCATCTTTGAAGAACACTTGCACCGAATTCCCGATGGAGCGCTTGCTGGCGTCTAAATAGTCTACGGTGAATTGTGGGTTTTCCACCACGGTCATTTTGTTGCGCAATGCGTCGATCAGCGGATTGGCAGCCACGTTGTCTTCATAGTCTTCGGCGGTTAAATGGCCGGTGATCAAGGGCACGGCGACCATGTATTGAATGCAGTGGTCACGGTCGGCGGGGTTGTTCAAGGGGCCGGTTTTGTCGATGATGCGCACGCCGGATTCTTGGGTTTCGATGACAATTTTTTCGATTTGATCGAATTTGCCCACGACTTGCGGGTGCAAGGTGACGGCGGCTTCGCAGGCGGTTTGGGAATGAAATTCAGCGGGGAAAGAAATCTTGAATAAGATATTTTCCATCACATAGCTGGCGTAGCTTTGGGTAAATTTTAAGGCGTTGCCTTTGTATAAAACGTCGTTGAAACCCCAGGTTTTCACGGTCAAGGCGGAGGGATAGCCCATTTCACCGCGCAGCACCATCAGCGCTAAACGCACGCCGCGACTGGTGGCATCGCCTGCGGCCCAGCTTTTACGCGAACCGGTGTTGGGGGCGTGGCGATAGGTGCGCAGCGCACTGCCGTCGATCCAGGCATGAGACACGGCGTCGATCACTTCTTGGCGAGTGCCGCCGAGCATCTGCGTGACCACGGCAGCGGTGGCGATCCGCACCAGCATCACATGGTCAAGACCGACGCGGTTAAAGCCGTTTTCCAGGGCGATTACGCCTTGAATTTCATGGGCTTTCACCATCGCTGCTAACACCTGTTTCAGGGTCAACGCGGGTTTACCCGCAGCCACGGCTTGGCGGCTGAGATAGTCGGCTACCGCCAAGATGCCGCCTAAGTTGTCAGACGGATGGCCCCATTCTGCGGCAAGCCAAGTGTCGTTGAAATCTAACCAGCGAATCATCGCGCCGATATTAAACGCCGCTTGCACTGGGTCAAGTTCGTAAGAGGTGCCGGGGACTTTGACGCCATTGGTCATGGAAGCCCCAGGCACCACCGGGCCTAACACTTTGGTGCAAGCCGGGTAACAATAACGGGCGGTTTCCATCGCTTCGCGGCTTTGGGTGACATCGTAATCCATGACGTAATCGGCAATGTCTACCAGCACTTGGTCGGGGGCTGGGCGCTTGGTGTCGCGAATATCGTGGGATGACATCGTGTGTTCTCCTTGGGGTGGGTGATAAAAGTAAACTGCTCTCACCACTAAGGCACTAAGGCACAAAGTCGCACAAAGGAAGAAAGCTAAACAATAACAACCCTTCTCTTCGGCTGCGCTCAGGACACTGCCTGTTTACTTAGCTTAAATCCGTGAAATCAGTCTTTGTGTACCTTAGTGTCTCTGTGCCTTTGTGGTGTATTTTGTCCCTTCGGCTGCGCCTGCGCATGGTGTCTTTGATTAACAACGCGCCTAAATGCAGCACGGCGATTTCAGCCAGGTCTTTGAGCTTGGCATTCGGGCCGACAAATTCACGCAGACCGGCTTCGTGTTGCACGCCCCGTGGATCAACCAATTCATTGAGGGTGCGGCCATTGCCCCGGAAGTGTTCAAAAATGCTGAGTTTTTTCTCCAGCAAATCCCGATACGCCCAGTCGGCTCCGCCCGTGGCGGCAAGGCTGGCATAAGACGCGGCTTTGATCCGGTCTTTGCCTGCTTGCGGGAAACCTAAAACAAACTGCTGCTGCGCGGCACTGGTAAAAAACAGGGTTTGTGGGGCAAATTCACCGCGTTTGTCGGCTTCAATCGTCGCTTCTGCCGCTAACTTGTCAAACAAGGCAAACACGGTGTCCCAACCCGCGAGTGATTGCACGGCTCCGCCCACGGTGTCTGCGTAACGAAACAGCACCACCACCATGTCCGCATCACGCTGCCAGCGGATGATGTCTTCGGCTTCGTAACCGATGTCTAAATACATGTCCAGCAGCGATTTGCCATACAGACTTTCTGGCAGGGTGAAAAAGACAAAAGGCTTAGTGCCGAGGATCGCTGGTTCAGACAGACTGTTGTCGGGATTGAGGATGTGTTTGCGCGGTGCAATCCGGGCGTAATAACCGCTGGCTGCCGGTAACTCTTCGTAAGCTAAGGGCTTTTGTGCGGGGTCTTGCAGTTTGGTGATCAGGGCTTGTAGGGCTGGCGTCAGATTGGGGCTGGCATACAGCACCGGGTGCAGGGTTTCCGCCCAGGTTAGGCTGCTTAATAAGAAACTGCCTACCGTCAACAGTGCCCACAATGAACGTTTCAACATCCGTCTTTACTCCTTACTGGTTTTTGGTTTAATCCCCGTCGGTATGACGACGACCGCAGAATTGAACCACAAAACGCCGCCTTTGTGGGAGCGGTTTGCAACCGCGATAGGTCTGCGCTGCCCACAAGACCTGCCAGGTTTTCCCTTCGACTACCCTTCGACTACCCTTCGGCTACGCTCAGGGCGGTGCGCTCAGGGCAGTGCGCTCAGGGCAAGTAAAACCTGGCAGGTCTCCACTTAGCGTTGCGCCAAAGGCACCCAGTCGAGCGCATCGGGACCGGTGTACTCGGCGTTGGGACGGATCAGGGTGTTGTTCGCCCGTTGTTCCATCACATGAGCCGCCCAGCCGGTGAGGCGCGACATCACGAAAATCGGCGTGAACAGCGCGGTGGGAATGCCCATGAAGTGATAGGAAGAGGCGCTGTAGAAATCCAGATTGGGAAACAGTTTTTTGCTGTCCCACATCACGGTTTCAATCGCTTCAGAAATCGCATACAGCTTGGCTTCTGGATGACCGGCGGCTAGTCTTTGTGCCCATTGTTTAATCACGGCACTGCGCGGATCGGATGAAATATACACCGCATGGCCGAAGCCCATCACCTTGTCTTTACGGGCTAATTTTTCTTGCAAGCCGATAGTGGCGGCTGCGGGGCTGTCGTATTGTTCGATCAATTCCATCGCCGCTTCGTTGGCACCGCCGTGCAAGGGGCCGCGCAACGTGCCGATGCCCGCAGTGATGGCGGAATAAAAATCCGACAAGGTGGCAGTACACACCCGGCAAGCGAAAGTAGAGGCGTTAAACTCATGTTCTGCATAGAGAACCAGCGAGGCATTCATGCACTGGCGATGTAAGGCGCTGGGCGCTTTGCCATGCAGCAGGTGCAGAAAATGCCCGGCCAGGCCGTCTTCTTCGCTGTCGGCGGTGTCGATGCGCAAGCCGCTGGTGACGTAGTGATACCAATAGCAGAGCATACTGGGAAAAGTCGCCAGCAAGCGGTCGGCGATGTCTTGTTGCTGGCTGAACTGGATTTCCGGCTCTAAAGTGCCGAGCATCGAGCAACCGGTGCGCAACACATCCATCGGCTGGGTGTTGGCGGGGATGCGTTCCAGTACCTCGCACAAGGCAGGCGGTAAGCCGCGCAGGGCTTTGAGGCGGGTTTTGTAGGCGCTCAGCTCGGCTGAGTTGGGCAGTTTGCCGTATAACAATAAATAAGCGACTTCTTCAAATTCGGCTTGTTCTGCCAAAATCCGAATGTCATAACCGCGATAGGACAAACCATGTCCATCTTGGACGGTGGCGATGGCGGTTTTGCCCGCGACCTGACCCCGTAAACCGGCTCCTGTTTTCTTGGCGCTCATGCGAGTCTTGCTCCTTTAGTGTTGTGCTGGGTGTTATTCATTGTTTGTCATGGCCTATCTTAACTTCTCATGCACCACAAAGGCACAAAGACACTAAGGGACACAAAGACTGATTTCACCCATGCGATTCCAGCAAATGAATACAGTCGAATAACCATTAACCAGTGGTTAGTTTTAATTTGCTGTAACTACCTACCCCCCAAAAAAATTTACCGCAGAGACGCAGAGAACGCAAAAGACAACAAATTCACTTTGCGGTTTTTCTCTGCGTACTTTGCGCCTCTGCGGTGAGTATTGGTTTTATAGGTAGGCAGTTACAATTTACTTATCTTTGTGTAACTTGGTGTCTTCGTGTCTTTGTGGTGAATGTCTGATATTAAATCAGTGATGCGCATTTTTAGGGGCGTTGTTGGCTGGCAAATAACGCATCTAATTTTTGTTCATAGTGGTGATAGCCGAGTACCTCGTATAACTCGACTCGGGTTTGCATCTGGTCGGTGACGCTGGCCTGGCTGCCGGTGCGACGCAAGGTCTCATAGACCGCCACTGCCGCCGCATTCATCGCCCGAAAAGCCGATAACGGGTACAGCACCAGTTGTACCCCCACGCCGCGCAATTCCTCTACGCGAAACAACGGGGTTTTGCCAAATTCGGTGATGTTTGCCAGTACCGGCACCGGCACTGCCGCTGTGAAAGCCTGGTATTCCTCCAAAGTGGTGAGCGCTTCGGCAAAAATCATATCGGCCCCGGCTTCGACATAACACAGCGCCCGGTCAATCGCCGCTTGCAAGCCTTCGGCAGCATGGGCATCGGTGCGCGCCATGATCACAAACGCCTCGTCTACGCGGCCATCAATCGCCGCTTTGACCCGATCCGCCATCTCTTCAGCACTGACCAGCGCTTTGCCAGGCCGATGCCCGCAACGCTTGGCTTGTACTTGATCTTCCAGATGGATGCCCGCCGCCCCAGCGCGGCTTAACTCTTTGACCGTGCGGGCAATCATCAAGGCAGTGCCCCAGCCGGTGTCGGCGTCCACCAATAACGGCAGTTGCGTCGCGGCGGTGATGCGCCGCACATCCTCGGCGACATCGTTGAGGGTGGTCAGGCCCAAATCCGGCAAGCCAAAAGAGGCATTTGCCACCCCGGCTCCTGACAGGTAGATCGCACGAAATCCCGCCCGTTCAGCCAGCAACGCGGTGTAGGCGTTGATCGTGCCGACCACTTGCAGGGGGGATTCGGTCGCCAGTGCCGTGCGCAAACGTGCGCCAGCAGAAAAATGAGAGGTCATGGCCGGTTCTCCTCGCCTCGTGTAGCCATTGCAAATTAAAGAGGGTGCCATCCTTGGCCGGTTTCAATACTGGAAAATCCTATCATAGCGCTATGACGCATAGCAACATAAACAGAATTATTAGTATCTACTGATATTTTTATGGCTAATCCCGCCTGAAAATTGCCTGAAAAAACAGTGAGCGACTTGGCCTACCTGCGGGTTTAAGGCACAATGCGTGTGATTGCGGTTGTGTGTACCGCTGACAAACTCTCTGTTTTCACAAGGAAGCTCATTATGTCTCGTGTCGTGATCAGCACTGCACTCGCCCCCCAAGCTATCGGCACCTATTCTCAGGCAATCCGCGCCCATGACACCGTGTATCTGTCTGGTCAAATTCCGCTGGTGCCCGCCACCATGCAACTGGTAGACGGCGACATGGCGGCGCAAATTCGCCAAGTCTTTGAGAATTTACAAGCGGTGGCGCAGGCTGCGGGCGGGGATTTGAATGCGGTGGTCAAGCTCAACGTGTATCTCACCGATCTGGGACATTTCCCGTTGGTGAATGAAATCATGGCCCAGTATTTCACCCAGCCCTATCCTGCCCGCGCCGCCGTCGGCGTGGCGGCCCTGCCCAAGGGGGCTGCGGTCGAAATGGACGCGGTGCTGGTGTTAGGCCAGTAATCCGCGCCTGCGGTATGCAGCACAGCCAGCCGATTACTTATCTCAACGGAGTTGGGCCACAAGTCGCGCAGCGCTTGGCGCGGCTGGGGCTGACCCACATCGAAGACCTGTTGTTTCACCTGCCTTTGCGTTACGAGGATCGCACGCGCATTCAGGCCATCGCCGAATTGCGTGAGGGAGAAGAAGCGGTGATCGAGGCCGAAGTCGAGGCCGCTGAAATCAAAACCGGGCGCAGACGCACGCTGCTGGTGGTGATTCGTGACGGCAGCGGCGCGATGATGCTGCGCTTTTTTCATTTTTCCAGCCTGCAACAACG
>JFJP01005989.1_pt1 | contig 11166 bp, 10 predicted proteins | sample 431651 | NCBI WGS metagenome assembly JFJP01 (sample SAMN02602958, study PRJNA72255) | Microbial mat metagenome, whole genome shotgun sequencing project. | biome: fresh water; feature: sink hole; material: water; isolation source: purple microbial (photo- and chemosynthetic) mats found in... | reverse complement strand
CGAGCAGGCGCTCCATGTCGGGCGCCTCGTTCACTGTCCAGGGAATCACGCGCAGGCCCAGCGCCCGGCTGCGGCGCAGCACCGCCTGGCTCAGGTTGCTATGGTGCGGCGACCAGAACTTGCCACCAGCGGCGGCCACCATGTCGGCCGTGGTGTCGAACGCGCCAACCCGAAGGCCCAGCGTCCATTCGCCGCTCTCCACTGTGTTGAATCGCGGCAACTGGGCGGTCAGGAAGCCGCTGCGCCACCTGCAACGTGCGCCAGTCAAAGCTCTGCAGGCTCACGCGCTGCGCCATGCCGTGGGCGTTGACCACCTCGAGAATGGCGCGAACAAACGCCTCCGGCGTGGCCGAGATCACGCTGCTGCCCGGCTGCAGCTTGGTCTCGATGTTGAAGCGTATCTGGTTGGCGCCCAGTTCGCGCACCCGTTCAAACAGCGCGCCCAGGGAGGGGATCTGCTCGCCGTCGCGCGGCACCTGGTCGGCGAAGTCGCGCGCGTAGCGGGTCGCCGGGTTGATCCGGCCCACATCCCAAGCCTTCAGATCGGCCAGCGTCAGCCGCTCAATGGGTTGGCCAGCCGCTTGCAGCCAGCGGCCGCTGGCGTCGCGGGTGATGTCGGGGTTGAGCACCGGGTCGTGCGAGATCACCGGCACGCCCTCGGCGCTCAGCACCACATCGAGCTCCAGCGTGCTCACACCAGTGGTGAGCGCGGCCTCGAAGCCGGCCAGGGTGTTCTCGGGCGCGAGACCCCTCGCGCCGCGGTGGCCTTGCAGGTCGAAAGCCCAGGCAGGAGCGAGCGCCAGCAGCAGCCCGGTGGACAGCAGTCGTCGCGCCAAGGTGCTGGCAAGGGCGGTGTGCGGTGTCGGGCGGTGGCTCATGGGTGTGACCGGGGTGGGCGTGTCCGTCTGTTTGGGCTGCTGCCGGTTGGTCTTGTGCGCATTCGAACCGCGCAGCGTTCGCTTGTGTTCAGTTGCCTGATCCGTCAACGCGCCTGGCGTGTTTGCGCACGCGTTGCCGGCGAATCCATCGGGTTCTGATGGCCAGTACGGCACTGGTTAGAAAATAGGTCAGAAGCCCGCCCGCGGTGGCAACAATCGCCAGCCCCACCACCAAGGGTTTGCCGATCTTGCCGAACTGATTGAGCCACAGCGCCATTCGATCGGGCCAGCTCTTTTCGCTGGCATCCGGCACGGTGTGTGCCTTGTTCAGCGCGCGCAGCGCGGCCTCTTCGGGGAGCGCCTCTTCCCCCAGCACCCGCTTGCCCAGACGGTAGGCACCGTAGTACACGGGGCCAAAGGTAACCGGGTTGGTGACCAGGGTGCTGGCCATCGCCACCGGCAGGTTGGCCCGCAAGAGCACAGCCGTGGCCGCAGCGAAGGGAATCTGGGCCACCGGGATCAGCAGACCAAAAAAAATGCCCAAGGCCAGCCCCATGGAAATTCCCTTGCGGCTGAAATGCCAAAGCCGTGGCCGGTTCAGCACAGGACCCATCCAGCGCAGCCAACGGTTGCTGCGCACGGTCTCGGGGTCGGGCAGCCACTTTTTGAACTTGGATTTCATCCGGCGAGCGATTCAGGGATGCGAATGGTGCGCGATTCTCGCTGATGCGCGGCGTCTGCCCGGGGTGCGGCGACAATGCAAACCCGATGATGCAGATTCAAGACATTCTCTTCTCCCAGGGCTTTGGCACACGCCGGGTCTGTTGCGGTCTGGTGCAGCAAGGTCTGGTGCAGGTTGAGCAGGGCGGCGAGCCGATGGTGATCACCGACCCCACCGAGGCTTTCGAGCCATCGCAACTGGCGTTCTGGGTGCAAGGCGAGCGCTGGGTGTACCAGGCGCAGGCGTTTCTGATGCTGCACAAACCGGCCGGTTTTGAGTGCTCGCACAAGCCGGGCGCCCACCCCAGCGTCTACACGCTGTTGCCCGGCCCGCTGCGTGTGCGTGGCGGCGGCGCAGCCGCCGGAGTGCAGGCGGTGGGGCGGCTGGATCACGACACCACTGGCTTGCTGCTGTTGTCGGACGACGGCAAGTTCATTCACCGGCTGACTTCGCCGCGGCACCACGTGCCCAAGGTTTACCAGGTCACGGTGAAACACCCACTGGATGCCGCGCAACTGGATCGCTTGCTCGCTGGCGTGGTGTTGGACGACGACCCCAAGCCCGTGCGAGCGGCGGCCTGCAGCGCGCGCGGCGAATTTGATCTGGAGCTCACCCTGACCGAGGGCAAATACCACCAGGTCAAGCGCATGGTGGCCGCGGTGGGCAACCGGGTGGAGGGGCTTCACCGATCGCGCATCGGCGCTGTGTTGCTGCCGCCCGATCTGCTGCCCGGCCAGTGGCGCTGGTTGACTGCGCTTGAGGTGGCTTCGCTCACGCAAAAGTGAGCATCGTTCGCTGCTCAGTTCGGAGGAGCCGCCCCGCGCTGGGCATCAAAGCAAATCGCCACGGCGGCTGTCCAGCGGAACCAGAAACGAGTTTTCCTGCCAATCGCTGCTCTCTTCGCCAACACGCAAGCCGGCAGGATGGCTGGCAGGCCAGTTCGACGCGGGCCCGAAATCGCTGTGGCGGCTGCTGCGCTGCCGATTCAGCGCGGTGCGCAGGTTGTCCTTGGCCGCGATGATGGCGCGCTCTTCCTGCTCGCGCTCCCGCATGCCCTGAACGGTCATCGATTCCCCCAGAAACTCGGCCCGGATCTCTGCCACCGTGGGCAGCGTGTCGGACCGGAGAATCCAGTAAGGCACACCGCATTGCCTGAGTAGCGACTCTTTCAGGGCGCGCGTGCTGTTCGGAAGCCCGGATGGCCCGGGAACATCCAGGCACCCGACCACGCGACCATCGGCTTTGCAGATCGTGAAGGTGCAATACACGCTGCCCAGCAGCCGATGCCAGTGCATCCCCTGTTCCTTGTCACGCGGCAAGGTAAACCGGGTGACCGGCAGCTTGATCATGATGTGATGGTCGTAAAACGCCCTGATCAGCCAGTTCCAGGCGTGTGCTTCTTCGCTGTTGACCAGTGGCCGCGCACCCAGCGGCCAATGCTTTGGAATGCGACGCTGCATCCGCTGGCGGTGACCCAGCCATTGCTGATGCGCCAGAGCGCCGAGCGCCAGCAACGCTGGCACAAGGAGGGCGAGCAGCCAGGGGGAAAACGCGGTGGTCATGGTGGGCGCGGTGGCATCTTTGTTTCAAAGTGTATGCATGTGGTGCCGATGCGGTGCACTTTCCAACCGTGTCGCGGAGGGCTGAATGTGACCTCCTTCCGGATTTGGTTGATATTCGTGATGGATTCGCCTCAGCGCGCGGAGCCCGCCATGGCAAACAAGTTGGCGGGTAACCCCGCGGCCGCAGCCTGACACCGCCCACCCCAACCTGCTGCGCGCAACCAGGCAGGCGGGGAGCGCGCCCCCACGTTCATGATCGGTTTCCCCGCGAATGTGTGGCGCAGTCGGCGGATCCGTCAGGCCACGGCGGCAAGCTGGTTGTCTGGAAGAAACCCGGTATTCTCAGTTGCATGAAGCCGTTGTTCGATTCGTTCTGGCGCGCGGTCGCTTACTGCATGCATCCGCGTGTGATTGCGCTGTCTTTTTTGCCGCTGATCCTGATGGTCGTGCTGTCTTTTGGGCTCGGCTACTTTTTCTGGGAGTCTGCGGTGGCCTCGGTCACCGCGGGGTTGCAGAGCTTCGAGCTGCTGCAGGCTTTTCTGAGCTGGCTGGATCGCCTGGGCATGGGTGGCCTGCGCGCGGTGTTCGGGCCGCTGCTGGTGTTGGTGCTGGCAACGCCGGTGATGGTGTTGCTGTGCTTGCTGCTGGTGGCGGTGTTCATGACGCCCGCCATGGTGGAGCTGGTTGCGCAGCGGCGCTTCGCGGGGCTGGCGCGCAAGCACGGGGGTTCGATGCTGGTCAGCGTGCTGTGGTCTGTGGGTTCAAGCTTGCTTGCCATCGTGGTGCTGGTGATTTCCATGCCGCTGTGGCTCATCCCGCCGCTGGTGCTCATTGTTCCGCCGCTCATCTGGGGCTGGCTCACCTACCGCGTGTTCGCGTTTGACGCGCTGGCCGCGCATGCCAGCGCCGACGAGCGAAAACGCATCCTGCGCGAGCGTCGCGGGCCTCTGCTCCTCATGGGGGTGGCCAGCGGCTATCTGGGCGCGGCGCCCAGCCTGCTCTGGGCGTCGGGCGCGATGTTCATCGCCCTGGCGCCGCTGCTGGTTCCATTGGCGATGTGGATCTACACCCTGGTGTTTGCCTTCGCTTCGCTGTGGTTTGCCCACTACACGCTGAGCTGTCTGCAGGCGCTGCGTGAAGAGGAGCCGTTTGTTGACATGTCCGAGCAGGACACTGCAACGCCAGCCCTGCCCGAGCCAGCGATTGACCGACTCGCGCAGCCCCCGGCCTTGCCCGGTCTTGGCGAACGCCCCTGACACACCATGATCGATCCCACTACAACCCTCTCTGAGCCAGCTTCGCAGCCGCCCGCCTTCGGGCTGCTCATCATTGGCGACGAAATTCTCTCAGGCAAGCGCGCCGATAAGCACCTGCCCCAGGTCGCGCAGATGTTGGCCGCACGGGGCCTCTCGCTGGCCTGGGCGCGCTGTGTGGGCGACGATCGGGCCCGCATCACCGCCGCCCTGCATGAGGCCTTTGCCGGCAACGAGGTGGTGTTTTCCTGCGGCGGGATTGGGGCCACGCCGGACGACCACACCCGGCAATGCGCGGCGGCAGCGCTTGGTGTGGAGCTCGCCCTGCACCCCGAAGCCAGCGCGCTGATCGAGCAGCGCATGCGCGAGACGGCCGCCGAGCGCGGCGAGGCGTTCGACCCGGCCCGCCCCGACAACGTGCATCGCTACAACATGGGCGTGTTTCCGCTCGGCGCCCGCCTGATCCTGAATCCGTACAACAAGATTCCGGGTTTCAGCTGCACCGGCCCGGGCGGCGCTGAGGTGCACTTCCTGCCTGGTTTCCCCGTCATGGCTTGGCCCATGATCGAGTCGGTGCTGGACGGGCAGTACCTCGCTTGGCAGCGTCCAGGCGCCTGGCTGGAGCGTTCGGTGGTGGTGATGGGTGCGATGGAAGCCGCGCTCACCCCCCTGATGGAGGGCATTGAGCGGGATCATGCGGTGAAGGTATTCAGCCTGCCCAGCGTGGACCACCCGCAGTTCGGGCGCCACATCGAGCTCGGGGTCAAGGGTGAGCCGGCGGCGGTCGGGGGTGCTTTCGCACAGTTGCTCGAAGGCCTGCTCCAGCAAGGTGCCATTTTGGGCCCTGAAATGGTGCGATGATCAGCAGCACCAGTGCGGTGCAATCCGGTTGAGATGCGTCAAAATGGTGCGCTCGCTTACCCGCATGGCTCACCCGTGGTTCCCGGCGCGAACGCTCAAGGAATGACTGCCTGTGGATGGCTCCCTCACCACGACGCGATGGATCCAGACCCTCAGCCTCGGCGCCATGTCAATGGCACAGAACCTGCTAGATTCAGCCTCTGATTCCCTTCAACCACCGACCCAGCTACAGGAGCATTTGATGGCCAAGACCGTCGCAGACGTGATGCAGATCGTGAAAGACAACGAAGTCAAGTTTGTTGACTTCCGTTTCACCGACACCCGGGGCAAAGAACAGCACGTGACCGTGCCCGTGTCCCACTTCGATGAAGACAAGTTCATCTCGGGCCATGCGTTCGACGGCTCGTCGGTCGCCGGCTGGAAAGGCATCGAAGCCTCGGACATGCAGCTCATGCCCGACCCGAACACGGCCAACATCGACCCCTTCTTCGAAGAAACCACGCTGTTCATGCAGTGTGACGTGATCGAACCGGGCGACGGCAAGGCCTACGATCGCGATCCGCGCTCGATTGCCAAGCGCGCCGAAGCCTATCTGAAGGCTTCCGGCTTGGGCGACACCGCCTACTTCGGCCCAGAGCCCGAGTTCTTCATTTTTGACGGCGTGCGCTGGAGCAACGAGCCCGGCCGCGTGATGTACGAGATCGAAGAGTACGAAGCACCGTGGAACAGCGGCGCCAAGCTCGAAGGCGGCAACCGCGGCCACCGTCCCACCGTCAAGGGCGGTTACTTCCCGGTGCCCCCAGTCGACAGCACGCAGGACATGCGCGCCGAGATGTCGCTGATTCTCGAATCGCTGGGGATTCCGGTCGAGGTGTTCCACCATGAGGTGGCGGGCGCTGGCCAGAACGAGATCGGCACCAAGTTCAGCACGCTGGTGGAGCGCGCCGACTGGACCCAGGTCTTGAAGTACGTGGTGCAGAACGTGGCCAATGCCTACGGCAAGACCGCCACCTTCATGCCCAAGCCCTACGCCGGCGACAACGGTTCGGGCATGCACGTGCACCAGTCGATCTGGAAAGACGGCAAGAACCTGTTTGCGGGCGACGGCTATGCCGGCCTGTCGGACTTCGCGCTGTACTACGTGGGCGGCATCATCAAGCACGCCCGCGCGCTGAACGCCATCACCAACCCGGGCACCAACTCCTACAAGCGCCTGGTGCCCGGCTTCGAAGCGCCGGTGAAGCTGGCCTATTCGGCACGCAACCGCTCGGCGTCGATCCGCATCCCGTATGTGGCCAACCCCAAGGGCCGCCGCATCGAGGCGCGGTTCCCCGATCCATCGGCCAACCCGTACCTGGCTTTCTCCGCCCTGATGATGGCCGGTCTGGACGGCGTGGAAAACAAGATCCACCCGGGCGAAGCCGCCACCAAGGATCTGTACCACCTGCCGCCAGAAGAAGACAAGTTGATCCCCACGGTCTGCCACAGCCTGGACCAGGCGCTGGAGCACCTGGACAAAGAGCGTGCCTTCCTGACCAAGGGCGGCGTGTTCTCCGACTCCATGCTCGACGCTTACATTGAACTCAAGATGACCGAAGTGACGCGCTTCCGCATGGCACCGCACCCGGTCGAGTTCGACATGTACTTCAGCCTGTGAGTGTCTGACGGTCTGGCCGGATCGGCCGGACTGTCAAGACCAAAAAAAGGGACAGCAACCGCTGTCCCTTTTTTTGGTCTGCGTTTGGTTTGTCCTGTCGGGCATCCAGCGTCGGCACTTTTGTCGCGCAGATCGGTCATACTGAAAACCGAAGCGGCTCTGCGGGTCCCTTCCATGTGCAACGACCAGTGGAGTGAGTGTGCGAATTCCGAAGCCATCTTTTTTAAATGCCCGCGTGTGGCTGATCGCGGGCCTCACCCTGGGTGCGCTGCCGGCAGTTGCCCAGGAGCGGGTGTATCGCTGCCCGGGTAATCCGGTTGAGTACATCAACAACGCCGAGATCGCCAAGGCCCGCGGTTGCAAGCCAATGGAGGGCGGCAACATCACGATCGTGCAAGGCACCAGGGCGCAGACCGGCAGTGCGCCGCCCAGCGCTGCGCCGCGCAGCAGCGCGCCCGCGCCGGCGGCGCGCAGCAACAATGAGCGCGTGGACGCCACGGCGCAGCGCCAGCGCGACAGCGATGCCCGCACCATCCTGGAAACCGAGCTGCGCAGGTCAGAGGAGCGTCTGGCCGAGGCGCGCAAGGCCTACGCCAATGGCGAGCCTGAGAAACAGGGCATCGAGTCGCGTAACTATCAGCGATATCTCGACCGGGTGGCCGAGTTGAAGGCTGCTGTGGGTCGGGCCGAGGGCGACGTGGAGGGCATTCGCCGCGAGCTCTCCCGCTTACCGGCCCCCGGTCAGTAAGCACTTGAAAACGCCCTCCGATTCCCCGACCCGCTTGGCGAAGGTACCCGCTCGCTCCAGTTCGGTCAAACGACCACCGGGCGCGGCCCGCTTTCAGGCCTTCGACCTGCTCGCCACACTGGTGGCCGTGGTCAGTCCGGACGGCGTGGTGTTGTTTGCCAACGCGGCGCTGGAAGACGCGCTCAGCATCTCGCGCCGCAGCATCACGGGCGCTCCCTTGCAAAGCAGCTTCACCGAGCCCACGCTGCTGGAAAACGCGTTGGTCGGCGCCCACAACAACGAATACGCCGCGCTGCGCTACGACGCCTGGCTCAAACGCGTCGGCCACGATCCACTGCCGGTTCATGTGGTGGTGGCGCAAACCGACAGGCCTGCCGAGGTGGTGGTTGAGCTGCTGCCCCTGGAGCAGCAGACGCGCCAAGAGCGTGAGGAGCGTTTGCTGGACCAGGCGCAGGCCAACAAAGAATTGATTCGCAACCTCGCGCACGAGATCAAAAACCCGCTGGGTGGCATTCGTGGCGCCGCGCAACTGCTGCAGCTGGAACTGGAAACACGCGAGCTGCATGAGTACACGCAGGTCATCATCCACGAGGCCGACCGGCTGCAGTTGCTGGTCGATCGGCTGCTGGCACCGCACCGCCGGCCGCATGTGGTGGGCGACGTGAACATTCACGAGGTGTGTGAGCGCGTGCGCACGCTGATCCTGGCCGAGTTCCCCAAGGGCTTGCGCGTGGTGCGCGAGTACGACACGTCGATCCCCGAGTTCCGAGGCGACCGCGAGCAACTGATTCAGGCGGTACTCAACATTGCCCACAACGCGGCGCAGGCGCTGGGCGAGCGCATCGCCCGCGGTGACGCCTGCATCATTCTGCGCACCCGCGTGGGGCGCCAGCTCACCTTTGGCAAGCAGCGCTACCGCCTGGCACTGGAATTGCATGTGATCGATAACGGGCCTGGGATACCGGATTCGATCAAAGACCGCATTTTTTTCCCGCTGGTGTCGGGACGCGATGGCGGCTCTGGCTTGGGGCTGACCTTGGCACAGACGTTTGTGCAGCAGCACCATGGTCTGATCGAGTGCGAAAGCCAGCCCGGACAGACGGATTTCAAACTCCTGATCCCGCTGCCCTGAGGCGACGCTGAACCAGTCTCCGTGGATGCGGGCGCCCGTGCCGCAAGGGACTCGCCAAGCGTTGCCCTGAGGCCGACCATCACACGATTCCGACGAAGGGACCCCCGCACATGAAGCCGATCTGGATAGTCGATGACGACCCCTCGATCCGGTTCGTTCTCGAAAAGGCCTTGCTGCGAGAGAGCCTGCCCACGCGCAGCTTCACGCACCCCCAGGAAGTGCTCAAGGCACTGAACGAAACCCCCGAAAGCGAAGGCCCGCAAATCCTGGTGAGCGACATCCGCATGCCCGGCGGCTCGGGTCTGGAGTTGCTCGATCAGGTGAAAGAACGCCTGCCTGGTTTGCCGGTCATCATCATGACCGCCTACTCCGACCTCGACAGCGCCGTCTCGGCCTTTCAGGGTGGGGCTTTCGAATACCTACCCAAGCCATTTGATCTGCACAAGGCGGTGGAGCTGATCCACCGCGCGGTGGCCGAGAGTCAGCGCGAAGCCGTGGCCGAGGAGCGCATGGGCGAGATGCCCGAAATGCTGGGCCAGGCGCCAGCCATGCAGGATGTGTTTCGCGCCATCGGCCGCCTGAGCCAGAGCCAGGTCACGGTGCTGATCACCGGCGAGTCGGGCTCGGGCAAAGAGCTGGTGGCGCGCGCGCTGCACAAGCATTCGCCCCGCGCCAACGGGCCTTTCGTTGCCATCAACACCGCGGCGATTCCCAAGGATTTGCTGGAGAGCGAGCTGTTCGGCCACGAGCGGGGTGCCTTCACCGGCGCCCAGGCGATGCGGCGGGGCCGCTTCGAGCAAGCCGATGGCGGCACGTTGTTCCTGGACGAGATCGGCGACATGCCGTTCGACCTCCAGACGCGGTTGCTGCGTGTGCTGTCCGACGGCAGCTTCTACCGCGTGGGAGGCCACAGCGCCGTGCGCGCCAATGTGCGCGTGATTGCGGCGACACACCAGAACCTGGAGCAGCGCGTCAAAGAGGGCGTGTTCCGGGAAGACCTGTTTCACCGCCTCAACGTGATTCGCCTGCGTCTGCCCGCCTTGCGCGAGCGCATCGAAGACGTTCCCATGCTGACCCGTTTTTTCCTCCAGCAAAGCGCCAGGCAGCTGGACGTAGAGCCCAAACGCATTTCGGCGGGCGCGCTTCAGTTGCTTGGTACCTTTGATTTTCCGGGCAACGTGCGCCAGCTGGAGAACATTTGCCACTGGCTCACGGTGATGGCGCCAGCGCAGGTGGTCGAGGTGAAAGACCTGCCGCCCGAGGTGTTGCTGTTGGCGGGCGCCTTGCCGGAGGCGGTCAGGTCGCCAGCCGTTGCTCTGGCTGCTTCCCCCGCCGAGCACCTGCCCGCGCCCGCTTTTGCAGTGGGTGCGGCGCTGCCAGTGGTAGAGCTGGAAGCTGCTCCCCTCATCGAGCCCATGGCAGACCTGCCCGCCAAAGCCTGGGAGGCCGATCTGCGCGCCGAGGCGCTTGCCCTGCTCGATGCGGGCCGTACCGACGTGTGGGACGCACTCAGCCGCCGCTTCGAGACCGCCCTGATTCAGGCGGCGCTGGGCAACACCCGCGGGCGCCGCATTGAGGCCGCGCACAAGCTGGGCATTGGCCGCAACACGATCACGCGCAAGATCCAGGAGCTGCATCTCGACGCGACCTGAGGCCGCCTCCAACCATCGCAACGCGCGCTGGCTGGTGCATTAGGCGCAGGGATTGCAGAGTGCTTGGTCGATGCCCGCGGGTTCAGTCGGCCAGGGTGAGAACCACCGGCGCGTGGTCGCTGGGCTGCGTGTTCTTGCGCGGCGTGCGGTCGATCGCGCATGACAAGGCCCGCGCCTTCAGCGCCTCGCTGATCAGGATGTGGTCGATGCGCAGGCCGCGGTTCTTTTGAAAGCCCAGCATGCGGTAGTCCCACCAGCTGTAGCTTTTGGGTGGCTGTTCGAACAGGCGATGCGCGTCGTGCAAGCCCAGCGCCACCAGGGCCTGCAAGTGTGTGCGCTCTTCGGTGGTGCAGTGAATGGTCTCACGCATGCCTTGCGGGTCCCACACATCGGCATCGTCAAAGGTGATGTTGAAGTCGCCCATCAGCACCAGGTTGGGGTGGGCTGCCATTTCCGATCTCACCCAGCCGCGCAGGGCGTCGAGCCAGCGCATCTTGTAGGCAAACTTGTCGCTGCCCGGCGTTTGGCCGTTCGGGAAATAGGCGCCGATCACCCGCACGCCGTCCACCGTGGCGCACAACACCCGCGACTGCTCGTCGTCGAAACCCGGAATGTTCTTCACCACATCCTGCGCCGGGGATTTGCTCAGCAGTGCCACGCCGTTGTAGGTCTTCTGGCCAAACCACTGCGCCTGGTAGCCGA
>JFJP01000359.1_pt1 | contig 11166 bp, 8 predicted proteins | sample 431651 | NCBI WGS metagenome assembly JFJP01 (sample SAMN02602958, study PRJNA72255) | Microbial mat metagenome, whole genome shotgun sequencing project. | biome: fresh water; feature: sink hole; material: water; isolation source: purple microbial (photo- and chemosynthetic) mats found in... | reverse complement strand
GCGCTGACGAAGGCCATCGACGAGCAGTATGCTGCGATCTTTGCGCGCAACTATGGCTTTAAGGCGATCGGACTCCGGTACTTCAACGTGTTCGGCCCGCGCCAGGATCCCAATGGCCCCTATGCTGCCGTGATCCCGAAATGGGTGCAGGCCTTGCTCAGCGGAGAGACCTGTCAGATTCACGGCGATGGTGAGACCAGCCGTGACTTCTGTTTCGCCGCCAACGCTGTCCAGGCCAATCTGCTCGCTGGCACCGCGCCCGAAACTTCCCTGGGCGAAGTATTCAATGTCTCCTACGGCGGAAAGACTTCTCTGACCCAGCTCTATTGGATGATCGCGGAGCGTCTGGCCTCCATTCATCCTGGATTCGCGCCCCAGGATCCGGTGTACACCGCCGCCCGAGATGGCGATATTCGCCACTCCCAGGCCGATCTTGCCAAGATCAAGGCCCACCTGGGATACGATCCAGCCTATTCCGTAGCCCAGGGGTTAGACGAAACTGTGCCCTGGTTTGCCTCCAGGCTTTCTGATTTCTGAACCTATTCGGACAATCCTGCTGCCTGAGCGGCGGCCCTTTTCTTGAGCAGTAGGTAGAGGGCTAGGCTCAGGTAGAGGAGCGTGACGCTGCACCAGGCAGAGGTGGACAGAGAAATGCCCGCTACGCCGAATTGTTTCATGAAAATGTAATTAAAAACAATATTGAGCAGGAAGCTGAGCCCGGAGACCATCATCAGAATATGGTTGGCCTTCATGGCGGTCAGGGTGCGTGTGACCAGGACGCCCACGGTAGAAATGGGAATGCGTAGCAAATAGAAGATTTGGACCTGCGTGACCAGATCCGTGTCGGAGGGTGAAAACGATCCGTGCTCGTAGAGTAGGCGGACTAGCGGTCTGGACACTAGAACCAGTAGAAGGGTAATGGGCACAGTGATCCCAAGGATCAACTTGGCATAGGTCCTCAAGAAATGGCGAATGCCGGACCAGTCCTGAAGGGCAACCATTTTCGATAGCTGAGGCAGGATGGCTGTTCCGAGGGATGACGCGCCCAGGGAGAGCATGAGTCCCACCAGCTTGCTTCCGTAGTTCAACGCTGAGTTGCTCCGGGGACCGAGGTGTGAGGCCATGGCTTGGTCGACCAGGGACATTCCGCTGACCAAGAAGGCCCCTGCGATGCAGGCCCCATATTGAGCAAAGACTTTTCGGACGGCCGGAGTGGCCCCGTGCCAGCGCGGCAGAATGGGATGGCCCTGGCGAGCCAGGGCTGAACCGATCAGGGCGGCTTCCATGGCTACCCCGAGCAGGGTGCCAATCAGGAGGGCGTAGATGCCAAGAGAGGAGAGTAGCAGGCCCAAGCCGAGAACGATGGCCAAGGGTTGGAGTGCCGGGGCAAGCGCAACCAGGGCGAACCGCTCACCTGCATTGAGGAGTGCTCCCCAAGTGATGGAAAGGCCGGTAATGACAACGATGGGCAGCGAACCAAACAGAAGTGTTCGCGTCAGGGCCAGCTTTTCGGCATCAAACCCGGAGGCAATGAGGGGGAGCCAGAGTCTTGAAGTCGCTGCCATCAGCGCAGTCAGGCCCAGGAGCAGGGCCACGTTCAGCATCAACACGGACGTGTAGAGGCGGTGCGCCGATTCCCGGTCCTGAGTTTCCCGCACTTCAATGTAGGTAGGAATCAGGGCCGCATTGAGAGAGCCGGAAATGATCGAAATGACTGTGGTGGGAAGTAGAAGTGCAACGATGAAGGCGTCGAAGGCGGACCCCGTCCCATAGGCTGCCGCGACAAAAGATTCCTTCAGGAGCGAAACAATCTTGATTCCGAAGGTGAGTACCCCAATCAGGAGCGTGGCCCCGAGGACGCGCCGATTGACGGAGCCCGATGTCATTCCACGAAACCGGGCCAGCAGCGTGGCAATGATCGCCGTGAGCCCATGGGATGTCGGAGGTTGATGCGGGGGCCTTGCCCCGGAGTCCGGATGTTTAGCGACCATGTGGTGCAAGGGCAGTTGCGCTGGCCTGATTGGGCAAGGGCAGGTCGAGGAGTGAGCATAAGTGCATCACGCCAACCGGGATCGGCGCGCAGTGGACGTATCCTTGCTCTTCCCTGAGAAAGAGTGTGTCTGTGTAAATGTGATTAAGGAGGAAGGAGTAGGAGAGTTCGCCAATGACCCAGCGATCATCGGATCGCATGAAGTCGTAGGTCATGCTGGTGAAGCCGTGGGTATTGCTGATCTGCAGGGCGAGATCGCAGGCGTCAGCGGGGATCTGACCCTCGCTCACCTTCTCCCAGAGACCGCTTCCGCTGGCGCGGAAATCGTCGGGCCGGTTCTTTCGCACGAAAACCGAAACAAGCTGTTTCCCGAGGGTGGTGATTCGCCAATCACAATCGGTGCGTATGAATTGTTGAAAATAGGCATACCTAGGCCAGGAATTTCGATAGTGGTGAGCCAGTGAGAGTAGTAGGTCACCCCTTTTTAGCTTGGGAGTGATGTAGAACTTGGCCAAGATTCGATTCCAGATGGATTCAGGGGCGAAGATACGGTCCAGTAGGCGATTGGCCTCTCTGGAAGAAGTCAGCATCATGACTCCGCCGGAGCTCGCGCCACAGTGGGACTTTACGACTAGTGGGTAATGAGCAGAGTGGGTGTGTTTCCGAGCAGCTGCTTCATCGAAATAAATAGAGGTCGTAGGGGTGGGATAGTCATTCTGGCGAAGGAAGAGGCTCTCTCTAATCTTGTCGTCGAACAACCAAAGCATCTTTTTGTTCGGGAAACAGGGGATGCCCATATCTTCGATCATTGGGAGCTTGGTTCGAGCCTCTGCCATGCAGCTGGCGTCGCCCATAATCACTCTCCAAATAAAAGCATCAATTCCTTTGATTTGTTCCATCCAGTCATCGTCACCGATCAAAATATGCTTGTAATCGAACCCAAGTACATGACAAGAGTTCTGGAACTCTTCCAACCAGCTATCGTGTGTCCGTGTGCAAATCCCGATTTTCATTCTGCGATTACCCCTTGAGTTCGTAACGACATGGACAAGTTAATCGAAGATTTTTGGCTGGAGCCTGCTGGTCTGGAGAGCAGGGCTGGTGGGGAGCAAAAAGAACAAGGAAAAGGCCATGATGCCTTCTGCGCAAAAAAGATGACTATGGCTTACGGTCAAAATTAAAATATTGCAAATCATTAGAGAAATGAGGGCCCACCTTACCTCTGGGATAAATTTGGATTTGAGGTATTGGTATATATAACTTGCAAAGACAACTAAAAATCCCAATAATCCAATTGGGCCAACATCCACCCAGATGCCTAGATAAGTATTATGCGTACCGGTTTCGTCCAGTTCTTTTCTAGGTTTGGCACTTCGGGGTTGCGATCCACCCATGGCCCCCAGTCCATAGCCGTACCATGGGGCTCGCGCCGCAATGGGAAGCCAGGATTTCAGCAGATCGACTCGAGTTCCACCTTCAGTCTCCTTTTCGGAGAAATCGATAATACGAGCTATTTTTCTATCATTGGCTAAGTTAGCCATGGAACTTCCCAAGAGCCGGTTGCCAAATACCAGCAATAACGTCGCAGCTAAAAACCCAACAGCCAGAAGCAACCACGCTTTAGCATTCCGTCTTTGAACAATAAGCATGTTGAGCAACAGAATAACTAGGAGCAAAAGCGCAGCCTTCCGACTCGCACTTAGGTAGATGATCGCAATCCCCGAAAAACGCCCCAGCCAAGCCAGCCAACGAGTGGCCCATGTTGAAAGTAGAATACTGATGATGCAGACGTAGCCCGCCATATTCGGGTTTCCCCATAGACCAGCGAAGCGCTCTCTGGCGAGTTCGTATATCTCTCCGGTGGCGGGTTCAGAGGCTGCAAGGGACTGAAGATCAGGGTAACGGATAACCAGAATGAGAAACAATATATTGAGAACAAGAACCCATTGAGCACAATTCGCTAATAATTTAAGATATTCTTCTCTGGAGGTTAATATGCTGATTGCGGTGGCGAAAACAATTGTATAAAAACCTATGGTTAGGGCGAGAGGCAGGGTGCGGTTGGGTGATACCAGCAATCCGAGGCTCAGGTAACAAAAAAGCCATACCAGGTAGGGCCACATCGGGAACAGAAGGCGCTTGATCGGGATGGTTTGCGAGAAGTAGAAAAGTAGAAGGCAGAAAAACAACCAGATCGCTCTGAGGGTAATGCCTGAAAAATTTCCTATGATGGTCAGCGCTCCACTCCACATGGGCACGAGAAGGAGGGCAAGTAGAAAATAGGGCCAAGGAATCCCAGCGAAACTCGTTGTTTGGGTATTCCCATTTGCTGTTTCATGCATGTGCGGTCGCATCCGGTCAAAATGGTAAAATAGAACAGGCCCAAGCTAAAATTGGACTGGCGACACCGCAGTGTGTATATATCTTCATTGTTGTTTGTAGCTATAGTGATATGCGTAGCGATAATATTGATTTTTATATCCGAATCCTCTGGGTTTGATATCGTTAAAGATACAACCCTGAATATGAACACCAACTTTGGCAAATCGCTTCTGGCAGGTGGCGATTTCATCTAAAGAGCTTTCGCCAGATTTCACAAGCAGCAACACCGTGCCGACCCGGGTGCCGATGATTGTTGCGTCTGTTACGGACAGCAGGGGGGGAGCATCGATGATGACAAAGTCATAGGCCTTCGAAACCTCTTCAATAAAGGTTGAGAACCGCGGAGAGATAAGGAGTTCGGATGGGTCCGGTGGCAGGATGCCCGAGCTGATCACGTCCAGGCCGGAGACTTCGGTGCTGTGAATGGATGAGCGCCACTCGGCTCTTCCGGACAGAACCTCTGAAAGCCCACCCATCCGATTCTTGAGGCCGAAATAGTGGTGCAGGGAACCTCTGCGCAGGTCGCCATCCACAACAAGAACTTTAGCTCCTGTTTCGGCGAGGACGGCAGCTAAATTACTTGCAACAAATGATTTACCAATGGATGGAGAAGGCCCGGTCACCATGATTACGCCGTTGGGGGCATCCTTAAGGGAGAACTGCATCATGATTCGGAGGCTGCGAAGACTTTCTGTGGCGAGATCGTCAGGATTGGCCACAGAAAGCAGGTGCAGGCCCCCACTTCGCCGCACTACGGCCTGGTGGTGCTCATCTTGTGCGCGACTGTGGGGGATGGTGACGAAGACCGGCATCCCCAGTTTGGACTCAATGAGGCGGTGGTCCTCGAGGCCACGGCGCAAGAACTTGCGCAAACCCGCAATACCGAGGCCCAGGAAGAGCCCCATCAAAGTGAATGCAGCGGTAACCATAGTCCTGTTGGGCCGGATGGACTGAAGAGGGGGGATTGCCGGATCTACGATCCTTGCCTTATCGACCTCTCCTGCCATGGTGATCTGCAGATTCTGGATGTTATTGAGCAGAGCGGTGTATAGCTCGGTATTGACCTGGACTTCCCTGGATAACCGCAACACCTCTTGCTGGGTTCGGGGCAGGGACCTGACCTTCGATTGAATGTGGCCCTGCTCGCTCTCCAGTGCTTGGATCTGCTGATTGAGGGTTGATACAACATCGGAGGTCTCCTTATAGGTTCGAAGGAGATCTTCTTTCCGCTGGCGAAGGGCAGAAATCTGAGAGCCGAGGGTGGAGCCTTGCTGGAGAGCAATGTCGGCTTCGCGGGAAAGGTCCACGGAGCCAGAGCGGCTTCGGAACTGGTTGAGGCGAGCCTCGGATGCTTCGAGCTTCTCCTTGAGCATAGGAAGCTGCTCCTGAAGAATGGATCGGGTCTTGGCGGCAGTATTCGCTTTTCGCTCGGCGTTCTGGCGGATGTACTGGTTCAGGATTTCATTCAGGATCTCGGCGGCCTTGCGTGGATTGGGATTTTCAAGGCTCAAGCCCAGCAGTGTGGCCGGTGTATTGGCAGCCTTGCCCCGTTCAAGGACAAAGAGGGCCGGCCGTAGATCGGCGATGGCGCGCTGGATGGATTTGCGTCCGAGATGGAATCTCTGACCAGCCTTGGCGTAGAGGCGGCGGACCTGGAGCTTGAGATCCAGTCCTGTGAAAGATGTCGAAAGTACATCTCCGGGCCTGCCAGTGGCCAGAAGAGACTGATCGGGGGCGATCCACTGAAACGAGCCGTCCTTGAGAGCGACAATCTGGAAGGGCTGGCCCCTCAAAGAGTCGGGGATCTCGAACATCTGGACTTCCAGTTGGGGCGCGGTGGCCTTGCCCCGCGCGAGAGCCTGTCCGATTACCGGGAACAAGATCGGCTGGGCCTCGATATCCAGCGCAAGGGTTTCCACAGTGCGGCCAAGCACGAGGTTGCTGCCGATGATCTCGATCTCCGTCTTGGTTTCACCGGGGTCAGAGAACAGGCTCTCCATGCGGGCAAAAGCTGGGTCGGTCGAGGCATTCGATTTCTGGGCATCGATCTGAAGAAGGGCCTGGGCTTCAAAAATAGGGGTCGACCGCCAAGCGTGAAAAATGCCCATAGCAAGGAAAAGCCCGGTGGCACCCAGGATGATCTGGCGGCTTTCCCAGAGGCCGGAAAGGATCTCCATGAGATCGAATTCGCCACCCTTGTCGGCATCAGCAAAGTGATGGTTGGTTGGTCGGAGGGATTGAGCGGACGAGGGTTCTGGAGAGGGATTGGGGTTCATGCGGACCTTTGTTGGCTGAGCAGGCGCGGCAACCAGGCCGCAACGGAATGGGTGATGCTGTCGAAGGCCTGCTTGAAGGCTTCCGGGCCCCGGTGGAATGGGTCCGCGATCTCAAGGGGGGTGGCCAACCAATGACCTAGGAGGAAGATCCGGCCGCGGGTGCTCGGGACCACACGCTCGCACCACTCCTTGTGGGTGTGTTCCATGACCAAAATGAGGTCAGCAGACAGGGCCATGGCGGGGGTGAGCTGTCGCCCACGGTGCCGGGAAAGATCAAAGCCCTGATGGGCCATGAGGCGAATGGCCTCAATGTCTGCCGGCAGCCCAGCCAAAGCAGAAAGTCCCGCCGAAGAGACGCAAAACTCGGGTCCCAAGGAGGACCCGAGAAGCGCTTCTGCAATAGGACTGCGGCAGTGATTGCCTTCGCACACGACCAGGATAGATTTCAACGTAAGCCTTGCTTTCGGGAAAGGGAGCCCCGCGGAAGCGAGGCTAGAAATGGCGTTGGCGCTACCGATTTCGGAAGTAGCGGATCTCGGCAGCACTGAGAGCCGTTGAAGACACGGCGGAGACAGTGGGGAGAAGCAGGCTCATGACCCGGTTGAAGCGGACGAGAGTGCCAGCATCCACATATACGATATCCCGAGGGCCCAAGTGGAACCGGTCGGCTAGCACCATGGCCGTAGGATTCCGGGCATCCAGGTGAAAAACATCCACGGCATTAGGAGTTTTTGTCTGACGGATGACGTAGATGCAACGGGCGTCAGCGCTGGTTCCTTGGATGCCTCCAGCATCGGAGAGCGCCTGGGCCAGCGTGAGGTTGCCGTGAACCAGGGGCAGGGAACCGGGCCGCATGAGTTCGCCAAGCATATAGACAGGCTGCTCCTTGGTATTAGGAATGTGCAAGGCATCGCCATCCTTGAGGATGATCTGGGCCAATCCCTTGCCAGAAGCCATCAGGGTCTGGAAATCAAGCTTCCAGGTGCGGTCACCGCGGGTCAAAAGAATGCGACTGTCGTCGGCGGTGGGAAGAAACCCACCCGAGCGGGCAATGGCTTCGGACAGAGTGAAGGGGACGTCTGTCACGTTGTAGACGGCCGGGTTTCGCACCTCGCCACCCACATAGACCTTCTGGGAACGGAAGGCGACCACCTTGACATCGACCTGAGGCTTCTGGAGCACCTCCGCGAGCCGCAAGGCAACCTTGTCCCGGGCTTGAGTGACGGTCAGCCCAGCCAAGGCAACCTTGCCGATATAGGGAAAGAAGACATTTCCGTCGTCGTCCACGACCGTTCCTGAGGCAGCATCGGTGCGGAATTGGCCTAGGGGCAGGGTGATTTCCGGGTGGTCCCAGACCGTGACCAGCAGCACATCCTGCGCGCCGATACGATATGCGCTTGGCTTTTCCGCCAGAAGGCCGTCCAAAGCCAGTGGATCCGGGGCCTTCTGCGAGACAACGACCTCCGGCGAGAGTGCGCGCAGGGTCACCTGGAGGCCTTCCACCTGGGATTTCTCGGGTTTGGCACTCGACTTGGAGTCGAATTTCATCCCCGGGGCTGTACAGGCTGTAAATAGCAAGGCTGTGGCCGCTAGCAGCCCCAAGGTGAGTCTGCGAGGGCGCCCCACCAGGGGAGAAGTGCTCGAATCAGGGCAGTGGGTGACGAGCATGTTTGCCTCCGAGAGGGCACAGGCATGGAAAGCACTATCCATCAGGCACGAAATCCGAGATGAACAGTCGTAATTTTCCCCAATTTCTTGAATAAAATCCAGGTGATTCGGTGACAAATAGAAAAAGATGCCCCAGGGGCAATCAGGGCCTGGGAGCCTCCTCCCCTTCCAGGAAGTCCAGATCCCGCCCATGGGTTTCCTGGAGCCCTCGCAGGGCAAATACCGCGAGCAGGAAGCAACCGGAACCTACCACCCAGGCAGAGCCTACCAACCCAAGGAGGCCCTGCATTGACACAAAGGCCCACATGATTAGAGGTACGGCGCCGCGCACAAAGTTGGGTACCGTAGTCGCCACAGTGGAGCGGAGGTTGGTGCCAAACTGCTCCGCGGCGATGGTCACGAATACGGCCCAATAGCCTGTCGCAAGTCCTAGATACCCGGCCAGTAGGTAGAAAAGCACGGGGCTGAGGCCGCGCAGCGTCAGGTAGAGCGCCACGCCGAAAACCGTGCCGAGGATGAAGAGGAGGACTACCTTCTTGCGGGTGCCCCATAGCTGACTGAGGATGCCCGAACCCAGGCTGCCCAGGGTGATCCCGCTATAGCAGAAGGCCACGGCGGTGCCGGCGTGGATGGGGCCCGTGGTGCCGAGGATGGGCGCGAATTCGGGGGCTAGGTTGATGAGGATGCTTACCACGAACCAAGTCGGGAGGCCGATGAGGATGCAGCGCAGGTAGCGCCCAAGACGCTCCGTATTGGTGAAAAGACTGAGGAAATCACCCCGGGCCACCTGGGTATGATCCAGGTTCTTGAACATGCCGCTTTCGCGGATACCGACCCGCAGAAGGAGAAGCAGAAGGCCCAGGCCTCCGCCCACCAGGTAGGCCACGCGCCAGGGGAGGTACTGCCCTACCAGGCTGGCGGCTACGGTGCCGAGGATTCCAACGGCCGCCACGATGCTGGTGCCATAGCCACGCAGATCCTTGGGCAGGATCTCACTCACCAGCGTGACCGCAGCCCCGAGCTCTCCCGCCAGACCCAGTCCTGCCAAGAAGCGCCAAAAGGCATAGGCGGGAATGGAATGGACGAAGGCGTTGGCGATATTGGCCACAGAATACAGGGCGATGCTGCCGAAAAGCGTGGATAGCCGTCCCTTCTTGTCGCCGAGAATGCCCCAGAAGATACCGCCCAGCAGCATCCCGGCCATCTGCGCATTCAGGAGATGGGTATAGGGAACGATCTGCGCCGCGCCGTGGATGCCCAAAGAATCGAGACTCGCCTGGCGCACGATGGGAAAGAGCAGCAGGTCGAACATGTCCACGAAGTAGCCCAGCGAGGCCACCAGGACGGTGAGGCTGAAGAGGACGCGGTATTTGGAAGGCGTGGACATGCCCCCTATTTTGACAACGGGAGCGCCCTGGGGGCGCTCCCGTTGTCAAAAATTCGAACTCAAGGAAAGGAGATTCAGCCGATGGTGGCGACCATCACGGCCTTGATGGTGTGCATGCGGTTCTCGGCCTCGTCGAACACCACGCTGTGGCGGCTGCGGAAGACCTCGTCGGTGACCTCGCGGATATCGTGGCCCAGCTCCTTCTGTTCCTTGGCCAGCTTGGTCTCGAAGTCGTGGAAGGCGGGCAGGCAGTGCAGGAAGAGCACGTCCTTGTTGCCGGTGGCCTCGATCATCTCCATCGTCACCTTGTAGGGGGTCAGCTGCTTCACCCGGGCGGGGATCTGATCCTCTTCGCCCATGGAGGCCCACACATCGGTGTAGAGCACGTCCGCGTCCTTCACGGCGGTCTTCATGTCGTTGCAGACCTCGATGATGGCGCCGGTCTCCTTGGCGGCTTCGCGGGCGGCGGCCAGCACCTTGGGATCGGGGGCCAGGCTATCGGGACCGAGGGCCACGAAGTGCATGCCGGTCTTGGCGGCGCCGTACATCAGGGCGTAGCTCATGTTGTTGCGGATATCGCCGCAGAAGACGAGCTTCACCTTGTTGAGGGGCTTGCTGCAGTGCTCCTCGATGGTGAGGAAGTCCGCCAGGATCTGGGTGGGGTGATCCACATCGGTGAGGCCGTTCCACACGGGCACGCCGCTGTGCTTGGCCAGCATCTCCACCACTTCCTGCTTGAAGCCGCGGTACTCGATGCCGTCGTAGAAGCGGCCCAGCACCTTGGCGCTGTCCTCCAGGCTCTCCTTCTTGCCCATCTGAGAGCTGTTGGAATCCAGGAAGGTGACGTGGGCACCCTCTTCCAGGGCCCCGACCTCGAACGCGCAACGGGTGCGGGTAGAGGCCTTCTCGAAGAGCAGAACGACGTTCTTGCCCTTGAGGAGGTAGTTGAAGACGCCCATCCGCTTCTTGGCCTTCAGATCGTGGCTGAGGTCCAGGAGGTAGCGGACTTCGGAAGGGGTGAAGTCCATCAGCGTGAGGAAGCTGCGACCCTTGAGGTTGACGGCCATGGTTGATTCTCCGTCGGCATCGTTGGGACAACCTATGAAGAGGGGACGCGCGGACCCTCCACCAGGCGAAAAAAATATTTCACCATGGGAAGGGTCCGCAGGCGACACCTATTCTTGGAGGGCGGCCTTGCGAGCAGGGTGGCTATTTCGTCTTGGGCAGGGCCTTCCAGGCTGCTAGGGCATTCGCCTCGACTTCGGCGCTGGGGCCCGCCAGCTTGGTGCGCCCCTTCTCCACCTTTTCCTGGGTCTTGAACCAGGCCAGGGTGTCCTTCACGGTCTCTTCCATGGGGCGGAACCGAAGGCCCGCCTTGACGGCCTTGGCATTGCTCCAGGTATGGAAACCCTTGGTGTCGCCCTCGTAGGGAGCCCAGATCGGGAAGGCCAGGCCTTCCTGCT
>JFJP01040474.1_pt1 | contig 11167 bp, 9 predicted proteins | sample 431651 | NCBI WGS metagenome assembly JFJP01 (sample SAMN02602958, study PRJNA72255) | Microbial mat metagenome, whole genome shotgun sequencing project. | biome: fresh water; feature: sink hole; material: water; isolation source: purple microbial (photo- and chemosynthetic) mats found in... | reverse complement strand
AGGTGCGGAAATGCGAGATGCCGGCGCTCAGGTCGCACTGATAGATATAGTAGGGTTTCACCCGGATCTTCAAGAGCTCGTGCATCAGTTTCTTCATGATCAGCGGGCAGTCGTTGATGTCTCTGAGCAGTACCGTCTGGTTGCCGAGCTGGATGCCGGCGTCGGCCAGTCGGGTGCAGGCATCTTTGGCGTCTTCGGTGATTTCGTCGGGATGGTTGAAATGGGTGTTGACATAGAGAGGATGGTATTTGCGCAGCATCTGCACCAGCGGCTCGGTGATCCGCATTGGCAGGACTACCGGCGTCCGGGTGCCGATGCGGATGATCTCGACGTGGTCGATAGCCCTGAGCTGCTCGAGGATATATTCAAGGCGGTCGTCCGGCAGGGTCAGCGGATCTCCGCCCGACAGCAGGACATCACGGACTATCGGCGTTCTGCGGATATAGTCGATGCAGCGGTCGATCTGGGCGCGGGTGAGATGGGCGTCATGGTCTCCGACCACCCGCCTCCTGGTGCAGTGCCGACAGTACATCGAACAGACATGGGTGACGAGCATCAGGACCCGGTCCGGATAGCGGTGGGTCAGGCCCGGCACCGGTGAGTCGATATCCTCGTGCAGGGGGTCGAGGTGATCATCGGTGACCACTTCGAGTTCATTGATTGTCGGCACGGCCTGGAGCCTGACCACATCCCGGTGGTATTCGGTCTCCATCAGGGTGGCGTAATAGGGCGTGATAGCCATCCGGAAGCGTAGCAGGCAGGCCTGCAGATCCGCTTCGAGTTGTTCATCAAGCGAGATGATCTTTTTCAGGGTCGGGATATCCCGCACCACATTTTTCAATTGCCACCGCCAGTCGTACCAATCCTCTTCGGCAACATCCTTGTAGAGATCCAAATCCCGGTAATCTATTTTTTTGAATGGTTTCATGTCGATGTCACCCCGTAATCTTCTCAGGTGTAGAGGCGTTCGTAGAGTTGGCGGATGGCCGGGGACTCTCTGAGTATGTTCAGGGCCAAGTCAGCGTGGCCTTTGGCATAGCCGTTGCCGATCAGCATATCGATGTCGCGGCCGATGCCTTCGGCCCCCAGGGCGGCGCTGGTAAAGGAGGTGGCCATACTGAAGAAATAGACCAGACCGCGTTCCCGGCACATCATGATCGAGGAGAGCTCGGTGTGCGGGATGTTGACGCAGTTGATCACCACATCGGCGAGCCGGCCGCCCGTCAGGGCCGAGAGCCTTTCGTGGCACTGCAGGGCGTCCCGGGCATCAAGCCTGATCACCTCGTCGCAGATGGCAAGGGACTGCAGCAGCTCGACGGCAGTATCGGAATATTCAATACCGATGACCCGACCAGTGCTGCCCGCTCTCTTTTTTGCCTCCCAGGCGCAGAGGACACCGGACTTGCCGCCGGCCCCGATGATCGCCACCGTCTGGCCGGACGCGACAATCCTGGCGGTCTGGGCCGGTGCACCGCAGACATCGAGCACAGCCAGGGCCAGGGTCGCGGGCAGATCGTCGGGCAGCCTGGCGTAGAGTGAGTTGGCAAAAAGCACGGCCTGGCCTGTGATTCTGAGCTGATCGGTGTCTTTTTTCAGCTGCAGGATACGGTCGATGCGCAGGGGAGTCAGTGAAAGCGAAACAAGGGTGATGATCGGCTCACCGACGGTCAACGGGCAGGTGTCCTTCAACCGTTCGCCGATAAAGGCGACAGTGCCGATGAGCATGCCGCCCGAGCCGGTGACCGGGTTGTGCATCTTGCCGCGGGTGGTGACAATTTCCTCGATCCGCCTGCTGATCCTGTCGTTGTCGTCGGCCTGTTCTGCTCTGATCTGGGTGAAGCTGGCAGAGTCTATATTGAGAAATTCGACATCGATGAGGATCTCGTTGTCCCAGATCCGGCTGAAGTCGTTGTCGAGCTTTTCGGCAGGCTGCGGCAGGACGCCATGAGGTTCGAGGACGCGGTGGGTGCCAAATGGATTGCCGCCGGAGATGATTTCTGGTGCCATGGCACTTCCCCCTGGATTTGGTTATAGCTCGACTGCCCGGCCGCCAGCCTCTGCCGCGCTGGTCCGGCTGATTCCACGAAAAAACAGCTCTATATAGTAATCGGCGATATCGCTGATCGACTTCTCGCCCTCTGGTCTGTACCAGGAGGAGATGCCGGTGCACATCTGCAGCAGGGCCTTGGAAGCCAGCCTGACGTTGCCGATCTGCATTTCCCCCCGGGCGACGCCTTCCTCCATGATTTGCCGGAATATCCTTTCATAGTGATCACGCATGCCAACGATGGCAGTGAGGTTGTCGGCATCGAGACTGCGCAGTTCCGCGTCGGTGACGAAGGTCTCGTCGCTGTCGGCGGTGTGGTAGGCGATATGAAACTGGATGGCCTTGCGTAGCTTGTCGATCGGCTTTGTTTCAGTGGCGATGGCCTCCTGCACCCGCATGATGAGCGTCGACATGGTGTGCTCCATGATGGTGAACAGGATCTCCTGTTTGGAGGAGAAATGATGATAGACGCTGCCGCCCTTAACCCCGGCTTTTCCGGCAAGCTCGCGCAGGGTGGAGCCGCTGTAGCCCTTTTCCCGGAACAGCCGTGCGGCCTCCTTGAAAATAATGGCCTTTCTGGAAACGACGGGGGGCGGCAGGGTGGATTTCATAAAATGTCGGCTCCTGTCGATGGGTGGAGAGGGGAGAGAGAATATAACTAACGCTTGTTAGATTCTACGGCCTTTGCCTGGTTTTTGTCAAGAGTTCTGAAAGAGTATCTGTCAACGAAGAAGACGTGCGGAAGAGCCAGATGTGGCGACCGGAGTCCAGAGTACCTGGAAGCCGGCACAGGCCTGGTTGAGGTGGAACCACCATCCGGGTAGATTTGTACTGGGTTTTTGGACGATGAGAAGAGAACAAGACCTGCAGGGTGTCGTCGCACTGCGTCGTCTGCGGCGACTGGGCAGGGAAGAGAATTCATCGGTCATGTCGAAGCGTTGCAACCTCTATCGTCTGGTATGGATAGCCGAAGATGTCCTCTCTCTTCTGCAGAGAGCCGGTAACTGTTATTGGGTCGTTTGGTTGCGGTATGTAGCCGTGCCAGGAACGGTTTTCAGGGAGCCAGCTGTCATTGAGCGTGAGAAAGTAATATTTTTCTTCCGCAAAAAGGGCAGGGGCTATACCCGGCAGGCAAGGCTTGGTGGTACAGGGGTTGCCTGCCAGGCAATACATTCCGGTGAGGGTTGTGAGGGTTTTTGCAGTATGGGTCATCGTTCTGTCATGCCGCAGACCGGGAGAGTGAGCCGGCGGCAACATCCGCCGGCGTCAACTCTCCCTTGACGGTTTGTGCGGTCTTTACACCGTATACTTGAAATATCGCCAGTCGCTCCATGGGCAGGTCAAGGCGCTTTTTTTAGCCCGCACACGCCAGCGGCCACGCTGGGCGCCGACAAACATGTGTTCGTAGCTGCTGTCGTTCAATGTTCCGGAAACAAGCCAGGTCAGACCTGCTTCTGCCGCCCATTTGCCGGCGGAGCGTGCCCCGAAGGCATCGATTTCAATGTTGTATGTCACACCGGACAAGCCGATGGGATCCCAGCGGAAATGGGTCAGGCGCGGGAAATGGTCAAACGTGTCGTTATGGTACGGGTCGCGCAGGGTGGGTATAACCCCGGTAAACCAGTTCAACGTTGGATCACCGAGAAGAACCATGCCGTAATACCACTGCCGTTCGCCGAGATCATGCTCGTGACCCAGAGCCTGCCACCAGTCCTTCAAGGCCTCGCCAATTGTTTTACCTGCCCCCATGGGACCATAGAAATTCTCAAAAAGCAGCATTGATCCGGTTTTGCTGCTGCCAACGGCTGCCAGGCCATTGCACAGGGAACCTCTGCTCTTATCGAAGATATACCAGCCGGCCATATAGTCCGCCTGAGTGAAACAGGCATTGCTGCAGGCAAAAAGATTGTAGAAATAGGCATTAGGCGGGTTCACATCGCGCAGGTAGCTGTTTGCGACCCACTCGCTGCCGGTTGGAATCTTGAAGGAATGTCCGCCGGGGGATGAGTGGGCGCAAATCTGCGCCCAGGCGCGGTGCTGATTGACTTCTGCTTTGTAGCGATCGACATCTGTGGTCGCCGGGTCCTTTATCGTCTCGATATTCGCCGGTGCGAACATCAGATCGAAGGCGCAGTCGTCGAAGCCGGTCCAGTCATCGTCGACGTAGGCGAGCGCCCTGTCGGAATAACCAAACTGCCCTTTGCGGAACGTATGGTTCCGCCTGAAATAGTCATTGAGCAGGTTTGCGTCGTTGCCATTTTCGGTGGGGGTCCAGAGGCGGCCGAGCCAGATCTCCGGTTCGACTCCTGTCGGGTGTTCGCTGAATTTGCCGTCATTGTCAGGATCGTTCCAGGTGCCGTTCATGTCCATGTAGTAGAGATCACATGGAAACTCGGCGGCGCCGTTGAAGTCGTCGCTCATTTCAAACCAGGCAACCGGCAGGCTGCCGACCATCAGGACGCCGACGATCGGCGATTTGTCCTTGATGAGTTTCCGCACTTCTTTCGGCGTACCACCATTCACTCTGTAGGCCGTGGCAAAATAGCCTTCATAGGCGACATCTTTGATATACTGGTCAATCGAGGCCTTGATCGACGGGAAAAGACTGCTGTTCACCAGGATCAGCATCTTGCCCTTTGGGAATTGCAGCGCGGAATAGTCCTGGAGGTAGCGGAGGTCTGACTCAAAGACTGGTCGTGCCTGTTCCTCCATCTCCAGGGGAGCGGGTGGGACAATCGACCGATAAGCCTTGAAAGTCGGCGGCGGCACGTTGTTCTTGTCGATGTATTCGAGATTGCGGACATGGGAGTAATCGATTTTTAAAGATCGCAGGTGTCGTACCTTGCTGGTATTGATGCGTGAAAATTCATTAGCCATAACGAATCTCCTTTGTGTGTTTTTGCGGAAGCGGATCTCCGAGGTGGTATCGGCATTGCCCGGAGGTCGGAAAACGGTCTATTCCATGGACACGTATATGGGCGGCAGGTGGTCGTATCAATCCTGAGTGGTAATCATCAGCTCGCCGAACAGGTCGAAGTACTCCGCCCTGAGGCCTTCCATCCGTTCAAGCGTGATCTGGATGAGTTCGGTGACCTTCGGTGAGGATGCACTGCGCCACTTCTCGGCCGCTTCGGCCAGAGGTTGCTGGTCGATAGCACCTAGAGACCATTGGCGGGGAAAGCCATAGGTGAAAGGGACTATGCAGCCATCCGGTTCGACTACCAAGGACGGGACCAGATCCGTAAAAGCGGCTGTGCGTATCGCCTCCGTCTCGTTTTTCAGCAGCGGCCAGCAGCTGTGTTCGACGGTATCGCGCTTGATAACGTCAAATATGACGGCAGGCCCCCCAGGACCGTGCTGCTCGATGAGGAGCGCCATCAATAAGGCGGCGACCTGGAATTCAATACTGTCGGGGACTGCATCCAGAAGATTTCTTGCCGCAGCGCCTGTACCGGACAAGGGGTGGACGTGCAGGCCCGATGCCCCCTCCGTGCAGGCAAACTCATAGAGCCAGCTGAGCCTGTCGGCATTGTAGCGAGTCAGGGTAAAGGCCAGGGTAAATGGAATTCCTGCCTCCCGAAGCACCGAAAGACCAGCCTGCATCATCGGGAATGCCGTTGGCGAGTCCCTTATTGCGGCATGATCTTTCGGCGGGCCGTCCACACTTACTGCCACAAGCCCTGTAAGGTCCCGCAATCTCTCGGCGCGAACCCTGTTGAGGAGCGTGCCGTTTGTCGAGACCGAGGTTGAGAATCCCTCAGCCAGGGCGAATTCAAGAAAGCTTTCCAGGTCTCGCCAGAGCAGCGGTTCGCCCCCGGAGACACCCACGTAGTTATAGCCTAACTGTCCCGCCTCCAGCAGGAAACCCTGCAGTTTTCGCAACGGGATTACTTCATGGTGTTCCGGACTGCTCTCGGAATAACAGTGCCGACAGCGCAGGTTGCACTGCAACGTCGGTTGAATCTGCACGAGGCGCACACTACCCGGAGTAAAAAGAAAAGGTGAAGCTAGATCATAGTCCTCGGTGTCTGTCGAATTATTCATCTCAGCCCAGTTTCCTGAAAGGATTACCTGCCGATATTTCGGGAAACCTTCATGAGTATTTCTTCCGGGACCGGGATGCCGTTGATCAGGACTTCAAAATTAATCTTACTGGCAACCAGAGTGTCGATCAGTTTGACAAAGGCCTCCGGTCTCGGGGGCGGCCATTTCACCCGAAAATGGCCAGTGCCGCACCAGTCATCATCAGGCTCCAGGGCAATAAGGGCGCCGCCTATCGCTTCAACCTTCTCGCTGATCTTCACCATCTCGTTGACACTGATTTTATTGCCGAGTCTGATGGCTTCCTGAATTGCTGCAGCTGAACCTCGCGGTGTTTCCATGGTTTTCTCCTCAGTGTGATAGTGGGTGTCTGCCCGGGGGGCGTCCTCTGTCCCTCGTGCCGCATTGCTCTCTAAAAAGAGAGGGCCACGTTACTTCTGTGAAGAGCTTCATTTTTCAGCATTTCCCCATTTGCTGTTTCAGAGGTTGTTTGGATAATGGCGTGGCGGTGGTTTATTGATGTCAGGAAATAGAGAATCCTATGAGTAATTATCGATTGATACCTGAAAATCTGCAATGAGAGAAAAGTATATAGGAATAGGATAGACCAGCTATCAATTGCCTGCCGGACCATGCAATCGTCATCAGCGGAATTTGGCTTGACTCAGCGAGTCGGCATGTGCGAGAATTGCATATAAACGAAAACGATTTTCACTCGAATGTCTCCCTGCCAGTCTCTGCGTTACTCTTCTCAACAATGCTGGGGCATCTCTTATGGACATTGAAGCCGTCAGGACTCGATTGCTCGATTTCATCCTTATCGGTGAACGCAAGGAAGCGACAGATCTGCTTGACGATTGGGCCCGTCGGTTTCACTGGCGAGCAGCGATCGTTGAGCTGCTCGAGCCCGTCCTCGATGAGGTCGGCAAACGCTGGTCGGCAGAAAAGATCAGTCTAGCGGCCGGCTATATGGCCGGCAAAATTGCCGAGGATGTTCTTCTCAAGGCCGTCCAGGCTGAAGAGGCGATTCCCCAGATAAAAGGTCCGGTGGTCATCGGCAATATCGAGGACGACTACCATTCACTGGGGCGAAAGCTGGTGACAATTTTCCTCAGGACAGCCGGCTGGAGAGTGATAGATCTCGGTAACGATGTGCGGGCTGAGGAATTTGTCGATGCGGCTGTGGCCAATGAGGCAAAAATTATCGGAGTCTCGGCCATGATGCTCACCACTGCCGAAAACATCCGCAACGTTCGTCAGGAGATGGACAGACGCGGGCTTTCTGGACGCATCAAGCTGGCGGTTGGCGGCGCCGTTTTCAAGATGAGGCCTGAACTCGTGGACGAGGTGGGTGGCGACGGTACGGTTGCAAGTGCTGTCGATGCGCCCCGATTGATGGCGCAGTTGTCAGGCATGGAGGATGCGCATGACCTCGCTTGAACGGGTGCTGCTTGCCCTGCAGGGAAAACCGCAGCCGTCGCCGCCGTTTACCCTCACCCTCAGCCTTTACGGCGCCAGGTTGACCGGTTGTCCGCTCATCGAATACTATCGCCGTCCCGAACGCTACCTCGAGGGCCAGGAGGCGGTGGTTGATCTTTGTGCGCCGGACATCGTTTTTTCTCCCTTTGCCCTCACCCTCGAGGCTGAAGCCTTCGGCAGCGAGCTGAAATTCCTGCCAGACAATCCGCCCAATATCAGAAAACCGGCAATCCGTTCGGCGGATGACTTCATCCGCCTGCCGCTGCCCGATGTCGACAGCAACCCCAGCCTGCTGTATCTCCGCGAGAGTGTGCGTCTTCTCACCGGCAGGTATCAGGGCGAAAAGGCGATCTGCGGGGTTGTCACGGCCCCTGTCGATCTGCCGGCGATTGTCATGGGTATTGACCAATGGATCGAAACCCTGCTTTTTTCCCCGGAGAAGGCAGTGATCATCCTCGAAAAAGCCCATCGTCATTTCGTAGCGCAGGCTAATGCCCTCATGGCGGACGGTGCCAATTTCATCGCTCTGCCGACAATGTTTGCCAATCCGCAGATTCTCTATCCGAAACTCATCGATGAGGTGATTCTGCCTTCGTTTGCCCGATCATTGGCTGAGGTGAAGGGCCCGATTGTTTTCCATCATGGTGGAAATCTGATGGTTCCCTCTCTTGGCAAGTATCTGGCACTTCCCAATGTGGTCGCATATGCTGTCGACCATCGCGATTCCCTTGCCGAGGCCCGGAGAATCCTCGGGCCTGACCGTCTGCTGCTTGGCAATCTGAACGGCCCGACACTGTCCCGCACACCGATGGACACAGTCCTCTCGAGGGTCGATCGAATTCTCGAAGACCGGAGAGACGACCCCTGCTTCATTTTTGCCACCTCGGGAGCTGATGTGCCCTTCGATACTCCGCCAGCGCTGCTCCAGGCAATTTCTGCCAAAATACGAGCAGTTGCATGGGTAATATGAGAAGTTTATCGATTATTTGCTGTTCGGTCCTGCGCCGTGAGGTTGAGGCCTTTGCCTTGCGGGAATACCCTGAAGCGGAACTGGTTTTTCTCGATTCCATGCTCCACATGCATCCCGAAAAACTGCGTCAGACGATCGACGCGGCCCTGGCCGCCAGGCCGGACAGGGATTGCCTGCTGGTCTATGGCGACTGCCATGCCCACATGCACGAGACCGGCCGGCGACCGCATTGCGCCCGGACCAGCGCCGTCAACTGCGGGGAACTCCTTCTGGGGCGGGAAGCGTACCGCTCCTTCCGGAATGAGAGAGTCTTCCTCTTTCTCCCCGAATGGATCGAGCGTTGGCGGGAAGTCTTTATCAAGGAACTCGGGTTTTCTGATCAGTCGTTAGCCCTTGAATTCATGCAAGAGAGCCAGCGCAGTCTTGTCTACCTGGATACCGGACTGATCCCGGTGCCGGAAAAAACCTTGGCAGAGATTGCAGGTTATTTCGGCATGCCGGTGGATGTTCTCGCCGTCTCACTGAACGAGTTGCACCAGGCTGTCCATTTGGCAGTGCAACATCTTCAGACAGGAGATTCTCATGAAGGCTGATCTGCTTCTCCTGACCCTGCAGAATGATATACTTGCCAATATCCTGGCTTACGCCTCGGATATCGGCAAATGTTCCGAGCGTATAACTGTGCAGATTCGGGAGATAATCGGGGCCCGGATCGTCGCCCTGTTCGAGTTGAAGCCGATGGGCGAATACAGCCTGCTTGCAGCCTGCCCCGAGAGGAGGTCTGCATTCTTCACCACGGAAGAGGGCAGACAGCTTATTGCGAGCGCTGGTCAATTTACTCAGGCGGCATCGATTGAACCAGGCCAGGGAGAGATGGGCGAGGTGCTTGCCGTTCTCGGCATGAAGGAATCCTACGTGGTGCCTCTTCGGGTCGGCGAGGAGGTTTTCGGTCTGCTTGTCCTGCTTGATCTCATGGATGACCGTGGAGCAGCAAAGATCCTTGAGACCTTGCACGACATTTCCGGAGTGCTGTCACTAGTCTTCAAGAATTCGTATCTTTACAGGAATATGGAATCTCTTGTCGCTGAGAGGACAAGGGCCCTGGAGGAGAGCGAATTGCGTTCAAGGATGATCCTGCAGACTGCCATGGATGGCTTCTGGCGTCTTGACGCCGTGGGAAGACTGCTCCAGGTGAACGATGCCTACTGCCGCATGAGCGGATATGGCAACCACGAACTCATCGGCATGCGTATCGAACACCTTGAAGCGAACCAGACACCGGAGGAACTCGAGGCCACTCTCAGGAAGGTACAACAGGGCGAATATTTATCCTTTGAGACGTTGCACAGGCGAAAGGACGGGAGTCTGCTCGATCTGGAGATTAGCACGCAGATGCGTCACGGAAGCGACGGCAATGAGATTATCGCCTTCCTGCGGGATATCACGGAACGCAAACGGGCAGAAGAAGAAACCAGGAGGCTGCAGGCCCAGCTGACGCAGGCCCAGAAAATGGAGGCCATCGGCACCCTCGCCGGCGGCATCGCCCACGATTTCAACAATATTCTCGGGGCGATACTCGGTTATGCCGAAATGGTGCAAGATGTCTGCCCGGCAAATTCGACGGTTGCTCACGATATCGAACAGGTCCTCAAGGCTGGCAACAGGGCCAAGGAACTGGTCAAGCAGATACTCGCCTTCAGTCGTCAGGCCAAGACCGATCAGGGGCCACTTCAACCTGTGCTGATCATCAAGGAAGCTATAAAAATGCTGCGTTCCTCGCTGCCGTCGACCATTACCATCAGGCAGGATCTGAGCCCGGATGCAGGGTTTATTCTAGCCGACCCAACCCAGATTCATCAAATCATGATGAATCTCTGCACCAATGCCCTCCATGCCATGGAACTGGCAGGCGGTACCCTCACTGTGTCGCTGCGGCAGAAAGAGCTTGGCAAGGACGATCTCGTCGGTATGCCACATATGAAACCGGGGAAGTACCTGCAGTTGTCCATACAGGACACCGGGACCGGGATTTCACCGGAGATCCGAGAGAGGATTTTTGATCCATATTTTACCACCAAGGAGGTGGGCAAAGGGACCGGCATGGGGCTTTCGATAGTCCATGGCATCGCTCTGAGTCTTGGCGGTTCTATTGTCTGCGATAGTCGTCCGGGGTTGGGTACAGTGTTTCATCTCTTCCTGCCGACAGTCGAAGGGCATGCCCTGCAGGATAGCGGTGCAGCAGAGAACATCCCGATGGGCAATGAGCATATTCTCTTGATCGATGACGAGGAGATACTCGTCGAGATGGGAAAAACCCTGCTCGAGCGGCTGGGTTATCGAGTGACTGCCAGAACAAACAGTATCGAGGCGTTGACCACTTTCCAGAATCAGCCTGAGGCCTTTGACCTGATCATTACCGATCAGACAATGCCTGGCATGACGGGTATCGATCTCTCCCGGCGGATACTGCAGATTCGGCCTGAAATTCCTATCCTGATCTGCACGGGGTACAGCAGCCTGATTTCCGAAGAGAAGGCATTGGCTCTGGGGATCAAAGGGTTCATCATGAAGCCTCTGACCAAAAAGGATATCGCTGTCTCTATCAGGAAATTGCTCGACAGCAAGAGTTC
>JFJP01030587.1_pt1 | contig 11167 bp, 9 predicted proteins | sample 431651 | NCBI WGS metagenome assembly JFJP01 (sample SAMN02602958, study PRJNA72255) | Microbial mat metagenome, whole genome shotgun sequencing project. | biome: fresh water; feature: sink hole; material: water; isolation source: purple microbial (photo- and chemosynthetic) mats found in... | reverse complement strand
GACCCAGGATGCAGGGGAACGCGCCTTCGGGGTCGTCGCCGGACAGGGTGAACGCATCGGTGTGGCAAACGCCAGTCGCGACGACTTGCAACAGCACCTCCCCATCTTTGGGGCTTTGTACCTCCACTTCTTCTATAACTAGGGGTTGTTGTGGCTCCCAGGCCACCGCAGCGCGAGCTTTCATGATCAGGTCTCTCTTTAAATTGGGCTGGATGAATTGATAATAATCAGTCCTGACAGGAAAGTCAGTGTTCTTTGGATCGTCTGATGAAGCCTGGCAATTCTGAGAGCAGCACATTGACCACGGGCAAGAGAAAATGCGATACTTGTATGCAAGTATTTAAATTTGCTGTTTTTTTAAACATGACGGAGTATTGTTATGAACAGATTATCCATTTTCCGTGCGGCGCTGATGGCTACGGTACTCATGCTGGCGTCGCTGAGCGCCCAGGCCGCGCAGTCGCGAACAATGGCACCGTTAGCCGCGCCAGCCGTACCGTGCGCGGCGTACTTCGATATTAACCGGGTGCTCCTGATTACTGCCGGGACGATAGGTGGCGCGATGGCGGCAAGCGCACTCACGGGCGGTATCCTCATTCCCCTCTATCACTGGTTCGTCGGCGGCGCAACGACCGCCGGGATGGGTATGGCGACCGGTGCCGCCATGGAAGCCAGCGCGGGAACCGTGGCGTTTAAAAATGCAATGACTACCCTGGGTGCAGTGCAGGGTGGATTTTATGCCTATGCGCTGTATCAGAAATAAGGCCATTTCCTGAAAAGAAGATACCCACACATTGATCCTCACTCCAGCCAAATATGAAAATTTTAGCCACGGAAAAACAAAGAAATTTTCGTGTTTTTTCGTGTTTTTCGTGGTTAATCTCTGGAATGATGATCGATACTTGGTATCTTCATTATGAGAAATGACCTAAGTCTGGATTCTGGCGCGGGCGGCATCCAGTCCGCAACTTTAATGACTCAATAACGGGGGCATGATGGCGAAGTACGACGTTTATGGCATCGGCAATGCGCTGGTGGATATGGAATACGAGGTTAATGTGGCCGATCTGGAGGCGCTGGGCATCGACAAGGGCGTGATGACCCTGGTCGATGAGGAACAACAGTTGCGCATGATGGCGCATCTGGCCGCGCACGCCCCGCAGCGCAGTTCCGGCGGCTCGGCGGCCAATTCGATGATCGCAGTCAGCCAGTTCGGCGGAGCCAGTTTCTATTCCTGCAAGGTGGCCGGGGACGATCTCGGCCATTTTTATATGAAGGATCTGCTCGACGGCGGTGTGGACACCAACCATCACACGGAGAAGGAAGCGGGTCATACGGGGCGGTGCGTGGTGCTGGTGACGCCCGACAGCGACCGCACACTGTGCACTTTTCTGGGCATCAGCGGCGGATTGTCCATGAAAGAACTGGTGACAGACGCCCTGCGTGATTCGGCCTATTTTTACATGGAGGGCTATCTGGTCACTTCCGACACCGCCCGTCAGGCGTGCATCGAGGCCCGAAGCCTGGCTGAGACCGCCGGAGTGAAGACGGCAATTTCCCTGTCGGATCCCAACATGGTCCGGTTTTTCAAAACCGGGTTGCTGGAGATGATCGGCTCCGGCGTTGATCTGCTGTTCGCCAATGAGGATGAGGCCAAAGGCATGGCGGACACGACGGATTTGAACGGGGCGGTGGATTACCTCAAGACCCTCAGTCGGGAATTTGTCATTACGCGAGGGGCGAAAGGCGCGCTGGTGTGGGATGGTCAGATCATGGTCGATGTCGATCCGGTTCCAGTGGCAGCAGTGGACACGGTGGGGGCTGGGGATATGTTCGCCGGGGCGTTTCTTTATGGCCGTTGCCGGGGCTGGGAGCATCGCCGCGCCGGGGATTTGGCTTCATCGGCAGCGGCTCGGTTGGTAACTCGTCTGGGACCGCGCATCCCGGCGGACGAAACCCGGATAATTTTGCAGAGTTTCCGGTAATTCAGCCGGTTATCAGCAACCGTCCGGCCATTAGCGCAACCACGATCAGGAACACCGGGCGGATAAAGGGCGCACCATAGCGAATCGCGCTATGAGCGCCGATCAACGCCCCGATCATCAGCAAGACGCCCATGCTCAGGCCCAGGGCGTAATCGATGTTGCCGAGGAGCATGAAGGTCGCTAGGGCGGTCAGGTTGCTGATGAAGTTCATAAACCGCGCCACGCCAGCGGCAGCGACCAAATCCAGATGGAACAGTTTCATCGCCGCTGCCATCCAGAATGCGCCCGTGCCAGGGCCGATAAAGCCATCGTAGAAACCGATCAGCCCGCCGGTGAGCAATTTAACGTTGCGCCGGGGCGGCTGGGGCAAGGCGGCTTCCGGGGAAGTCAATGCGGGTGGGGTGCGGCGCGGCCAGATCAGATAGGCGGATGCCAGCAGAATCGCCAGCGGCAGCAACTTCTTCAACACCCCGGCGCTCATCAGATAAATCAGCATCGCGCCAAGACCCGCGCCAACGCCCGTGCCGAAGCTCATCGCCCACCACAGTGTCGGCTGGAACAAGCCCTTGCGGATAAAGGTCAGGGATGCGCTGAACGTGCCAAAAGTGCCGACCAGCTTGTTGGTGCCAATCACCAAATGCGGCGGCATCCCAATCCCTAACAGCGCCGGCATCACCAGCATCCCGCCGCCGCCAGCAATGGCGTCAATAAAGCCCGCCAGTAGCGCCACGCCGCCCAGCAACAGGATCGTGGTCAAATCCAGACTCAGTTCCAAGGTAATCTCGTTGTTCCCGCTGGCGGAAAAGGGAAGGTTTAGCTGGTCGATGCAATCCATTGTTAGCGGGGAATGCCAACGATGACCTCGCCGCCCTGAAAATGACTGGCCAGCGGCCCCCGGAATTGTGCGCCATCGGGATCCATGCAGGCAATGTGGGTGTTGGAGGCACCATAGACGCTGACCACGTGATTGCCCAATCCCGGTTTGAGATAGCCGACGACCAGTGGCCCGCATTTCATTTTCTGATTGACGTAAAGGCAGGTAAAGTTCGCGCCGGTCATCGTCTCGCAGTCCATTCGCCAGCGGGTATCCTGAATGATCGCAATCAAATTGGTCCGGGACACGGTTCCATAATTCGGATTGGTATCCGGATTGGAGGAATCCCAGTAGCTCAGATAGACATTCAGGAGGTTCATTTGCGTAATGACGACCCGGTTGCCCATCGCCCGCGCCCACCATTCCAGCGTCGCCGCCCAGCAGGACGTCGGATCAAACTGTTGAATCGGTTTCGTCGCCCGGTAATTAGTGGCCATGCTCGTATCCTCAAAGGGGTAAGGTTTGCTTCAGGGAGCAGCTACAGCGAATTCCATGCCAAACTTGCAGTGTCCTAGTCTATTCAGCATAGATTGCCCGGTTGTTGACAACACACCACGTTTGGAAAGATATTCATTATGGATTCATCGTACATTTACTCTAATGTATGGAAAATCAATTTAATGTCGGAATGGAAGGTGAGCTATGAAAGCCAAAATACTACTCACGCTGATTGCGGCCGGAGTGTTGATGACGAGTGGGTTGGAATGGGCCGATTCATCGCGGTCCATCGCACTGGGCGGCGCATCGGCGCAGGCTGGGCCACGCCAAATTGATATAGGTTTTTTCTATGAAGAATTAGCGCCTTACGGATACTGGAGCCGCCATGAACTCTACGGGTGGGTGTGGTATCCCGCAGATGTCGATGATGAGTGGCGACCCTACACAGTCGGCTACTGGGTGTTCACCGATGATTATGGCTGGACCTGGGTTTCCGAGGAACCGTGGGGCTGGATGACCTATCATTATGGCCGCTGGTTCTATGATAACGATTACGGGGGCTGGGCCTGGATACCCGGCACGGTCTGGGGGCCAGCCTGGGTCAGTTGGCGGAGCGGCGATGGTGTTGTGGGCTGGGCACCGCTGCCGCCCGATGTCTATTTTGATCCGGTAGTCGGTTTTTCCCAGTCCGGTGCCAATTTCCAGATCAGTTGGTTTGCCTGGTCCTTTGTCTCAGAGCCGGAACTGCTGAGTCACCGGGTGCATCGGTCGATTTTGCCCCGACCGCACAACCGGGCGATGATCGGACGGACTCGGCATTTTACTGACTATAAGGTGATCGACCGGCGGATTGTGAATCGCGGCATCGACATTGACCGGTATGAACGGGATCATCGGACCCGCGTCACTCGCTATCATGCCATTGATGTGGATCGTCCAACCGTGGATCGGGGTTCGAAAGGCGAAGGCAATATTCCCCTGTTTCGTCCCAGCGTATTGGACAAAGGCGCGGATGTTCGGCCACCTGAATCAGCTATGCCCCTGCCGAGCGCCATTCGGCGGCGAGAGGCCGTTCCACGGGATTTTCGGAATGAGGTGCCAGAGAAACCCTGGGGAGAACGGAAGGAGTCTGGTCGTCCCGATGCTGCCGAGGCACCCAGAGAATACCGGCAGCGGCCTGCGGTCGGACAGCCTGAGCAGAGAGGAAGCGAGCCGTTTCAACCGCCGGAAGCGGTGCGCCGGGCGGTGCGACCTGAACCGCCAGTCATGGAACCCCGCAGGGAGTATGAGCGGTCGCCGGCTCCAGAAGTCCGGCGGGCAGTGCGTCCAGAGGAGTCACCCCCCGAACCCCGCAGGGAGTATGAGCAGTCGCCATCTCCAGAAGTCCGGCGGGCGGTGCGACCTGAATCACCAGTCATGAACCCCCGCAGGGAGTATGAGCAGTCGCCATCTCCAGAAGTCCGGCGAGCGTTACGACCTGAATCGCCAGTCACGGAACCCCGCAGGGAGTATGAGCGGTCGCCATCGCCAGAAGTCCGGCGGGCGGTACGACCTGAATCGCCAGTCACGGAACCCCGCAGGGAGTATGAGCGGTCGCCATCGCCAGAAGTCCGGCGGGCGGTGCGTCCCTCGGAGTCGCCCGCCGAACCGCGAAGTGAGAGCCAGCGATTTGAACAGCGGGACATGGGGCGCGGGGCATTCCCGCCTGGGCGGGAGTGAGCGTTGCCCGTTCGTGACTCACCAACCGGGCGGCTCAGGCCAGCAATCGGGTCAAAATGCCCTGATACAGCCGACTGAGCCGCTCCAGATGGTCCACCATGACCCGCTCATTGATTTTGTGGATGGTAGCGTTGAGCGGTCCCAGTTCAATGACCTGAGCGCCGGTGGGTGCGACGAACCGGCCATCGGACGTGCCGCCACTGGTGGATAGTTCAGGTTGCCGACCGGTCTCGGCCTGAATCGCGTCGACCGCCGCCGCCACCAGTTCACCGGGCAGGGTGAAAAACGGCATCCCAGATAGATTCCATTCCAGATCGTACTGAAAAACCTGCCCAGTCTTGACCTCTTCATTGAGCAAACCGGTATCAATCATCAGCCGGGTGCGTTCCTGAAGCTGTTCGACTGTGACCGCTGGCGAAAAGCGGAAATTGAAGAGCATCCCCAGATCGCCAGGGATCACATTGGTTGCGCCGGTTCCAGAGTGCAGGTTGGAAATTTGAAACGAGGTGGGCGGGAAGGCTTCGTAACCGTGATCCCAGACCTCATCGACCAGCGCCGCGAGGATTGCGCTAATGGCGTGGATGGGATTTTGCGCCAGATGCAGATAGGCCACATGGCCCTGAGTCCCACGCAGCATTAGCCGACCGTTCAATGACCCGCGTCGGCCAATTTTCAGCGTGTCGCCAAGTTCATTGGAACAGGACGGCTCACCGACCAGACACCAGCGAATGTTCTCGCCGCGCTGTTCCAGCCACTCCACCACCTTGACCGTCCCATTGATTGCAATTCCTTCTTCATCGCTGGTGATCAGGAACGCGATGGAGCCACGCGGTTGCGGATGGTCGGCCAGGAAGCGTTCAACCGCCGTGATCATTGCCGCCAGACTGCCCTTCATATCCGCCGCGCCGCGCCCATACAGGCAGCCATCGCGGATTTCCGGAGCAAAGGGCAGCGATGACCACTGATCCAGCGGACCAGGCGGCACCACGTCAGTATGCCCGGCGAAGGCGAATAGCGGTTCCGCATCGCCGTAACGCGCCCAGAAGTTGTCCACGTCGCCAAAGCGCAACCGCTCGACTTGAAAGCCCAGCGCGGCCAAGCGGGCGATCAGCAACTCCTGACAACCCGCATCTTCGGGGGTGATGGAAGGGCGACGGATCAATTCCATCGCCAGAGCCAGCGTCGGATTCATCAATCCCTCAACAACTCGTTCAAGCCAACCCGACTGCGAGTCTTCTCATCCACTTGCTTGATGATGATCGCGCAGTACAGGCTATGGCTGCCATCCGGGGCGGGCAGAGCGCCGGGGACGACGACGGAACCGGACGGAATTCGGCCATAGCTCACTTCGCCGGTTAGCCGGTTATAAATTTTGGTGCTCTGGCCGAGGTAGACGCCCATGGAAATGACCGAACCGCGCTCGACAATGACACCTTCCAATGATCGTCGGACTGGCTTGCAACGGCTCCAGTACGCCGCCGATGCCAACACCCCCGGATAGGTGAACATTTTTGCCGATTTGCGCACAAGAGCCGACCGTCGCCCAGGTATCGACCATAGTTCCAGAATCGACATAAGCGCCAATATTCACATAGGAAGGCATGAGCACGACGCCGGGGGCGATATAGGAACCGCGCCGGGCTGCTGCGGGAGGGACGACGCGCACGCCCGCCGCCAGAAAATCGTTCTCGCCATATTCCGCATACTTGGGCGGCACTTTATCGAAGTAATTGGTGTAACCATCGCGGATGATCACGTTATCGTTCAGACGGAAGCACAGTAGCACCGCTTTTTTCAACCACGGATTAACCACCCAGGCACCATTGCGCGGCTCAGCCACCCGCGCTTTGCCCAGTTCCAGCAGGCCGAGCGCTTCTTCAACCGCTTCATGCAGCGCTGTCGGGGCGTTGGCAGGGTCCAGTTCCGCACGGCGCTCAAAGGCATCGTCAATAATCCTTTGTAATTCAGTCATCAGTCAACATCCTCGGGCAGGGGCGGCTTTCCTGCACGTCAAGGTTTGGGAAAGCCGCAAAAAACCGTCATAATACTAAGGGATCAGGGTCCAGGCTCCGGGTATCCAGCTCCAGACAGACCACCGGACACCGGATACTGGTACCTTTATAAACGAAAACCAACGAAAATCCATGCCAGCCCAACGAGGATGACCAGTATGTCCAGAAAGACCGTGGCGGATGACAAGAAACGGGCCGCTCCAGAACCAGAACCCGCAAAGGTAGCAGGAAGCGCCAGCCAGTCGGCGGCTCCTGTCCCCTCTTCTACGCCAGTCGCAGCGCAAAGCCCCACTGCGGTCGCACCGAAGGTAGAACCTGCTCCTGTCTCGACCGTTGCCCCGGCACCGACGCCCGAACCTGATCTCGTTAAGACCGCAGTCGATGGTCGCAAACGCATCATTATTGAAGGGGTCAGCCCGGAAGTCGATGGCGGGCGGTTCCCCATCAAGCGCACCGTGGGCGAAATCGTGGTCGTGGAAACCGATGCGTTCACTGACGGCCATGATGCGCTGTGTTGTGTGCTGCAATATCGCAAGGCGGGTGAAACGGCCTGGCAGGAAGTGCCGATGCTGGCTCTGGTGAATGACCGTTGGCGCGGCGAATTCACGGTAATGGAACTGGGTCACTATGAATACACCGTGTTCGCCTGGGTCGATCACTTTAAATCCTGGCGGCATGATCTGGGGCGTTGGGTGCAGCCCGAAGATGTCGCACTGTCCCTGCGGGTCGGTCATGAGTTGGTGAGCAAAGCCGGGCAGCGGGTGGCGGGTATGGATGGCCACTGGTTGACGCGGCGCGCTGCCGAACTGGTGAGTTCCCAGGACCTGGAAGCGCGCCGCCAATTGGGGCTGGACGAAGAACTGGCGCAGATGATGTTCCGCCATGCCGACCGGACCCTGGCGCTGAGCTATGGTCAGGCGTTTGGCGTGACGGTAGAAGATGAGCGCGCCCGCTTCAGCACCTGGTATGAAATGTTCCCGCGTTCGTGCAGCCCGGTCCCCGGCAAGCACGGAACCTTCAAGGATTGTGAGGCCTGGCTGCCGCGCCTGGCCGGTATGGGCTTTGATGTCCTGTACTTTCCGCCGATCCATCCGGTCGGTCGGGTCAATCGCAAGGGCAAGAACAATACCCTGACCCCCGGCGCGGATGATGTCGGCAGTCCCTGGGCCATCGGTTCAACGGAAGGCGGTCACAAGAGCATTCTGCCGGAATTGGGGACGCTCGAAGATTTCCGCAACCTGGTGCAAAAGGCTCAGGAACATGGCATCGACATCGCCTTGGACATTGCGCTGCAATGTGCGCCGGATCATCCCTATGTGAAAGAGCATCCCGACTGGTTCCGCTGGCGGCCGGATGGCACGGTGCAATACGCCGAGAATCCGCCCAAGAAGTATCAGGACATTTACCCGTTTAATTTCGAGACTGCTGACTGGCAGGCGCTGTGGGCCGAGATCAAGAGCATCTTCGAGTTCTGGATTGAGCAGGGCGTGCGCATTTTCCGCGTGGATAATCCGCACACTAAGCCATTCGCCATGTGGGAGTGGCTGATTAGTGAGGTCAAGAAGAACACGCCGGACGCCATTTTCCTGGCCGAAGCTTTTACCCGGCCCAAGGTCATGCATCGGCTGGCCAAGATCGGCTACACGCAGTCTTACACCTACTATGCCTGGCGCAACACCAAGTGGGAATTGACCGAGTATCTGACTGAAGTGTGTCAGGGGCCGGGGCGCGAGTATTTCCGTCCCAACTTCTGGCCCAACACCCCGGATATTTTGACCGAAGCGCTGCAATTTGGCGGGAAGCCCATGTTCATGTCGCGGCTGGTGATGGCGGCGACCATGACTGCTAATTACGGCATTTATGGACCGGCTTATGAAATGATGGATCATATCGCGGTCAAACACGGCAGCGAGGAGTATCTGGATTCCGAGAAATACCAGTTGCGCCAGCGCGGCTTCCAGGATTTGGACGGGCCGGACAGTCTGCGTGAGTACATTGCCCTGGTGAATCGTATCCGCAAGCGTAATCCGGCATTGCAATCCGACTGGGGTCTGGAAATGCATCAGATCGATAATGACCATCTCTTGTGCTACAGCAAGGCCAATGCGGATCATTCCAATGTGATTCTGGTGGTGGTGAACCTCGATCCGAACTACACGCAGGCCGGCTGGACCGGCTTGAATCTGGAGGCGCTGGGCGTGGATCTGTTCCAGCCTTTCCAGGTGCATGATTTATTGAGCGGGGCGCACTATATCTGGAACGGCTCGCGTAATTATGTGGAACTGAACCCGCATCGGATGCCGGCGCACATCTTTCGTATTCGCAGCGGTCTACACACCGAGCGCGATTTTGCCACGTTCGAGGGTTAGACTGTCTTTTCCACTGTTCACTCAGCTATCGCCCCTAGGGTAGAAATGCCCATAGGGGTTCCGTGAATGACTCGTACTTGAAAAAAGGATATACCGCGATGAAAAAGCCCAAAATTCTGGCATTTGTGATGGCTGGTGGCGAAGGCGCCCGTCTGAGTCCGTTAACTTCCAACGACTCCAAGCCCTCGCTGCCGTTCGGTAGTCGCTACCGGATCGTGGACTTTGTATTGAGCAACCTGCTCAACTCGGGGATTCAGTCGATCTATATGCTGGTGCAGTACAAATCCCAGTCGCTGATTGAGCATGTCCGCAAGGCGTGGGTCGTGTCGCCGATGCGTAATGAGGAATTCGTCACCGTAGTGCCGCCGCAGATGATGCGCGGCGGCGACTGGTTTCAGGGAACGGCGGATGCGGTCTACCAAAATATCAATCTGATTAAATTGCATAACCCGGATCTGGTGCTGGTCTTTGGCGCCGATCATATTTACCGGATGGATCTGCAGCAGATGGTGGATTTCCACTATGAGCGGGCATCGGATGTGACCGTCGCCGCCTTGCCGGTGCCGCTGGCGGACGCCCAGGGGTTTGGCGTCATTGCCGCTGACCATGCGGGCCGGGTGAGCGAATTTCAGGAAAAGCCGGCCAACCCGGCGCCGATGCCTTCCGATCCGACCCGTGCTTATGCGTCAATGGGTAACTACCTGTTTAATACCAAAGTGCTGGTTGACGCCCTCCAGGCAGCCAATGACCGTGGCGAACATGACTTTGGACAGCATGTGTTGCCGAAGCTGAAAGAGACCCACCGGCTGTTTGCTTATGACTTCGCTACCAACAAAGTTCCCGGAACCAAATCTTATGAGGAGGGGGCCTATTGGCGCGATGTCGGGACGCTGGATGCTTATTTCGAGGCGCATCAAGATATGCTGGGCCTGACGCCGCGTTTTGATGTGTTCAACCCGCAGTGGCGGATCTTTTCCAGTAACTACCAGGGTCCGGTCGCCCGGATGATCCGTGCGGATCTGGACAACAGCGTCATCGCCGCCGGTTCGCTGGTGCAGAATGCGAAAATCAGTAACTCGATCATTCGTCGTGAGGTGATCATTGAGGAGGACGTAGTGATTGAGGATTGCGTGATTCAGGATTATGTCTGGATCAAGCGCGGCGCTCGGTTGCGGAAAGCGATTATTGGCCAATATAACGTGATCGAGGCCGGCAGCCGCATCGGCCATGACCTCGAAGCAGACCGGCAGCGGTATAGCGTGACCGCTGGCGGCATTACGATAGTCGGCCCCGGCGAGGTGACGACCGCCATGCGAGCGTTTAGCGAGTAGTCCACCGGGGTTCGGAGATCGGGGTTCGGGGTTCGTGAAGGAACCTGCCAGCCCCTGATTTCCGATTCCCGCTCCCTGATTCCCGCCCCCCCGATTCCCGCCCCCCGATTCCCGATTTCCCGGTTCTCCGTATGAAAAAATCCATGATGGCTGTCTGGCCCGGTCGACCTTATCCACTGGGCGCGACCTGGGATGGCGAAGGCGTCAACTTTGCGCTGTTCTCGGAACATGCTGAACAGGTGTTGTTGTGCCTGTTTGATGTCCGGGGTCGCCATGAAATTGAACAAATTCCGCTGCGGGAGCGCACGGGTTCGATCTGGCATGGTTATTTACCCGATGTGCGTCCGGGTTTGCAGTACGGTTATCGGGTGCAGGGGCCTTATCAGCCCGAAGAAGGGCATCGCTTTAACGCGCACAAGTTGCTGCTTGACCCTTACGC
>JFJP01040473.1_pt1 | contig 11168 bp, 21 predicted proteins | sample 431651 | NCBI WGS metagenome assembly JFJP01 (sample SAMN02602958, study PRJNA72255) | Microbial mat metagenome, whole genome shotgun sequencing project. | biome: fresh water; feature: sink hole; material: water; isolation source: purple microbial (photo- and chemosynthetic) mats found in... | reverse complement strand
TCCGACTTAATTTCCAAGACAAGTTTTTCGTAGTCGGTTTTTTGTTCAACACGGTAATTTTCGATGCTGAATTTTACGTTTTTTATAGGCGTATGAATGGAATCCATGAAAATGGTCCCAAGGTGAGCTGTAGATATTTTATTCTCTTCAGCAGGTACATAGCCCCTACCTTTGTTGATAGTTATCTCAACATTTAATTTAACTGTAGGCTCCATGTGGCAGATTACCACATTTGGGTTTAGTACGTGAAACAACGAAAGGTGCTTCTCGATATCACCAGCGGTGAAAGTATCTTTGCCAGTTACAGTAAAATTAATTTTTTCGCTTTCCTCACCATCTATTTGTTTACGGAACCTAACCTTTTTGAGGTTAAGGATTACATCAGTAATATCCTCAACAACGCCTTTTACTGATGAGAACTCATGTTCTACCCCTTCGATACGCAATGAGGTGATAGCAAACCCCTCAAGTGAAGAAAGCAAAATCCTGCGCAATGCATTACCTATAGTGATACCAAAGCCAGGTTCGAGAGGACGGAATTCGAAAACTCCCTCAAACTCATCAGCCTGTATCATGATAACCTTATCAGGTTTCTGGAATGCTAAAATGGCCATAAAAGTCCTTTGTTTAAAAAAAAATGCAAGATTAAAATTACTTCGAGTACAATTCCACTATGAGTTGTTCCTTTATGTTTTCAGGAATTTCTTCACGTTCAGGGAAATTTACAAATTTACCCGACATTAAAGCACCGTCCCATTCGAGCCACGAATAACGCATTATGCGGCCCTGCAACGAGTTTTGAATAACTTCGAGTGATTTTGAACGCTCACGAACAGCTACTACATCACCTTTACAACATTCGTATGAAGGGATATTCAAAACTTTTCCATTAACCGTGATATGTCCATGACCTACCAATTGACGAGCACCATCGCGGGTTGGGGAAATACCCAAACGGTAAACCACGTTGTCGAGCCTTGATTCAATTAATTGCAATAGTATTTCACCGGTAACACCTTTTTTGCGGGTAGCTTTTTCAAATATGTTCCTGAATTGTTTTTCAAGAATACCATACGTGTATTTAGCTTTTTGTTTTTCCTGCAACTGAACCCCATATTCAGATTGTTTTTTCCGGCGTTTATTTTGACCGTGCATTCCGGGAGGATAGTTCTTCTTTTCGTAAGAACTGTCGGGCCCAAAGATAGGTTCTTTGAATTTTCTGGCTATCCTTGTCTTAGGACCAATATATCTTGCCATAAAGCCTTTTGATTATGTTTATTAAACTTATTTGTTCTTTAATATCGAAGTAGCAGGTAAAATTAAACCCTTCTACGTTTAGGAGGCCTGCAACCATTGTGTGGCAATGGAGTGATGTCCTGTATTTCGGTAACTTCAATACCTGCAGTGTGTAGGGTGCGGATAGCGGATTCCCTTCCCGATCCTGGACCTTTAACGAAAACCTTCACTTTGCGCAAACCAAGGTCATAAGCTACTTTTGAACAATCAGTAGCTGCCATTTGAGCAGCATAAGGAGTATTCTTTTTTGAGCCCCTGAATCCCATTTTTCCTGCCGAAGCCCAGGAAATAACCTGTCCGGCATTATTGGTCAGCGAAATTATGATGTTGTTAAACGAAGCCGAAACATAAGCTCTTCCAACAGCCTCAACTTTAACAACTCTTTTCTTCGATACTTTGGTGGTCTTTGCCATAGTAAAACTATTTGTACTTTAAATGCTAACTTATTTAGTTGCCTTTTTCTTATTAGCAACAGTTTTTTTCCTACCCTTACGTGTACGGGCGTTATTTTTTGTACTTTGTCCACGTAGTGGAAGGCCTAAACGGTGGCGGACCCCACGGTAACAACCGATGTCCATCAATCGTTTTATGTTAAGCTGAACTTCCGAACGAAGTGCGCCTTCAACTTTAAAACTGTCGTTTATGACTGTACGGATATTATTCTGTTCGTCATCACTCCAGTCTTGAACTTTTTTATTACGGTCGATACCGCATTGATCCAGGATACTTTGTGCTGAATTACGGCCTATGCCGAAAATGTAAGTCAAGCCTATTTCTCCTCTTTTGTTTTTTGGTAAGTCGATACCAGCAATACGTGCCATATATATTAATAGCTTATGGGATTACACAATTATTAACCTTGCCTTTGTTTGTACTTGGGATTCTTTTTATTGATAACGTAGATTCTCCCTTTCCTGCGCACGATTTTGCATTCAGGTGTTCTTTTTTTTACAGATGCTCTAACTTTCATTGCTTGAGTTATTTCTAAACGTTGTTTTCTTTATTTGTAACGGAAGTTTATCCTACCCTTTGTAAGGTCATAAGGCGACATTTCTATCTTAACTCTATCACCTACAAGAATTTTGATGTAGTGCATCCTCATTTTACCTGAAATGTGGGCTATAATCATGTGCCCATTTTCCAGTTCAACGCGGAACATTGCATTCCCAAGTGATTCTTTCACTACACCATCCTGTTCAATTACAAGTTGTTTCGCCATTTATTACCTAATTATTACTATATCAGGATTTGAAACCTGTTCAATTTCTTTGAAGCTGGATAAAATTTCAGCCCCATAATTCCTTATTGCGATAGCATGTTCAAAGTGTGCCGAAGCTTTCCTATCTAAAGTGCGTATTGTCCATCCATCTTTCTCCTGCATCACTTGTCTCGCTCCAAGGTTAATCATTGGTTCGATACAAATTACCATACCAGGTTCTAATTTCGCGCCTGTACCCCTTTTCCCATAATTTGGAACTTCAGGTTTTTCATGTAAGCTTGTGCCTAACCCATGCCCAACCAAATCCCGAACTACGGAGTAACCAAAGCTTTCGACATAAGACTGTACTTCAAATCCTATATCGCCTACACGTTTTCCAGGTATTATCGACCTTATGGCTTTTAAAAGCGAGTTGTGGGTGCGTTGCATCAACAATTCAATTTCAACTGCAACAGGCAATAATGCGAATGAGAAAGCAGAATCACCAAAATAGTTGTCAATTACAGTACCACAATCAATTGAAACCAAATCCCCTTCTTTCAATTCCCTGTTTCCAGGAATTCCATGCACAACAACTTCGTTAACTGATATACACAGCGTAGCTGGGAATCCATGGTAACCCTTGAAAGCTGGTTTTGCATTATGGTCTCTGATAAACTCTTCAGCAACTTTATCCAAGTGGCCTGTAGTTACACCTGGCCTAATATGCTTGGCTACTTCAGCTATCGTTTTTCCAACAAGTAAAGAACTAGTACGTATTTTTTCAATTTCGATATCAGTTTTAATCAAAGCCATACGCTGTAATGAAAAGGATTAAAATCCAGCTCCAGCAGCATTACGCCCTTTGATACGACCTGATTTTGTTAAACCTTCGTAGTGACGCATCAAGAGGTGGCTTTCAATTTGTTGAAGTGTATCCAAAACAACACCTACTAAAATCAAAAGTGAAGTTCCTCCATAAAATTGTGCAAACTGCGAACTAACACCACCCATTTTTACAAGTGCTGGCATAATGGCAACAAGAGCCAGGAATAATGATCCAGGAAATGTAATTTTTGACATTACGGAATCAATAAAATCAGCCGTCCGCTTTCCAGGTTTCACCCCAGGGATAAAACCATTGTTCTTTTTCATATCCTCAGCCATTTGATTAGGGTTAACCGTTATGGCAGTATAGAAATAAGTGAAGACAACTATTAACAAAGCGTAAGTAAAGTTGTACCAAAACCCATCGATATTAGTGAATGCTGAGGCGAACCCCTGCAAACTTTCACTGCTTGCGAAACCTGCAATTGTAAGAGGGAGGAACATAATTGCCTGAGCAAAGATGATTGGCATAACACCGGCGGCATTAACCTTTAAAGGGATATATTGCCTTACGCCACCATATTGTTTATTCCCCACAACCCGCTTTGCGTACTGTACTGGTATTTTCCTAGTCCCTTGAACCAAAAGAATACATAGTAACACAACCAAAACAAGAACCGCTATTTCAACAATGAAAAGTACTAATCCACCACCTTTTTGTTCCATACGAGCAAGAAATTCGCTGAAAAGGGCAAAAGGAAGGCGGGCAATAATACCGACCATGATTATCAAAGAAATACCGTTACCTAAACCTTTATCGGTAATTTTTTCACCTAACCACATTACAAACATGGTACCCGCAACCAACACAACTATAGAAGTTATCCAAAAGAATAAAGAAGGGGAAGTAACATTTGGGTCAAAAGGAGTAATAGCCTGAGCTGGTAACTGCGAAATCAGATTGGTTATGTAACCCGGAGCTTGTAAAGCGGTAATAACTACTGTTAAATAACGAGTAATCTGGTTAATTTTCTTACGTCCACTTTCACCTTCTTTCTGAAGTTTCTGGAAATAAGGAATGGCCATCCCGAGCAACTGTATAACAATAGATGCAGAGATATATGGCATTATACCCAAAGCAAAAATTGAAGCATTGCTGAAAGCACCACCCGAAAACATATTAAGCAAACCTAACAGTCCTGAGGAAGATTGATTCTTCAATGCCATCAATTGCTGGGGATCAACACCAGGAATGGTAACATACGATCCGAACCTGTAAATTAGGATAAGCCCTAAAGTGTAGCCTATCCTATTACGAAGCTCATCGATTTTATAAATGTTCTTTAATGTCTGAATGAAGCGTTTCATTAAGTTCAGAGTTTAATAACAGTTCCACCAACTGATTCGATTGCCTCAATTGCTTTTGTTGAAAAAGCATCGGCTGTTACTTCAATTTTTGCGGTCAATTTGCCACGACCCAAAACTTTTAGCAGGTCATTCTTTCCAAGAAGTCCGTTTTCCCTGAGGATTTCAGGCGTAATCACAAACAAATTTCTTGAATCGGCAAGTTTTTGCAACACATCAATATTTAAGCCGGTGTATTCAACCCTGTTAATGTTTTTGAAGCCTCCTTTAGGCACCCTGCGGTACAAAGGCATTTGTCCACCTTCGAAGCCGCGACGGCGTTTGTAACCCGAACGGGATTTGGCCCCTTTGTGCCCACGTGTTGATGTGCCACCACGTCCGGAACCTTGACCACGACCAATTCGCTTTTCACTTTTTGTAGCGCCTTCTGCTGGCTTTAAATTACTTAGATCCATGTTATATTTATCTATAAAGGATTTACTATTAAATTTCTTCCACTTTTAATAAATGGCTGATAGCCCTGATCATACCTTCAATTTGAGGTGTAGCAACATGATCAACCGGACGATTCATTTTTGTAATACCTAAAGCACGTAATGTACGTTTTTGCCTTTCAGGTTGTTTGATACCACTTTTTATCTGTGTTACTCTTACGTTTTTCATCGCTAATAATTTAGTGGTTAACCATTAAATACTTTATCCATGCTAACACCGCGCAGTTGCGAAACAGAATGTGCATCCCTAAGTTTGCAAAGTCCTTCAATAGTTGCTTTTACAACACTGTGAGGGTTTGACGATCCTTTTGATTTTGCAAGCACATCCTTAACACCAACGCTTTCGAGTACTGCACGCATAGCACCACCGGCAATAACACCTGTACCACTTGTAGCTGGTTTCATAAAAACCAATGCACCACCATATTTGCCTAATTGCTCATGTGGTATGGTTCCTTTAAGTACAGGAACACGTACCAGGTTTTTCTTGGCATCTTCAATTCCTTTTGCAATTGCAGCCTGAACTTCCTTTGCTTTACCCAAACCATGGCCTACAACCCCATTTTCGTTTCCTACAACAACAATGGCTGAGAAAGTGAATGTACGTCCGCCCTTGGTAACTTTAGTAACGCGCTGAATGGCGACGAGCCTGTCCTTTAATTCGATATCGCTCGATTTTACCCTATTTGTATTTACGTTTGCCATAGCTGTAATTAAAATTTGATGCCACCTTCCCTGGCTGAATCAGCCAAAGCTTTTACCCTACCATGATAAAGATAACCGTTACGGTCGAAAACCACTGACAGAATGCCACTCTCAAGAGCGCGTTCTGCGATAAGCTTTCCAACAAGTTTGGCTTTCTCGCTTTTGGTAATTTTTTGATCCGCAATACCTTTAACGCGGGATGATGCAGCTACTAATGTTGTGCCTGAATGATCGTCGATCAGTTGGACATAAATATCTTTATTGCTGCGGAAAACTGTCATGCGTGGGCGTTCACCTGAGCCAGTAATGACTTTACGAACACGTTGCTTGATTTTCAGTCTCCTGTATTCTTTATCTACTTTAAATGACATCGATTGAAAGTATTATGCTGTTCTCAATGATTATTTATCCGATGCTGATTTACCAGCTTTGCGTTTCAGTACTTCGCCAACAAACTTGATACCTTTTCCTTTGTATGGCTCAGGTTTCCGCAGCGACCTAATTTTGGCAGCTACCTGACCTATAAGTTGTTTATCGTGCGAAACCATAGTAATAATGGGATTCTTTCCTCTTTCGGTCAATGCACTAACCTGAATTTCAGCAGGAAGTTCAAAGAAAAAGTTGTGCGAATATCCCAAGGCCAACTCTAAAGTTTGCCCTGTAGCAACCGCTTTATAACCTACACCAACAAGTTCCTGTTTTACAGTAAAACCTTCGCTTACCCCAGTTACCATGTTAAAAAGCAGTGAGCGATAAAGTCCATGCATTGCCCTATGTCTCTGTTGATCAGTAGGACGTTCTACATGCATCTGATTATTCTCAATCCTTATAGTAATATCCGGATCCACTTGCTGCTTCAATTCACCTTTGCCACCTTTAATGGTAACAAGGTTTTTGTCTGACACTGTGATTGTAACTCCGGAAGGAATCGTAATCGGCAATTTTCCAATTCTCGACATTCTTTTATCCTCCTTTTATTAACTAACGTAACAAATTACTTCGCCACCAACATTTTGCTTTTTGGCATCTTTATCGGTCATCAACCCATGCGAGGTCGAAACTATGGCAATACCTAGTCCGTTTAGGACTCTTGGCAGGCTATCCTTGCCTACATAGCGGCGCAAGCCAGGTTTGCTTACCCTTTCAATCTGCGTAATAGCTGATTGTTTGGTAACAGGGTGATACTTGAGTGCGATCTTAATAACACCAGGTTTAATTTCATCCTCAAATTTAAAATTTAGGATATATCCCTGGTCGAAGAGGATTTTAGTTATCTCCTTCTTGAGATTAGATGCAGGAATTTCAACAACCCTATGGTTGGCCATCACGGCATTCCTTATTCTTGTAAGATAATCTGCAATCGGATCTGTGATCATTGTTGTATCTTGTAATTAATTGTTTCTGTGATAATTTACCAACTGGCTTTTTTAACCCCTGGGATCAATCCATCGAGAGCCATGAAACGGAAGTTGATACGTGAAACACCAAACTGCCTCATATATCCTTTTGGCCTTCCGGTAATTTTGCAACGGTTGTGCAAACGTATAGGATTTGAGTTCAATGGTAATTTTTGTAATCCTACATTATCCCCGGCAGCTTTAAGCGCAGCACGTTTGGCAGCATATTTGTCCACCAATTTCTGCCTTTTTACTTCCCTAGCTTTTAATGATTCTTTTGCCATATCAATATATGTTATTTCTTAAACGGTAATCCAAATTCTTTTAACAAAGCCATACATTCTTTGTCAGTTTTGGCTGTGGTTACAAAAGTGATATCGAGACCGTTTATTTTCAAAACTTTGTCGATTACAACCTCTGGGAAAATAATCTGTTCGGTTATTCCCATTGTATAATTTCCACGACCATCGAAACCTTTCACATTGATTCCACGGAAGTCACGTACACGTGGAATTGCAATAGCAACCAACCTGTCGAGGAATTCGTACATCTGCTCGCCCCTAAGGGTTACGCGAACTCCAACTGGCATATTCTTACGTAACTTAAAGTTCGAGATGTCCTTTTTTGATTTGGTAGAAACAGCTTTCTGACCAGCAATTGCTGTCATTTCGGCAACACCAACATCTATAATTTTCTTATCTGAAATTGCTGTGCCTAATCCCTGGTTCAAGCAGATTTTTACAAGTTTAGGTACTTGCATGTGATTTTTGTACTGAAATTGTTCAGTCAATGCTGGAACAACTTCCTGATGGTACTTTTCTTTGAGGCGAGCTGAATATTCCATTATTTAATTACCTCCCCTGATTTTTTTGAAACACGAACGGTTTTGTTTGTTTTTTCATCTTTCCTAAAACTTACCCGTGTAGCTTTTCCGCTTCCGTCAACAAGCATGAGGTTCGAGATGTGAATAGGCATTTCCTGTTTCAGGATTCCGCCCTTAGGGTTTTTAGCGTTAGCTTTTGTATGTTTGGTAGCCAGGTTCACGTTTTCAACGATAGCCTTATAGCTTTCCACTTCAACTTCAAGAACTTTTCCGGTTTTCCCTTTTGAGTTGCCGGCAAGGATCTTAACGTTGTCCCCTTTTTTAATATGGACTTTAATACTCATAGTTTCTGTAAATTAAAGCACTTCAGGTGCAAGTGAAACAATTTTCATATACTGTTTTTCTCTGAGTTCCCTCGAAACTGGTCCAAAAATACGGGTACCAATCATTTCGCCGGCGTTGTTGAGAAGAACTACTGCATTGTCGTCGAACCTGATATAAGAACCATCTGCGCGACGGATTTCCTTGCTGGTGCGAACCACAACGGCTTTAGCTACAGTTCCTTTTTTTATGTTTCCTGATGGGATGGCTTTTTTCACCGAAACGATGATTTTATCGCCTACAGACGCATATTTCCTGCGTGTTCCACCAAGGACCCTTATACAGAGTACCTCTTTAGCACCGCTGTTATCGGCTACCGTAAGTCTTGATTCCTGCTGTACCATAATTATTTTGCTCTTTCAATGATTTCAACTAATCTCCAACATTTTGTTTTGCTCAGAGGACGTGTTTCGGATATGCGTACAGTATCACCTATACCACATTCATTTTTTTCGTCGTGTGCAGCAAATGTAGAAGTCTTTTTTACGAACTTGTGGTATTTAGGGTGTTTTACACGCCTTTCCACTTGTACTACAATGGATTTCTCCATTTTATTGCTTACAACAAGACCGATTTTTTCTTTTCTGAGATTTCTTTCTTCCATTGCTGTGATAATTATTATTTGTTAGCCTTGTTAGCAACTGCCGATTCTAAACTGCGCTTATGAAGTTCAGTTACCAAACGGGCTACAGTCCTGCGATAAGCCTTAATTTTATTAGGGTTCTCAAGAGGAGAAACTGCATGGTTCATCTTTAACTTGCTGAGTTGCATGCGTTCATCATCGAGTCTCTCAATCAACTCTGGAGTTGACAGTTCACGAATAACTTCTTGTTTCATTTTGCTTCTATTATACGATTGGCAACTTTTGAATATGGGTTAGCCAGATTAAGCTAAATTTTCTTCATAATCTCTGCGAACTACGTACTTAACGGCGATCGGCAGTTTTTGTGATCCTAAGCGGCAAGCTTCTTTTGCTATTTCGGCACTTACGCCTTCCAATTCAAAAAGCAATCGGCCTGGGGTAACTCTCGCTACGAAATATTCCGGAGCACCTTTACCTTTACCCATACGTACTTCGGCAGGTTTTTTGGTAACAGGTTTGTCAGGGAATACTCTGATCCATAATTGACCTTCACGTTTCATGTAACGGGTGATTGCCTGACGGGCAGCTTCAATCTGACGACCGGTAAGCCAAACTTCTTCGAGAGCTTTTATACCGAACGAACCGAAAGATAATTCGTATCCACGTTTGGCATTGCCTTTCATTTTGCCTTTCTGCTGCTTCCTGTATTTTGTTCTTTTAGGCTGTAACATCGCTAATACTATATGATGATGAGTACTTTATTCCTTACTTATTTTTTGTTCCTTGGACGACGGTCACCGCCACGGTCACCACCTCTTTCGCGATCGCCGCGTGGTCCTTTGCCCGAAGGCCTGCCAGTACCATGTGATGGTTTGTTATCCTTAACAATATTATCAGTTCCTGGAACTAAATCAACTTTACCATAAATCTCGCCTTTGCAAATCCAGGTCTTAATACCCAATTTACCATAAGTAGTCTGAGCTTCAGCTAAAGCATAATCAATATCAGCACGTAATGTATGCAAAGGGATACGGCCATCTTTGAATTGTTCGCGACGTGCCATTTCAGCTCCACCCAAACGTCCTGAAATTTGAACCTTAATACCTTCGGCACCGATACGCATTGCAGAAGTGATAGCGGTTTTGATTGCTCTCCTGTAAGAAATACGTCCTTCTAACTGACGGGCAATAGTATTGCCAACAATAACTGCGTCTAATTCTGGACGTTTAATTTCAGAAATGTTTATCTGAACTTCCTTACCGGTAAGTTTCTTTAATTCTTCTTTAAGTTTATCAACTTCCTGACCAGCTTTCCCGATTATTATTCCCGGGCGAGCTGTGTTTATTGTCACGGTTACCAGTTTGAGCGTGCGCTCAATAATGATATGTGAAATGCCAGCTTTTGAAAGACGTGCATTCAGGTATTTACGAATTTGATCGTCTTCTACCAGTTTACTTGCAAATTTCTTACCACCGTACCAGTTAGAATCCCATCCTTTAATGATACCTAACCTGTTGCCGATTGGATTACATTTTTGTCCCATTAGGCTGCTTGATTATTTAGTTACTATTTCAGTTTCTTCCACTTTCACCCTACTGCCTAAAATAACAGTAACATGATTTGAACGCTTTTTGATTCGGTGTGCCCGACCCTGAGGAGCAGGTTGTACTCTTTTAAGACTACGGCCACCATCAGTTTTAACCTCCATAATGTAGAGATTGCTGTCCTCCATGCGCACACCTTCATTTTTCTGTTGCCAGTTAGCTAAAGCAGATTTCAAAAGCTTTCCAAGTTTCTCGGCAGCGTAGTTTGGAGTATGTTGCAGAATATGCATTGCTGTTTCCACATTTTTTCCGTTAACCAGATTGGCTACAAGCCGCATTTTTCTGGGTGAGGAAGGGCAGTCGTTCAATTTGGCAAAAAACAATGATTTGTTTGCCTCTTTTCTCTGCTCAGCTGAATTATGTTTTCTTGATCCCATTGTTGCTAAGTCTTATTACTTCTTACCTTTATTTCCGGCATGTCCCCTAAAAATACGGGTAGGACTGAATTCTCCTAATTTATGTCCAACCATGTTTTCGGTAACATAAACAGGTAT
>JFJP01014073.1_pt1 | contig 11168 bp, 5 predicted proteins | sample 431651 | NCBI WGS metagenome assembly JFJP01 (sample SAMN02602958, study PRJNA72255) | Microbial mat metagenome, whole genome shotgun sequencing project. | biome: fresh water; feature: sink hole; material: water; isolation source: purple microbial (photo- and chemosynthetic) mats found in... | reverse complement strand
GATAATCATGGTTTTTTGCCCGCATTACGAATATTTAAAATCTTGCTAAGTAGCTCAAACCAAAAACTCGATCCCATAGAGATAGCTATCCCAGTCAATAGCCAACCACAAACCTTTTTAACTAAATCGAAAAATTTAACTACTCCTTTTTGATTGACTTCTAATTTATTAGCTTCATTCCAGCCGATAGGAAGTGATAGATTTTCGATGGCTTGATTAATATCTTTCTGAATTTGTGGAAAGTTATCTTGATTGGGGGGAGAGTTGCGTGTCACCACTTCCTCAGCATACTTATTCAAACTAGCACGCATCACAGAATCACTTGACAAATTATCAACAATATGCAAAGTATCTGCATTAGTAGCAACAGCGATCGCAGTTCCAATTAAAAGTGCAACCCCTCTGGAATTACGCTTATAAACACCCGCAGCACGATCCATTGAACGGTCGAACCAAGTTTCTATTTCTTGCTGAAATTTCTTTAATTTCTCCTCCGTATTTTCCGAATTTGTTTCTGACTGTTTTGCCAGAACATAAAGGCTTTCTTTCAAAGATTCTGGCAAACTATTAATCATTTCTTTAATTTCTTTATAAATCGGACTATCTTCTTTAGCTTCGATAATTTCTTTGACTGTTTCTTGAGTTTGTCTGACTTGCCTAATCGAATTTAAAACATTGCTCAAACTGGGTTTTAATTCCGCTATTAAAGCTTGTTTGTCAGACTCACTATCAAATTTTGCTTTCAACAATCCCATCTGCCACTGAAATTCTTGACCACTCAGTTCGCTCTCTGGCAAGTAAACTTGACAAGTTTCCATATATTTGCCCAATTTTTCCGACATTCTATTAATGGTATTTGTCAAAGAAACTTGATGATTTTTGAAATTTTCAACAATATCCTTAAATTCTTTTTCCAGCCAGGTAAATCCATCTTGTATAATTGGCTGAATTGATTTGTCTAAGTGCAAGCTATCTACAATAAATTTGACTTCTGCTAATTGTTGATCTTTAAATCTTTCGAGCCTTGATTCAGTGATAGAGTGGATCAAGGGTGAAATCTTTAAAGTATCTAGCAAACCGCTAGAAAAACTCGCTGATGGAATGTAAGAAGGACCACTACCTTTATCTCCAAAAACATTATTATTTCCAGTGATTTGCCGACAAATATCACCTATTTGACGAACTATTTCCCGAAAAAATTCAGATAGTGGTCCCCTGGCTTCCTGATTCAAGTTATTAATAATCTGATTGCTATAAAGTAGATGAGAGAAATTTTTGATCCGCTCAAATTCTGCCTCATCTTTCACAACATCGCTACCACCAGAAATCAATACTTCTATGGATTTTTTCAAGTGTTCGGCTCGCCATTGTAAAATTGTGGAAATCAATTCTTGAATTTCTGTGGCTAATAAGCTTAAGCTTAAGTAAATAAAAATTAAGCCGATGACAATATCTAAAATTACAGGTATGTTCATGGTAATTGCTAATTGCTAATTGCTAATCGTTAATGGCTAATTGCTAATTGCTAATTGCTAATGGCTAATGGCTAATTGCTAACAGTTAACAGTTAACAGTTAACAGTTAACCGTTAACAGTTAACAGTTTCACAGATTAAATGGTCATCGGTGTAATCCCTGTAATCCGTAAAATCCGTGTTCGTAATTGCTAATGAGGTAGGGCAATTTTAGCAGGAAAGTGTTAATGTTCCTACAATTTTGCGGAGAATGGTGCAATATATCAGTATCTACTACGTCCGCGTACCGTAAATTTACTTATGTCTGGTCACGTCTTTCGCCGGGGCACTCCCAACCTCAAAACTGATCATAGCGACAATTGGATCGATAGACTTTGGACTTTAGGCCTATTGGCGGCGGCTGTTTTGATATTTTTGCTCAATCTTGGCAATTTACCTTTGCGGGATTGGGATGAAGGCATCGCAGCCCAGGTGGCCCGTGAGATGTGGCGCGGGGAATGGAATTGGCTTTATCCGACGATTGGGGGTACGCCTTACTTGAATAAGCCGCCGTTGGTACATTGGCTGATGGCACTCTGTTTTGCGGCTGGCGGGGTGAATGAATGGACCGCGAGGTTTGCGCCGGCGATGTTGGCAGCGACTTCTGTACCCCTGGTTTACGCGGTGGGACGGGAATTATTTCGGGAAAGGCTGAGTGCCATTTTTTCAGCTTTAGTTTGTCTAACACTTTTGCCAGTAGTGCGTCATGGGCGTTTGGCAATGTTAGATGGGGCGATTTTATGTTTTTTGCTACTGATGATTTGGTGTGTGCTGCGATCGCGCCGAGATTTACGTTATGCTTTAGGCGCTGGTCTGGGATTGGGTTTAATTTGTCTCACTAAGGGTATTTTATTAGGACTTTTGTTAGGCGCGATCGCGCTTTTCTTCCTATTGTGGGATACCCCCCGAATTATTACTTCTCGCTATCTTTGGACTGGTTTAGCTATCGGCATTTTACCAGTGATTGCTTGGTATACTGCCCAATTTTTACACTACGGCCAACAATTTTTTGATGCTAATTTATTAGACCAATCTTGGCGACGGGTTTGGGAACCTGTGGGCAATCATCAGGGACCATTTTGGTATTATTTATTAGAAATTTTAGAGTCAACTTGGGCTTGGCAATTATTTTGGTTTCTTGGGTTGCGATTAGCTATAGAAAATCGTAATTTTGCTTGGGCAAAGTTAGTATTAGTTTGGACTGGAGTTTACTTAGTCGCAATTTCATTAATGACAACTAAACTGCCTTGGTATGTTTTACCAATATATCCAGCTTTTGCCTTAGTTGTTGGTCACTATCTCGCTGAAGTTTGGCAAATTAACTATGGGCAACCTACTATTAACTATGAACAGCAGGAAAAAGATAAAGAAAAATCTACTTCTAACTCTTCTTTCAGCTTAATACCTTCCCCATCTCTACCTTTTCCCTTCTCTCTTTGGCCGTTTTTTGTACTATTATGTGGTGTGTCTGTAGGAGCTTCTTTGTACTTCAGTGGCTTTGTGAAATTCGGAGGGAATTTTGGTCCCGTTGAACTAGATTTACAGTTAGTGCTGATTGCTTTTAGCGTGACTATGGCAATGGTGGCAATGCTTTTACGACAGCACGATCGACAATTTATTTTAATTTTGTTTTGGGGGACTTACGTTTCATTGCTATTATTCGTATTCTCTAATAATTGGGTTTGGGAATTAGCAGAGGATTATCCTGTAAAACCCGTAGCTGAAATTGTCCGTACAGGTACAAATTTTGGTCAACAGATTTTGACATCCCATCGTTATCCTCGCCCATCCTTAAATTTTTATAGCGATCGTCGTGTTATTCCTGCTAAACCCGACCGACTTAGACAGGTATGGGGAATGTCTGCTCAACCTTATTTTTTACTCGATCGCTCGGCTTTAAATAAGTTAGGTTTAGAAAATGTTAAGGTGATTAAAACTACTGGTGATTGGTTTCTAGTAACACGAGATCCCAAGGATAAGCCGAGAATGGAAGGGACGATTATTCAGTAAAATCACCAAGTTATTAATTATTTATTGGTAAAGTAATAATGAACTCAGTTCCTTGTCCTAGCTGAGACTTAACCTCAATATTACCACTGTGTTTATTGACAATAATTTGTTGGGCAATCGCCAATCCTAATCCTGTCCCTTTCCCAACTGCTTTAGTGGTAAATAAATGGTCAAATATTCTGGTTTTAACTTCTGCTTTTATGCCATTACCGTTATCAGCAATTGAGATTGTAATTTGATTATTACCCAATGATGTTTTCACAATAATTCGGTTGGGATTAGTTTTGATATCCGCAAATTTTTTCCCATTATTGGATTCGTCTAAGGCATCAATCGCATTCGCCAAAATATTCATAAATACTTGATTTAATTGACCAGGAAAACACTGGATTTTCGGTAAATTACCGTAATCTGTAATGACTTCAATTGTCGGACGCTTTTCATTAGCTTTTAGGCGATGTTTCAGAATTAAAATTGTGCTATCAATGCCTTCATGGATATTAAACGCCACTTTATAATCTCGATCCGCACGAGAGAAAGTTCTTAAGCTGGTACTAATATTTTTTAATCGATCACAGGCTAAAGTCATAGAATCAAGAGTTTTTGGCAAGTCTTTTAAACTATACTCTAAATCAATTTCTTCCGCGTGATCGTTAATTTCTTCACTAGGATTTGGCAGAATTTTTTGATATAATCTCAGATGTTCAGTCAAATCAATAAAAGTCGGTTTAACTTGTGCAAGACTGGCAGAAATAAAACCTAAAGGATTGTTCATTTCATGGGCAACACCGGCTACTAAACTTCCCAATGCTGACATTTTTTCACTTTGGACAATTTGTAATTGTGCCTGTTTTAAATCTTGGAATGCTTGTTGTGATTCTTGATAGAGACGAGCATTTTCTAAGGAAATTGCTGCTTGACAACAAATCAGATTTAATATCTCCATCCGCTCTTTTGTGAAGGCTCCAACTGTTAAATTATTTTCCAAATATAAAACTCCAATTAACTTCCCTTGATTTAATATTGGAATACACAAAATACTTCTGGGCTGATGTTTTTGAATATAAATATCATTAGCAAATTGAGTATCTACGGTGGCATCAAATAATACTAAAGATTTTAATGTGCGTTTAACAGTATTTACCAAACTAATGGCAATATCTTCTCTTGATTCTAGGGAAATTGCTGGCAGTGATTGTGGTAGATTTCCCTCTTCTACCAAGGCTACTACTTTTAACTCAATATCTTGTTTAAGAAGTAAGATACACTTACTTGCTCCAGCATTAGCAATAACTATTGCTAGCAGAGTAGTTAGGAGTTTATCAAGTTCAATTTTTCCAGAAATCGCTTGAGAAACCTTGAACAGTGCTGCCAAATCTAACACTTCCGAGATACTGGTAGAGTTTTTAGTAGGAACCATCGTTCCTCTGGCAATTGTGTCCCTAAAGGAGTCAGTAGCATCAAATTGTTGAAGGATAGGTGTAAGGAGTTGAGGATAACGTTTTTCCAAATCAATAACTTTAGCTTTGGCTCCCCATCGGGTATAGCAATAGTAGGCTTCTTGCATATAACCAGCGGCCACTTTCTCTTTACCCCAATTCAGGTAAAATTTGGCCGCAAGTTCGTTAGCAAGGGCTTCTTCTTGGAGATAGCGATTAGTTTTGGCTCCGGCAATGGCCCGATCGTAAAAATCAATTGCCTCAGTTTTGTTACCGATAACCCGATACTTTTCTGCTTCCACTAAATCAAATTTATGTAAATGATTCATGGGTGCATTATCAGCCCAATTTTTCATTTTCTCCTGATTTACTGTGACTTGAGCCAGGATGTTTTCTTGTTCAGCTAGTGTGACATCAACATAAACAGCCAAATGGATTAAAGAATCATAAAAATAGAATATAGTCATAAAAAATAAAGCGGTCATTGCCTCTGAATACTTTTTGGCAATATTAGTATTTACCATCGCCTCTGATTTTTCGTCAAATAGATAACAGAGAATCATTTTGTGACAATAAAAGTAGCAAATTCCATTAGGATCTTGAGTATCTTCTGGCAGTTCTAATATCACCCTATTTTCTGGCAGGTTTTTATCTGCTTTTTTGATATCTTTTAGTTGGCTAACTACTTGCTGAAGTACCTGATAATAATTTACGACATTATGACGCTTTATTTTTATTACTGCTTCTATAAATAACTCAATATTTTGCTCTAAGTTGTCTAAATCTTCACCGGTAAAATATAAATGAATTGTCTTTTGAGATGCTGAATAGGCAGCAAATTCTAAATCTCCAATTTCCAGACCAATTAAATAAGACTCTTGCAAAGGTTGTATAGTTGTGCGGAGATGATCGTGCCAATGTTGAATGAAAGAATTAACAAGTACATAGATTTTAGCTTGTAATTCTTTAGCATTTAATTTTTCCAATAATTTTAAAGCTATTTGACCAAATTGATAACCTAATGCTATATCTCCCACTACACCACAGAGAATTAAACCGTAAGCAGCATAGCTATATGTAGAAGCGGCCGTATTACCATATTTTACTGATAAATTAACCTGCTGAAATACAATCAAAAGGTATAGGGGCGGCTGGGCTATATAGCTGGCCGCAGATATATTTAATAAAATTTGCATCGCCGCTAACTTATCACGATCATCCATTAAAGGCAAATCGAACACTTCTGAAACTTTAATTTCATTCCACAATAACTGAGTTTTTTGTAATTCGTTGATAATATCGGATTGATTAGGCTGTGGTGGAAAATTTATACCTAATAAATCTAAAACATTTAAACCTAATTCGATAGCTTCTGTGAGCTTGTTTTGGGATATAAAGATTTGAATTTTAATTTCATATATTTTAATCTGATCTGATAGTTTATGAGTTTCTTTTAATACAATTTGAGCTAGAGTCTCGACTTGCTCAAATTTAGTGCTAAGATAGGCTGATTCTGCCGCAGCAATATACAATTCTAAGGTCAATTGATAGTGAGTTTGCCAACTATCTACGGCTAACAATTCTATACCTGTAGTTAAATATTGAACAGCAGCAGTATAAGCTGTAGCCGCCTTAGCTTTAATTCCTGCCATCAAATTTAATTGTACTAATTCTTCTGGTTTCAAATCTCGATCAATTAATCTTCTGCCTAGATTGAGGTGAGTAACTATTTCAAATAGCCGTTCTTCTCGTTCAGCAGCTAAGAAATTATTTAATAATAATTTTCCAATATGATAATGGGTAGCTTGTTTCTCCAGTTCAGGAATCAATGAATAAGCAGCTTGTTGAATCCGGTCATGTAAAAACCGATAAGTCGAATTAGCGGCCGCATTCAATACATATTTACTATCTAATTCTGTAAAAAATTTATAGCTTTTAGTCTTCGGAATTACTAAACCTTCTTGTAATGCTTTCCATAAAGCCGTAGCCGCTACGCCCGCAGATTTTTCACTGACAATTGCTAATGTACTCAAATCAAATTCTGCCCCGATACAAGCCGCTAATTTGAGAACATCCTGAGTTTCTATTGGCAATTTCTGTAATTGCAATGCCATAAATTCTACGACATCATCGGTGATTGCTAAGGCTTTGATTTGGGCAATATCACATTGCCAATGCTGAATATCCCAATCAAAGCTAATCAGTTTATCATCATATAAAGCCTTGAGAAACTGGGTAGCAAAAAAAGGATTTCCCTGGGTTTTTTGATAGACTAACTTAGTTAAAGGTTGTGCCATAGACAATTCACAATTTAGCGTATCTGCCACTAACTGATTCATATCTATTTGGGTTAACGGTGGCAAGATAATTGTATTTACTTCTGCCCCATTCTTAATCAGATCATCCACCGTTAAAATAAATGAATGCACAGGGGAAACTTCATTATTTCGATAGGCTCCTAAGATCAATAAATATCCCGTATCTTGCATTAATAGCTTCAGCAAATTTAGCGAGGCTGAATCAGCCCATTGCAAGTCATCTAAAAACATCACTAATGGATGTTCTTGACTGGTAAATATTTTAACGAATTTGTGAAAAAGCAAATTAAAGCGATTTTGAGCAGCATTTCCTGAAAGTTCTGTAGCTGGTGGCTGGTGGCCGATAATTTTTTCTAATTCAGGAATTACATCAATTAAGACTTGCCCATTATCGCCAACAGCTTCCAGAATTTTACTTCTCCATGTTTGTATTTGGGCATCAGATTCTGATAATAATTGTCCAATTAAATCCCGAAAAGCTTGCACAAAAGCACTAAAAGGAATGTTCCGCTGAAATTGGTCATATTTGCCTTTAATAAAATAACCCCGTTGCCGGACAATGGGTTTATGTACTTCATTCACAACGGCAGTTTTCCCAATGCCAGAAAATCCCGCAACTAACATCATTTCTGTGCTATTTCTGCTGACTCTTTCAAAGGCTGCTAATAATTGATGAACTTCTTGTTCCCGTCCATAGAGTTTTTCATGGATTGTAAAGTGATCGCTAATATCTCGCTTGCCTAGGGCAAAATTTTCGATCTTACCTGTCCTTTGTAGTTGAGTTAAACAAGTTTCTAAATCATGCCTAATTCCTAAAGCACTTTGATAGCGATCCTCCGCATTTTTCTGCATGAGTTTCCCAACAAGTTCTGATAAAATTAGGGGGATTTCTGGATTAATTTGATGGATGGGTATTGCCTGTTTTGCCAGATGACAATGTACTAATTCCATCGCATCTTCTGATTGAAATGGTGCTTTTCCCGTTAACAATTCATAGAAAGTAACTCCCAAGGAATAAAAGTCACTGCGATAGTCTATCCCTCGATTCATCCGTCCTGTCTGTTCTGGCGAAATATAGGCTAAGGTTCCTTCTAAAATATTGAGATTTTGAATTTCTTGAGTTTCTTTTGGCAGCAAAGAAGAAATACTAAAGTCAATTAATTTGATTTCTTTACTTTCTGGGTTAATTAAAATATTAGCGGGTTTAATATCTTTGTGAATAACTCGGTTTTGGTAGAGATAGTGCAGAGTTTCTGTGAGTTTAATGGCAATTTCTAAAAAATCAACTAACGGTAAATATTGATTAATTTGACTTTCATTATTTCCTATTTTTAGATAAATAGATAAGGAAATTCCACCAAAATCCTCCATTACTAAGGCATAACTATTGTGGTAAACTTCCAAGGCTAAGGGTTTAACGATGTGAGAAAAATCGAGATTTTTAGCAATCGTATATTGATTACGAAACTGGATAATTTCATTGAAGTTAGGATATTCATTTCTCAGGATTTTGATGACAACTGGCTGTTGGTCGCCGATCCGCATACCTCTATAGACTAGAGTACGAGGACCTCTGTATAGTTCTTCTACTATTTGATAGCCAGATAATTTTGTGAGTACATTCATAACCTCATTAGCTCTCTTTTATCTTGAAATTTTCTAGGTTAATAAAATGTTATAACTCGAATTAGTTATAACATAAAAAAATATTAAATGAATAGTTGAAAAATCACAAAAAATTACGAAAATTTTATGTAATCTCCCCTATTGAGGATAATTACATCGCAAGGGAGGGCAGCGTTACAAATATTTTTGCATAAGTATTATGCTAGTTTTTGTGACAACTAATAGCAAATTTCAACCTTTACATTTCTTAGTAAGCAATTACCAATTAGTCATTGTCAATAACTATTGTAGCACAGGCATCTTAGCTATTTTTGACCTTTTTAGAGAGGTATATTACTGATTACCAAAAAATTTTGTTACCAACTAATCCGCAGGATGGCTCGATTCCCCAGAACCATTTACAAATTCCCACAAATCTTGAAAAGGTTTAGGTTGTTGATGAGATTGTTCGGTAGTAAAAATCGTAAAGCCCCAAAAAACCGCGCTACCAAGCAGAGCAAGTAAGGGTAAATATTTAGCAAAGCTTAAGTCTCGCCGGATACGGGCCAGAGGTTTACTCTGCCTTCTAATCATTCGCCCTACCGTTAACTGCTTAATCGTAAAGGGATCGCGAACGTAATGACCGCTCCTACTAATTACTAAATGAGAATGGCAATTTGGACAAATAAATAAACCGCTAAACATCCCAACTGGACCGACACTGCTGGAATGATTGCAAATTGGACAGGTGAGGGAATGACTGTTATAAGTGGGAGCGTTCATAAACTGTTTGAGTTTTAGTTTGCAAGACCAACGACCAATTGTTACCCTGTGTTAACCTACGGCAGAAACCAGGAGAAAGCACATATCCTTACTTCTTAGTGTACCGCTTCTATCAGCTTAATCGTGGCAAAGAGAGCTTGTAAAACTTTCAAATTTCCACTTGGGTAAGTTCTGTAAGCCAGCCGCATAGGTGAGGTTATATTGCAAGGGGGTAAGAGTGATATACTTTTCACGAATTGCTTGTACATCAGTTGGTAAATCATGGGCTAAAAGTGGATCTATAATTTCTTCAACATCTTCTAATAACTCTCCTGCCAACCAATAATAAGTTTTCCCGCGTGGATCTAACCGTTTTTGAAATATATCTACATAGCGGCGGACTCCTTGACGGGCGATCGCCACTCCAGCAATTTCCGTTGCTTTAACCGCAGGGATGTTAACATTAAGCAACATTGCCTCTGGCATCGGCTCTGCAATTAAATCAGCTACTAGAGATTGAGCAAAGTTGGCTCCTACTTGAAATTCCTGAGAGGTATAGCTACCAAGGCTCAAAGCAATGCTAGGAATCCCTTCGATAATACCTTCCATTGCCGCAGAAACCGTGCCAGAGTAAAGAATATCTGTTCCCAAGTTGGGACCATGATTAATCCCTGCTAGTACAAAGTCTGGGGGGTGATCAAGTAGTGCCCAAAGGGCAAGTTTAACACAATCCGCAGGCGTACCAGAGCAAGCCCAAGCTTTCACCCTTGAGTCAAAGATTGAGTCGACTATTTCGGCCCTGATGGGTTGGTGAAGAGTAAGGCCGTGTCCGGTAGCTGAACGTTCCCTGTCGGGACAAACTACACTCACATCATGGCCAGCGGCAGCGAGGGTGTTGGCGAGAGTATGAATCCCTTGGGCAAAAATGCCATCGTCGTTACTAATTAATAGTTTTGCCATAATGAAGGAAGAAGGAAGAAGGAAGAAGGAAGAAGGAAGAAGGAAGAAGGAAGAAGGAAGAAGGAAGAAGGAAGAGGGAAGGCAATTAGCAATTAGCAATTAGCAATTAGCAATTAGCAATTAGCAATTAGCAATTAGCAATTAGCAATTAGCAATTAGCAATTAGCAATTTTTATTTAGTTGCCACCACTGCTAAATTCCAAGCAAATTTTTTCATCCCTGGGATTTTTTTCAAAATAGTATCTAAATTTTCTAGGCGGCGATATGATGGTTCTAACCGGGCTTGTTCGATGATGATTTTTTTCCAATAGCGTTCTTGATTGGGATGGACTTTTTCAATTAAATAAAAACGTAAAAAAATCCACAACGTTGCCAACCAGAAACTATCATAGGCCACAGATGAGTAAATAGAATCAATAAATTTGACAATGTTAATATCCAAGGGAGTCTCATCCTCAGTCCTTACCTTCGTAGCCATCCGGCGATACACATTAATTACAGGATTGTGTTTCAGCGGGTCCCAGAAACAAGCTTTGCCACCGGGTTTAAGAACTCGGTGCA
>JFJP01030265.1_pt1 | contig 11169 bp, 9 predicted proteins | sample 431651 | NCBI WGS metagenome assembly JFJP01 (sample SAMN02602958, study PRJNA72255) | Microbial mat metagenome, whole genome shotgun sequencing project. | biome: fresh water; feature: sink hole; material: water; isolation source: purple microbial (photo- and chemosynthetic) mats found in... | reverse complement strand
ACGGCCTGGCCTGATAACGTCAGTTCAACCAGCATCTCACCAGGAACGGTGATTGATGCCAAGAATCCTAATCTGCAAAATACGGTCAGGATTCAATTTACCAGTACCAGCGGTTATCAGATTCAGGATCTTGCTACACAAACTACGACGAGTGGCGTCTACACCAGTGGCAAATCCATTACTTATAATGGATGGGAAATAGCGATTACAGGTTCGCCACAAGGGGGTAGCGCCAGTGGAGTGACCTCGAATTTTGCTGCAAGCGGTGGCATTTCCGTCAGTGCTGTTCCAACTAATACAGGTAGCGCGGCCATCACCGGGATTAATATCACCAATGGTTACGATATTCGGCTTTTGAATAAAGTTGAAATCCGGTTCACCAGCGCTAACCAGTACGATGTGGTTGATGTCACAGAAGGCAAAACGTTGATCAGCAGCGGTTATGCCAGTGGCGGCTCCACCATTTCTCAAAATGGCTGGACTTTCAGTGTCAGTGGCGCTGCAAGTGCGGGAGATGTCTTCCAGATCGGCGCTAATGGCGATGCCTTCGTAATTAAAAATAACCAGGGAGGTATCGGCGATAATCGCAATGCCTTGGAGCTGGTCGCACTGGAAACAGAACCCCAGTTGATGGGTGGCAATGATTACCGGGGCGTCTACAACACCATGATTGCCGAGGTAGGTGCTCAGGGTCGGCGCGTCGAAAGCACCCTGCAGTCTCAGGAAGCGCTGCTTGAACAATCAACCATGACCCGCGAATCGATTTCTGGCGTTAATCTGGATGAGGAAGCCGCCAACCTGGTGCGCTACCAACAGGCTTATGAAGCCTCCGCCCAGATGATCCAAGTTGCTAATTCACTTTTTAATACCTTGCTACAAGCGGTCGGGAGCTAATCATGCGTATTGCCACCAGTATGATTTATCGGCGGGGCATTAAATGGATGAACGACCATCAGGTCGGCATAGCCAAGGCACAGGAGCAAATTAGCAGTGGCCGCAAGATACTAAAGCCCTCGGATGATCCAACCAATAGCGCACGCTTGATGGAATTGAATAAGCAGGTCAAGCTTAATCAGCAATACGGGCGAAATATCATCCTTGCCAGTGGACGGCAGAGCATTGAGGAGGTTTCGATACAGGACAGCATTGATGTTCTACAGCGGACGCGGGAATTGACTATTCAAGCTAAAAGTGCCGCGTTAACCTCGGAGAATCGCCAGTCGATCAGCTTGGAAATTAAGCAACTGCGTGAACAATTGATGGCAAATGCTAACGCTAAGGATGCCGATGGGGCTTATTTATTCGCCGGTTTCAAGGAACAAAGCCAGCCGTTTACCACGGCCCCGGATGGTAACGTGGTCTATAACGGTGATCAGGGACAACGGTCATTGCAAATTGGCCCCTCGCGACAAGTACCCGTCGGCGATACTGGTGACAGCGTATTTATGCTGATTCGCAACGGCAATGGCCAATTCCGCACCGACTTGGCTGCCACTAACAAGGGCAACGCAACCATTAGCGTCGGTAGCGTCACGGAGCCTACCAAATTTCAGGATGAATTCATGTATGGTAAGTACCCGTATACGATTAAGTTTACGGTAACGCCCCGAACTCCGAATACACAGACTGATCCAGACCATCCTGACTATCGGCCACCTTCTCCGGAAATTACATACAAAGTTTTCGGCGCGGATGGTAACCAACTGCAAGAGCAAAACAGCAATCCTCCCCCTGCGCTCGTCCCTGTAGAAGGAACCTATTCTCCACCGGAAGATGAATATTATGATGAATCGTACTCCGGTAAAACAATTTCTTTCGCAGGCATTGAAGTCGCGATTGAAGGAATGCCGGCCAATGGTGACCAGTTGGTTGTCAAGCCGGCTGAGAATCAAAGTGTTTTTAAAACCATGGATAATCTGGTTGATGCTCTGGGCAACCCGGATCGACAAAAAACCGATATTGCGGCACTGAATCAGGGTCTGGATCAATCCCTGGCAGATATCGACCAAGCCTTGCTGAACCTGAATCAGGTACGGGGACGCATTGGCAGCAGAATGAACGCCTTAGATGCCCAGGAAGAAGTCAATCGAAGCCTTGATCTGCAATTACAGAATCTGCAATCGGACATCGGCTCAACGGATATTGCCGAGGCGGCATCTAACCTCAGCCAGGAACTGCTGGCTCTGCAGGCATCGCAGCAGTCCTTCGTGAAGACTCAGAACCTGTCACTGTTCAATTACTTGAAGTAATTGTTGGACACTTTTGGAAAATCTGAAGAAAAAAGGAAAAATGAAAATGACCGGCAAAATTGAATCAATGTTTTCAGTTTGCTGCTTGAAAGCTCCTATCCTGCTTTTATGTTTAGCCGGTTCTCATTCCATAGCGAGCGCCCAGGAAGTAACAGTACCTGCCCCTGTCAACCCAGGCCACACTGAATTAAGCTTCCCATTTGCTGCCGACTCTTATTTTGCGTACAAGTCACTTGTGTTGTTTAATCCAAATGACGAACAGGTCAATGTTCTTGACGTGTTCGGAATTGACCAATATGGGGCAATTATTGCGCAAACTTCCCCGCTGGATTTGACTCCTCTGGTTCCCGGAGAGAGGAGAATGATGCATCTTGCTGATATTTTCAGCCTGGATTCCGGGGTTGTCATGATCCGCTTAAAATCAGATAAACCATTGGCTGGCTTTGAACTGATCTACGATCCTTTCCAAAGCCTTCTGGAAACGATACCTGCGGTTGAGGATTTCGCCGCAGTTGAATCCACAATCCAGAACGACGCGGATTCCGGGGAGAATATCTCTGGAGGTTTACAGCGTCTTTCGCCGGACACTCGTTATGCTGCCGTAGCCGATCCTACGCTCACCGTGCGCAAGAGCGGAACGGGTACCGGTACAGTCGCTGATGGTGCCGACATCGATTGTGGCTCGTCTTGCAAGGCCAGTTACTCCAAGAGCACGTCAGTGATACTGACCGTTATAGAAGATGTTAATTCGACCTTCACCAGTTGGAGTGGATGCACAGCAGACGCTACGGATCCCAAAAAATGTACGGTGACCCTGACCTCATCAAAGAGCGTCACTGCCAAATTCACTATAAAATCGCTCCCTGATTTATCCATGATGTCCGTAACTGCGCCGGCCAAAGGAATCATCGGTAAAACTATTTCCGTAAGTTCAATGGTGGCGAATTTAGGTACGGAAGTGGCGGAGAATGGTGATGCAAGCAAATGTACGAATGATCCGAGTGAAACTAATAAAAAGAAATGTTATAGAATCCAATTTTATTTGTCTCCAGACTCGAAAATTGATCCGGCAAGCGATACGCTTTTAGGTGGGTGTAACATGCCACAGTTGCAGGTAAAGGCGACTAATAATTGCTATGGCTCGATGAAGATACCCGATACGTTTGGAATTGGACGATATTACGTGGGTGCCTATGCGGATGCGAACTGCGGAGATGATCCGGTCAGTTGTGAAATTATAGAAATCAGTGAAACTAACAACGGAAAATCGGCCAGTTCTACTATCAGCATAACCAAATAGAGTTTGAGTTAGATGGATAGTATTTAATCAATTCAAAACCAGAGCCAAGGTTTTGAAACAGGCATTAGTTATCGGCCCCTCGTGGGTCGGTGATATGGTGATGGCTCAAAGCTTGTTCCAAGTGCTGAGTCAGCGTTTCCCCGGAATCGTGATTGACGTGCTTGCGCCAGCCTGGAGTCAGTCGCTGTTGGCGCGGATGCCGGAAGTGCGGAAAGCTATGATCCTGCCACTCGGGCATGGAGCTTTGGGATTGGGCATTCGCTATCGGCTCGGTCATACGCTACGCGCTCACGGTTACGATTGGGCACTGGTTCTGCCCAATTCCTTCAAGTCGGCGCTGATTCCCTACTGGGCCAATATTCCCCACCGCACCGGCTACTTTGGCGAGTGGCGTTGGGGACTCCTGAACGATGTCCGACGCCTCGATAAAGTCCGATGGCCAATGACCGTGCAGCGCTTTGTCGCACTTGGTCTGGAGTTTGGCGAACCGCTGCCCCAAGAGTTGCCACGTCCAGCGCTCACTGTCGATCCATCCACGGCTGAGTCCGCTCTGCATCGATTGGGCTTGAGCTATCCGCAACAGTTGCTGGCTCTGTGTCCAGGAGCGGAGTACGGTTCCGCCAAGCGTTGGCCGGTTGAACACTTTGCTGCCGTCGCCCGTACCTATCTCAATCAGGATTGGGCGGTTTGGCTATTAGGGTCCAGCAAAGACCTTGAGGTCACAACGGCCATCGCCGAAGCGGCTCCCGGCTGTGTCAATCTCGCCGGAAGAACCCAATTGGAAGAAGTGATTGACCTGCTGTCCTTGGCTACCGCAGTGGTCAGTAACGATTCCGGCTTAATGCACATTGCCGCCGCCCTCGACCGCCCGCTGATCGCGATCTATGGTTCCTCCGATCCCGGATTTACCCCGCCACTGAGTCCACAGGCGAAAATTCTGCACTTGGGATTACCCTGTAGTCCCTGCTTCAAGCGCGAATGTCCTTTAGGCCATCTCAACTGCTTGCGGCAACTGGCACCCACTCAGGTGTTAACGCAACTGACGGCTCTTCTCAGTCAGATACATCAGCTTTAATTGGCGGTAGAACGTCCCCTCGGCATTGGCCACCGCCAGAATGAAGCCTTCGCGGCCATCCAGAAAGCCGCGCCGCAGAATATAAGTTCGGATAAACGACCAGAGTGTTTTCAGAATAACGCCCGCCATTCCGCCGCTGCCCTGACCTCGCTGATGACGCTGCGTCGCGCCCGCTGAGGAGTAACGGTTCATCTTGTCGATCACCTCGTCCAGATTATCGAACGAGTAATGCATCAACACCCCGGCGAGTACCGGAGCGAAACCGGAAAACAACAATTTTTCATGCACCAGGTCGTCGGAAAAACGCGCCTGCTCCCCCCGAAACAGTCGCTCAACATCGTCCGGCCGCCAGCCGCTGTAGTGCATCCAGCGCCCGCAAAAATTCGACAGCCGCGACAGGCGGTACACTTCATGTCGCCCCTCCTGAACCGCTTGAACGATAGCCTGCGCCAGCTCCGCACTCACGATCTCATCAGCGTCCAAGGACAGAATCCAGTCGGTTTCCAAGTGGGAAATCGCCAGATTCTTCTGGCAGCCGAAACCTGGCCAATCGCTATTTTCAAAGATGCGAGCACCGTGTCGGCGGGCAATGGCCAGTGTCTGGTCGGTGCTACCTGAATCCAGCACCACGATGTCGGTGGCGAAACTGCGCACTGCGGCCAGGCAGGCATCCAGATGTGTTGCGGCATTTTTGGTGATGATGGCGACGCCGATGGATGGGCATGACGTGGCGCTGACAACAGGCATGGCTAACCGGGTTTCCCGATCAGTGCATCCAGCGCTTCAATGACCCGTTCCGCGGACAAAATGTCCAGGCAGCGGCTATGACTACCTTTATGCCGGTCGCAACCCTCTTCATGGCAGGGCAGACACTCCGACCGCTCGGGGGGTTGCGCACCTTGTAATAGCAGAACATTACCCTGTCGCTGCCAAGGTTGAGCCAGCATCCGCCAGGGACTTTTATCCGCAGTCGCGCCCTGCGGCCACGGTCCCCACTTTACGGGATTACTGGGGCCATAGAGCGCCAGCGTGGGAACGCCGCAAGCAGCGGCCAAATGAGTCATCGCCGTATCCGGACCGACGTAGCAAGCCGCTCCAGTGAGCAGGCGAGACAGGACGCCGAACCCAACCTGTCCGGCCAAACTGGTTGCGGTGGCCGGTAAGGTTTGCGCCATGGCCTGAGCCAGAGCCATTTCTTCAGGATTCGGCCCACCCGTAAGGACTATGCGCAGACCGCGCTCTCCCAAATGCGCCATCAGCGTCCGCCAGCCGTGTGGACTCCATTGTTTATAGCGCCAGTTCGGCTGGAGATGCAGTACGGCATAGGGCATTTCCCGCCATGGGAAAGGCAACAGGGCATCTAACGTGGTTTCAGCAGCAGGATCATAGGGCGAGACTACGTCATAGCAGGGCGTAATTTCCAGACAACCGAGCAATTCCAGGTTCTGGATGATGGTGTGCGTAGAAACATTGTCCAGCCAGACCCACTGCCGGTTAACCATCCGTTTCCAGAGACTTTTCCAGTTCCGTTCGTAGATCGGCCCGACCCGGTGCCGAGCCGCCAGTAAAGCGATGAGATGGGGGCGATCCCCGGCCAGCGTATTGACCGCCAGATCGTAGCGCCGCCAGATCCGCCGCGCCAAATACCGATATTCCACTAAATCCGGTTTTTCTGAAACGGTGAGGACTTCGTTGCAATCCGGATTACCTTCCAGTATGTCGCCCTTATTAGCGAAGACCAGAACATCAATGCGTGTCTGGGGCCAGGCGCGGCGCAGGGAACGCAGCAAGGGGGTGATCAGCAGCACATCGCCGATCTGGCGCATGGCGATCAGCAGCACGGCGTCAGGAACCGGGAGCATAGTCATCCGCCGTTTCGATAGCGATCGAGGCCAAGTTCAGCGCGTATGCCGGCGCGGTCATCGAGGCGCTGGCGCAGGCGGCGCTGGTTTTCGACTTCCTGACGACGATCATTTTCGGGGTGCCACAAATGGAGTACGGGTACGGCGAACTGGCCATCCTTGCGGCGGATGCCCGTGTGTTGGAGCCGCACCGCCAAATCAGCGTCCTCATGGCCCCAACCCTGAAAGGTCTCATCGAAGCCGTTGGCCCGTTCAAAATCGCGACGCCATACGCCCAAGTTAAAGGTGCGAACGCCTTGCCAGCGCCAGGGCCGCAACCGGCGCCAGCTTTGCCCCGGCAGGCGTAGCAGGGGAAAAATGCGGTTCACCTGCTTGGCTTGGCGAACGCGCCACCAGTCCCGCCAACCCCAGTTCAGCGGCAGGATCGAACCTGCTTCCACCTGTTTGGTCATTTCCCGACTGAGCAGGAGGCGGCTGCCGATCACCAGATAGCCCGATTCCGCCAGCGCCAAGTGGCGGGCAACAAAGTCGGGAAATACCAAGCAGTCACCATCCAAGAACACTAGGTAATCGCCCTCACTGGCCGCTACAGCACGGTTGCGGGCGGCAGCAGCGCGAAAGCCCTGGTCTTCCTGCCAGACATGGCGCAGCGGAACCGGACAACGCGCCTGCCATTGTTGAATCAGATCGGCAGTTTCCGGGCCGGAACCATCATCGGCAACGACAAGTTCATGGAACGGAATGGTCTGCATCGCCAGACTGGCCAGCACCTTATCCAGAGCGCGGGGGCGCTGGTAGGTGGTGACGATGATGGAGAGCTTCCCGGTGAGCTTCACGGTGAGCTTCACGGCGAGCTTCCCGGCGAGCTTCCCGGCGAGCTTCCCGGCGAGCTTCCCGGTCGCCAACCGCTAAGATAAACACCAGCTAACAAACAATAAAAGCGCCCTTCACCGGAATCGAAGAGCAGGGAATTGAGTAGTCCGCCGATGCCGATGGTCAGGATCAGTGCCCGCAAGCTATCGCCATCGACCGGCGGCACATCGCGGGCGGCTTGCCAGTGTCGCCAACCCATCAGCAGCAGGACAACCAGACCTGCCAGGCCGAGTTGCTGCATGGTGAGCAGGTATTCATTATGGGGTTGACCCAGTTGGGTCAGGGCGAAACCCTGCTGTGCCGCGTACTCGGCATACACCGATGGGAAGCTGCCCGTCCCCCAACCCAGCCAGGGGTGTTCGCGGATCAGCGCCAGGGTATTGCGATAAAATTCCAGACGCAGACCCGAAGAGGTCCATTCCGCTTCAGCACCCTGGGGTTGATGGGTTTGAATTTCCTGAGCGATTTGGAAGATCCGCGCCTGTGGAAAATGACCGTCCGCCAGTTGAAAAATCGAGGCCATAACCAGAGCAATCACCACGCCCGCCGCCACGTCCCGCGTTGCGCGCCGATGCGTCCATATCAACAGGAGCATCAGGCAGGGCAATAATAGTTGTCCGGTTCGACCGTTGATCAGGAACAACACGCAGACAGCCGCCAGCAGAGCCACCGTTCGCCAAAGCCAGCGTCGCGATGGGTCGGAAAGCGACCGCTGTAGCGCCAGGTAGGTAAAAAAGGCCATAAAAATGCTGTCAGCGATGCGCCCCTTGAAGGCGTAATAACCTTTCGCGGTATCTTCATGGGGAATGAGTCCGAGCCACCTCAGATAGCAAACCGCAAGCACCACCAGCATCGCCCAGAAAAACGCTTCTCTCGCCCGGTAGCGCCAGGTTTCGTCGCTCAGCAGACTGATCACGACCGGGATGAGCAGCAGCTTCGAATACTTCATCCAGCCGGCCAGGGCCTCTCCAAAGGAAGCCACGCTATAAAGCATAGCCAACCCGTAAAGGGAGAAGAGCAGAAGAGCCGCCATTGCACCAGGATGGTTACGAATCAGTCGCCAGCGTTCGCCATATTCACCAGCGGCCAGCCAGCAGACCAGACCGACCGGGATCAAAATGCTCGTCCACGCGGTCGGCATGGGGATGGAAAATACGGATGCCACCAGCATAATCTTGGCTGTCCGGTCAGCCTGCGCGAAACAGGGTCTCATTAACAATCTGGCTCCCTCGGACCCTTGACGAATCCCAATTACTCGGATTAACAATGCTGACTCAGCGTTGCGCCGCTGTCTGATGGCTTCAGAAACGGAGAACGCATCGCCCAAGCCACTTTTTCACTTTTTTCATCCGTTTTCAGGAACAGGCAGTGTGTTTAAGCGATTATTGATTGTCAAGACATCGTCCCTGGGGGATGTCGTCCATATGCTGCCCGCGGTCAGTGATATCCGCCAAGCACGTCCGGAGCTGATAATTGATTGGCTGGTCGAGGAAAATTTCACGGCCATTCCCGCTCTCCATCCGGCGGTGCATCGCGTGATTCCAGTAGCCTTGCGGCGCTGGCGGCGAAATCTGCTGCAACCACGGGTCTGGCGGGAGTTTGCCGAATTTCGAACCGCGCTGGGCCGTGATCGCTATGACTACATCCTCGACAGTCAGGGACTGCTGAAAAGCGCATTACTGTGCCGGGTTGCGCGAGGCACCCGCTACGGTCTGGATCGCGCCAGCGCCCGCGAACCGCTGGCAGCCTGGTGGTATGACGTAACCTGCCCGGTTCCCCGTGACCAACACGCCGTAAATCGTAATCGGGAACTGGCCGCCCGCGCCCTAGGATACCCGATCCCGATGGGATTACCGGATTACGGGATTAGTGCGTCTAGATCGCTATTGCCGGGACTACCTGCTGACTATGTGGTGTGCCTGCACGGTGCGAGCCGGGTTAATAAATGCTGGCCTCGTGAGCATTGGACCGCGTTAATTCAGGCTTTGGCGGGAGAACATCTTACCGCGGTCCTGCCCTGGGGCAGTCCAGCCGAGCGCCGGATGGCTGAAGCCATTGCCGGTGCCAGCGGTGCGGAGATCCTGCCAAAGCTAAATATTAATGCATTGACCGGAGTGCTGGCCGGCGCTCGGGTCGTGGTGGGGATGGATACCGGCTTGAGCCATTTGGCCGCGGCGCTGGGGCGACCGACCGTAGCACTGTATATCGAGACTGCACCCCGGTTGACCGGAGTCATTGGTTCAACGCCTGAGCGCATTATCAATCTCGGCGATAAAGGTATTCCGCCCGCAGTCCCTGAAGTTCTACACGCGGTTCAGCGCCTGCGGATTCCTGGATGAATCAATAAAAGCCAGGTTCACCGGGAGGGCGCGTTTTGAAGCGGCGATGCACCCACAGGTATTGCTCTGGGGCTTGGCGGATGTAGTGTTCCAGCAACTCATTAATGCGTCGGGCGTCGGCAACGGGATCATCGCCCGGAAAGTTCTCCAGCGCCGGCAGGATTACGATTTCATAGCCCGCTGTTCCCGGCAGACGCCGGGGGAAATAGGGGACGACCGCTGCCCCGCTCAGTGCAGCCAGCCGCGAGGTCGCAACCAGCGTGCAGGCTGGAACACCGAAAAATGACGCGAAGACGCTGTTGCGAAGCCCATGATCCTGATCGGGCGCATACCAGACCGCATGTCCCCGCTTGAAAGCGTGCAACAGACCCCGTAAGTCCTCATGGGGTAGCGGCGGCAACCGGCAACGCCATTCGCGTTGGCGACGCTGGGCGTTTTCATAGAGTGGGTTCTTATGCTTTCGGTACATCGCGTGGAACGGCTGCTGGAGGGTCATCAAACGTGCGCCCAGTTCCAGTGTAGTGAAATGGCCGGTGAGTAGAATCACGCCCTTGCCACGCGCCATGGCCTGCTGCAGATGTTCGGCACCCTTGACCTGCGCCAGACTGCGCAATTTTTCATCTGGCTGCCACCAGGCCATCGCGACTTCGAAGAGGCCGATACCCAGCGAGGTAAAGTGTTCCTGGAGCCATGTCGCACGTTGGGCGGCTGTGAGTTCCGGGAAGCATAGCGCCAGATTGGTTTCCGCAATGCGCCGGCGACGGGGGGCCAGCCGTCCAAACGCTCGCCCGATCCAGCAGCCCAAGTGTAGTTGCCAGCGAAATGGCAATATCATCATGAGCCTCATGGCACCCAGCCCGAGCCAGATCGGCCAGTAGCGTGGCGCTAGAAATTGAAGGGAAAGCTGTGAAGTTGGGTGGGTCACGGGAGGTTGATGACCTCTAAATGTGAGGAACTGGATCGCCATTGTAAGCAGCATCGCGCCAGTCAGCATCTATCGCTACAACCCTTGCAACCCCGCTACTGATGAGGTCGGGTGAAGTATTTTGAGATTTTACTTGACGCCCTGAATTCCTTCCCTATAATGCGCCCTTCCTTGAGCGGCAAATGCAGTTCGCCGCAAAAAGGCAGCGGGATAATATGAAAGTTTGAAAAAATATTTCAGAATCCTTGCAAAAAGATTTAAAAATGATTTATAGTTACCCTCTCTTCACCGCTTGGTTCGGATCGAAGAGATGCCAAGGAAAGCACAGTGTTAATTTAGGGGTAGTACCCGCTCTTTACGAATTCAAAAGGTTGTTGAGGGAGAGGCTTGCGGTTTCTGAAAAGAGCTAATAGCAAGTCTTTCTTTGATGTAAATTAAGGGAAGCTTGCGGAAGATATTGAAGTATTGAGAGAGATTAAACTGAAGAGTTTGATCCTGGCTCAGATTGAACGCTGGCGGCATGCCTAACACATGCAAGTCGAACGG
>JFJP01015150.1_pt1 | contig 11169 bp, 10 predicted proteins | sample 431651 | NCBI WGS metagenome assembly JFJP01 (sample SAMN02602958, study PRJNA72255) | Microbial mat metagenome, whole genome shotgun sequencing project. | biome: fresh water; feature: sink hole; material: water; isolation source: purple microbial (photo- and chemosynthetic) mats found in... | reverse complement strand
CACAGTGGAAAGAGTATAATATTTTAATGGTAAGTGCCATTTATCAAAAAAGAGCTTTCCCCATATTCTGGACGTTGTTAGATAAACAAGGTGCTTCTAACTTAGCTGAACAGCAGCAAGTATTACGTCCAGTCATTCGGCTGTTTAAGAAATATAAATTAGTCATTGCTGGCGACCGTGAGTTTCATAGTATAGAATTAGCAAAATGGTTACACCATCAGCATCTTAGCTTTGTACTTCGGCAAAAAGGAAGTACAACTTTTCGAGAAAATAAACAGCCATTTAAAGCCCTAAATACCATTCCAGTTCAACCCGGTAGTCATTTCTTCTATCCTCAAATAAATTTAACTCAAAATCCAGGGGTTTCTCGATTTAACTTAGTAGCTTCTTGGAAAAGAAAATATAAAGGTAAACAAGAAGATGAACCTTGGTATCTACTAACTAATCTCCCAGATTTAAAAAGCACTCTCAAGATTTACGGTCAACGTTATGGCATAGAAGCAATGTTTAAAGACTGCAAAACCGGAGGATATAACTTAGAAGGTTGTCAAGCATCACCTGATAGATTGATAGCTTTAATGATTTTAATAGCTTTGGCGATGACTTCGGCATGGTTACAAGGAAAAAGAACTAAGCTTCAGAGACAAGAAAAATATGTGTGTCGTCCCCAAGAGACAGGTAGAACAAGAAGAAGACATAGCAATTTTTGGATAGGTTTATATGGCGAAAATTGGCTAATTACCTTTGACTATTGCCGGGAGTGGGTAGAGTCTATGATAGGTTTGGTTCGCAATAAGAAATCATTTTATCAGAGGGGATTGAGAGCTATAAAGCTTATAGAGCAACCCCTTTAGGCTCGTTGTCGCCGTTCGCAATAAGAAATCATTTTATCAGAGGGGATTGAGAGCTATAAAGCTTATAGAGCAACCCCTTTAGGCTCGTTGTCGCCCCCTGAAGTCCTGAATTACGACGAAGGGCGACTGCGGGGCTAAACAAGGGTGAGGCAAAACATACTCTGAAAAGGGCGGTGTTTTTTAATCGTCTGGGTGAGGTGCGCGATCGTTCTTATGAGGATCAATTTTATCGTGCCAGTGGGTTGAATTTGGTGGTGGCGGCAATAGTTTTGTGGAATACGGTGTACTTAGAAAAAGCTGTTGATTATTTGAAACAACAGGGGCTGGATATTCCTGAAGAATATTTGCAACATTTGTCACCGTTGGGTTGGGAACATATCAATCTTACGGGTGATTATATTTGGAATTTAAAGCAGGCGAGCGGTTTTGACAACTTACGCCCTTTGCGGGTGAAAGAAAATAGGTATCGCTGAAATGCTTGAGGGATAAAGGTTTCAACCTTAGCGTACAATTTTCCCGTTTTGGCACGGTGATGCCTACCACTTCACTTAAACCTGAGATCCTACGGTATACTAGGCTCAAGACTACTGTCATGATCGCTGGTAACGTTAGGATGCGATCGCGCAGTTTTTTTTCTCCTGTTGTTAAGCGTAACGGCTTAAAGCTTTCAGGCGTAAGCCAACACAATAACTTGGCTTCTATTTCTGCGATGGGTTGGCCCGGTACTTGCATCCCTCGACGCAGATCGGGATTGCCTGAGAACGCTGGACGTTTTTTGCTCATAGAATCACGCTAGTCATGCGACACCCTCTCATACTTTTTCTGATTTTAACTCGCTCCCTTGAGGCGCGAGCGTGATTCGTAGGCTCGCGCTCCCACCCCCGCAACATTCCTTAAGTTGACACCAATGATTACCGTACATACTCAATCAACAAATCGCACCCCCATCTCCCCGAAAAAAATCGCCCTCTCAATTGCTGACTGGACTGGTATTCTATGTTGAAAACGTCAACTGCTGTGCGGTGCCACGATCGACAAAGCGCTGTTCACCAATGCCGACGAGTTCCACGATAGTTTCACGCCCTGCGGGTAAAAAGCTACCCTCTCGCGATCCAATCTCAACAATAATTTGTTGCCCTTCGGAACGAACCTGATAAGTTGTCGTGCAAAAGGCACCTGTTTTGTACTCAAAAGTATGACCGTCATCCTCATAAAGGGTAAACTGACCTGTGCCCCTCCAGATCCGAAGCGTCAGAGCGTCTAGGGGGCGTTCATCTACGTATTGCATTACTGGTGCCATCGGAATAATCGAGCCTGCACGGACATATAATGGCATCCGCTCTAGTGGTGCGTGGGCTAGGATAGCGATCGGCCCTTCAAAAACCTCGTCACTCCACCAGTCGTACCAGCGACCTTCCGGCAAATACACGGCACGGTGTTCGACACCTGGACGGTAAATCGGTGCTGCTAGTAATGAGGGGCCAACCATTATCTGATCGGCGATAGTGAAGGTCTTCGGGTCATTGGGAAAATGATAGAGCAAGGGGCGCAAAATTGGCGCTCCAGTAGTTGCCGCTTCCCAGAAGAGGGTGTATGTGTAGGGCAGCAGTTGGTAACGGAGTTCGATGTATTCGCGACAAATTTTTTCAACCTGGTCACCAAATGCCCAAGGTTCTTGCTGTGCTGTAGTTAGCGCCGAGTGACCCCGCATAAACGGGTAAAGCATTCCTAACTGCATCCAACGAGCAAATAATTCCGCCGTCGCATTACCCGCAAACCCTCCAATATCCGTACCCACAAAAGCGACGCCCGATAAACCCAGGTTACAAAGCATCGGGATGGACATCTCCATGTGTTCCCACAAAGATTGATTATCTCCCGTCCATACGGCTGACCAACGTTGAATGCCAGCATATCCGGCGCGGGTTAGGAAGAAAGCACGCTCTCCCAGACGTGACTTTTCCATCCCTTGATAAGATGCCTGTGCCATCATCAACCCGTAGAGGTTGTGAGTTTCTGCATGGTTTGTTTTCTCATCTATAGGGCCCTGCGAAGCATCGAGGGGAAACGTTATTTTGTTACCAGGGTCGCCGAACGGTCGGTCATCGAGTGCGGGTTCGTTCATATCGTTCCAGATACCAGCAACACCGATGTCGGTTAGGCTTTTTTGTAAATATCCCCACCAGTCCCTGACTTCAGAGCGCATGAAGTCGGGAAAAACGGCTTTATCAGGCCAAACGTAACCGTGAAACAGTTGACCGTTAGTTTTGCGGATAAAATAGTCGTTCTTAAGTCCCTCGTCAAAGACTTGATAATCGGCTTCTGGGTCGTACTTCACCCCAGGTTCAGAAATGGGCACCACCTTAAAGCCATTCTGCTTGAGGTCGTCTACCAATTCTTTCGGGTTAGCGAACCGCTTGGGACTCCAGGTAAAAATCCGGTACCCATTCATGTAGTCGATATCGAAGTGGATGACATCGCAGGGAATGCGGCGAGTCCGAAATTCACGAGTTAATTTGCGGATTATATCTTGTGACTCGTAACTCCAGCGACACTGGTGATACCCAAGCGACCATCGAGGCGGCATAGGCATCCGTCCGGTTAGCTGAGTGTAAGTATCGAGAATTTTTGCGGGTTCGGGGCCGTAAATAATGTAATAATCCAGTTCGCTAGCTTGCGTTTCCATCCGCCAGACTCCAGGTTGCTCTGCACCTATATCGAATCGACTCCAAAATGTGGTGTTAAAGAAAACTCCATACCCCACGCCTGGACGCAACGCGATGAAAAAGGGAATCGCGTGATACATACTATCTGTAAGAATGCCGAAATCAACGGCATTCGATGTCCAGTTGGTTCTAACTTTAGACAGTTGATCTAGTAAGCCAGTGGGTTCGCCAAAACCAAAGAAATGTTCGTCAGCTTCAATTTGTTTCCACCCAGCAGTAGCACCAGTCCGCCACCCCATCGCCTGGTCTGTATCCTGAGCAAAGGGTTGTCCGGATTTGTCGAAGCATTGGATATGACAAGGATTCTGGTTAACAAGAACGCGAAGCTGTTCTGTCTGAATTTCTACTCCATCTACGGTTTCTCGCACCTCAAACTGCACAGTAGGCCATTCTTCATCTGGTTGTGTGATTGCCCATGACCGATGAGGCAGGAATTCACCAGTTGGCGTCATCCGTACCCGAATTAAGTTTGGTGCAAGCACGCTAATAGCAAGGGAGGGGTCGCCGCATTTGAAGAGGATACGGCGCTCGTTCTGTTGTATTGATTGTACTGCTCCCAGGATTGACCAAGGCTGCTCGCTGGTATGCAGTTGCCCGAAGTATTGCGGCATAATCCCTGATTAAAAGATAATTGTTTCCCCAATTGAGATTTACATAAACTACTGGTAAAAAGCTTGTATCTTTAGGCAGAGCAAAGATTGAAATTTAACTTTGGCAATAGTCCTAAATTCATAAATTACTTTATAAGTCTTTTTAATACAGACAATATTCCTTTGGTGTACTCATTATCTTCTATTTGAGAATGCAATTTTTTAGCTTCGCTTGTAGCGTTGCCAACTAAATAACCATGTCCAACTGCTTGAAGCATTTCGATATCATTGCCACTTTCGCCAAAAGCTATAGAGTTTTGATAGTTGACATTTGTCTGCCTTAAAATAAAATTAACTATATGTTTTTTCCCTGTTCCTGAAGGGATAAAATCTACATCATAGCAATTTTGGGGATCTCCAACTAATGGATTACATTGACTAATATTTACTTTAATCCCAGCATTTTTAGCTAAATATTTTATTTTAAAAATCGCCTGTCTATCAAGTTGTTTGTTTTGTTGATAGTAATAGTAATTTTTTAAAAAATGAGAATCTGCTATTTGAGGTTGTGGTATCAGATTTATTCCATCTAATTTTAAAATATTAACTAAATTATTAACTAACTTATCTGAAAAGCCAGTTTTTTCGAGATGGCTTTCCCATGTTTCATCTTTTTCACCGTAGTGTTTTTCATCGAAATATATCAGTTCTGTCCCTAAACTACTAGCAATAAAATGAGGTAATAATCTTAACTCATATCTACTCATTTTAGAAAAGACTGAAGCTATACTGCTGCCAGTAACCCAACCAAAAATAATTTGTTTTTCATGAGTGTTGTTTAGTAAATACTCCTCAAGTTCTTTTTGGTCGTTTTTATGACACTCTTTGTTTTCGTGAGCAAGATAAGTTTCATCAAAATCAGTAAAAACAACGTATTTTGGTTGGGTTATTGGAGGTAATAGCTTTGTCTTATGTTCAAAATATTTCATATCAAGCCTCGACAATCTTATTTGTGCTTCTATTAGGAGTTGCTATGAATTCTTTAGTGTCAAAAAATCTGGATTTACATCAGAGACATGCCACCATTGATACACAAATACTGTCCCGTAACAAATTTGGACTCTTGACTAGCGAAGTAAAGCACTGCTTCCGCAATATCCTGTGGAGTACCCCAACGCTGCATGGGAATTCTTACTTGGTAAGCATCTTTTTTCTCTTGAGGGGTAGTCTCGTGACGTTCTACGGGAATCCACCCGGGAGCGATCGCATTTACTGTGATGCCAAAGGGCGCAAGTTCGGTGGCCATGCTGCGGGTGAACCCGATTTGCCCGCCTTTAGCGGTAACATAAGCACTAAAGTTGTTAACTGTGCGAAAAAAAACATCGCTACTGATATTGATAATTCGTCCCCATTGTTTCTCCTTCATCGCGGGTAAGCAAGCACGGGTGAGCAAGAAAGGACTCTTGATAAAAAAGTCGATCATTGTCTGAAAATCTTGCCAAGTGTACTCTTCAAAGGGTATCTGGGGCTGATTCCCTGTTGCATTCAACACTAAAATATCTACAGATCCTAGCTGTGTAGCGATCGCTTCGTAAATCGCTGTCACATCTTCTTCATTGGTTACATCACCCTTGACGAGGACAGCCTTACAGCCAAGGTCTTGTAACTCTGCCAGCGCACTTTCTGCACGCGATACATTGTTGTTGTAGTTGAGGGCGACCTTAGCACCCGCTAAACCTAGCCTCAACGCGATCGCTTTCCCCAACCCAGCACTGCTTCCTGTGACTAAGGCAACGTGTCCATCTAAAGAAAATGACATTTAATCGGGTATCCTCTTATAAAAATTAGAAATCAGGTGACTGAGAACAGGAATCAAAACTCTTGTAACAATTGGCACAAATAATCCAAACTCTCTTTAGTGCCATGCTGAACATCTGCTGGTTCTTCGTACTCAACTGCCCAGTATCCTCGATAACCTGCATTCAATAGTTCTGTGATAATAGGTTCCCAAACGATTTCTCCCTTTCCAAAAGCACAGAAATGGGGTTTGCCATTAGCCCATGTGACATCTTTCCAATGACTGTAGTTTACCCAAGGAAGGATGTAGCGTAGTGCCATCAGAGGATCTGTCCCCTGGTTCAAAAAGTTAGCAGGATCGTAGTTGACTCCAACCACAGGACTCTTGATGCCTTCCATAATCTTGGCAACTCGTTGCCCTGTTGCTGTTGGACCACCGTGATTTTCAATGGTTATTTTAATACCCTGTTCTTCGGCGTAATTACCAATTTGGTTGAAAGCATAGTGAAGCCGAGTAAAAACCTCTGGCGGAACGTTATCGTTTCTATGACCACCAGATAATAAGCGGACGAATTTTGCCCCCAGTTGTTTAGCTATGTCAATAAAACGCTGTACTCTTTGAATCTCTTTTTCGAGACCAATTTCGTCGGGAATAGTGAAATCATTTCGTGCGGCTATACAGATGATATCTACTCCGGCTTCCTCTGCCCAAGTGGCAATCTTGGCGACTGATTCGTCGTTACCACTATCTAGAAGGTGTTTGGCTGCTTGTGGATGAGCATTGACTTCAACTGAGCGAATACCTTGGTTGGCTACCCAGTGAAAATATTCCGGTATTTCTACTTCTCTCCAGCCCCAAGCTGCACAGGCAATGTTTGATGAGTTGATGTTATTCGGCATATTTAAACCTCTTGATACGACTGTTTTAAACGTTAGGAATGCCAGATTGGATTATATCATTATTTGCGATAAGTTTTTCAAACCTACACATTACACATATTGATAGAACAATTTAATGCTTTGACAGACTTCATCAAGTTGATCAACTGTTAATTCTGGATAAATAGGTAAACTCAAAATTTGATGAGACTGCATCTCTGCAACAGGAAAACTGCCTTCTGCATAGCCTAATTCTTTGCCTGCTGTAGAAAAATGAATTGGTACGGGATAGTGAATTGCCGTGCCAATACCGCGATCGCTCAAAAATTGGCGCAATTCATCGCGCCGTTTAGCTTGGATGACGAAGGTGTGGTACACGCATTTTTCCCGCTCACGTTCTGACGGCATTTGGATCTGAGGAATGCCAGCAAGTTGAGTTTGGTAATAGCGAGCATTTTCCCGACGTCGCTGTGTCCATTCTTGGAGGTAGCGCAATTTGACTAAAAGAATTGCTGCTTGTAAAGTATCTAAACGGGAATTGTGAGACCATAAAACACAGTCATCGCGACTACGCAAGCCAATATTACGCATAATTTTCAGCTTGTCGTGCAGTTCTGGATTATCTGTAACTAACACTCCCCCATCTCCACAAGCATTTAAGTTTTTGAGTGGATGTAAGCTAAAACAGCCCACTGTTCCAAAAGAACCCACTCGCTGACCTTTATACTCAGCCAGTACAGCTTGAGCAGCATCTTCGACTACGGGTATTCCTTTTTCTTGAGCAAGGGTTAAAATTGGCTCCATATCGCAAGGTCGCCCTGTAAGATGGACGGGGATAATCGCCTTGGTCTTAGGGGTAATGGCAGATGGAATTAGATTCGGATCAATATTGTAATCATCGCCCACATCAACGAATACAGGTCTAGCTCCAAGCACGCGAATACAGCTAGCTGAAGCTACAAAAGAATTAGGGGCAGTAATAACTTCATCACCAGAACGAATACCAATTGCTTTGAGTGCGAAAATTAAAGCATCTGTCCCAGAATTTACACCAATGGCATAACGAACACCGCACAATTGAGCAAACTGACGCTCAAACTCAGCAACTTGCTCGCCTAAAATAAAGTTCCCCTCATCGATGACTTCGCTAATTTCTGCCAGCAATTCAGACTTCAGAGAAGCGTGTTGACTTTTGAGATTGACGAAGGGAATTTGATTAATCCCTAATTGTTTTTGCACTTTATTTAATATCCCAAAATGTTAATAATCACTTCACGAGAATGACCAGACTGGCGATGTTCCCAAATATAGATGTCTTGCAAGCGACCCACCAGCAAAAGACCTTCGCCAACGGGAATCTGTTCGGAAGTGTGGGTGAGGGCGGCTCGAATATGGGCAGGCATATCGTCTAAACCCTCTCCTGCTAAGAGATATTGACCTGTTTCTGGAACTAATTTGGCAAAAAATGCTTCTACATCGGGTCGCGCATCATTCTCCTGAATCAGTAAACTGGCTGAAGTATGACGCAGGAAAAGAGTACAAAGCCCTGCTTGAATTCCCGATTCTGTGACGATCACTTGCACTTGGGGTGTAATCTGACAGAGCGATTTACCAGTGGTTTGTACCTGAATCGCTTGTTGGTAAAGTCTTATGGATGAGTTTGTCATGTTAATTCCTTAACCTAGATGCTCAAACCACGATTTTGTCTCTTGCTGAATCGCTCCCGGTGTCCAGACTGGAGCATCTCGCCAGAGTTCAATATTGGCTAACATCTCAGCTACCCCTTGACTCAAGGTTACTTGAGGTTGCCATCCTAAAAGAGTGGTAGCCTTGGTAATATCTGCCCAAGTACAATCGGGTTCTCCTGGACGTTTGGGGATATGGACGATCAGGCCTTCTAATAATTGAACGAGTCTCAAAACGCTTTCGGATTGACCGGAACCAATGTTGATAATTTCGCCTATAATATCAGATTGAGCAGCTTTGACAAAGGCTTCTACTACATCGCTGACAAAGGTAAAGTCTCTAGTTTGAGTCCCATCGCCCACAACAGTGAAAGGTGTTCCGGCTAGCTTCTGAGCCAAAAATACCCCAAATACCGCACCATAAGCGCCAGTTGTGCGCGATCGCGGCCCATAAACGTTAAATAGTCGTAATGAAAGGGCTGGAAGTTTATAAACTTGCGCCCAATGCAGGACGAGTTGTTCCCCCATATATTTAGTCAATCCGTAGGGGTGTTTGGGATGGCAGGGATATGTTTCTGGTGTTGGATATTGGTCAGGAATGCCGTAGCAGGTTGAGGAAGCTGTGTAAATAAATCTCTCGATTTGAGCAGTACGGCAAGCCTCCAAAAGAGCGAAGGTACTATGTAAATTAGAATGATAGTAGTCTCCTGGATTTTGGATTGAGGGAACTAAATCAGCTAATCCTGCTAAATGAAATACCCAATCAATGTCTGCTAGGGTGGGAGCGGAAATATTGGCTAGATCCTGCTCCCTAAAAGTAAAATTTTTAGAGGTTTGAGCTACTTTTAGATTAGCAGTTCGCCCTGTAACCAGATTATCCAAACCAACAACACTATGACCGGATTTTAGGAGGCGATCGCACAAGTGACTACCGATAAAACCAGCAGCACCAGTCACTAAGCAACGTTTAGGAGAATTCAATTGACTGTTCATTCAAGGCTTGATATTCTAATCTGTTAGAACATTTATGAGTATCTCACACTTTTGTCTCTCCCATTCAAATTATATCTTCTGAAGAGATTTTTGTATTAACTGTTCTGAATATTTTGGATCGGTTGGTTTATTCAATCACCAAATAAGACTGCTATATAACTATAACTTTTTGTTTGACATTTTATAAATGAGTTTAATCAATTTTTCGCAGTCAACAATAATATTCTCGTCATTTGCTTCACAAAACAGACATCCGTAATTAAAGCCTAACCCTTGAGCTATGGTATAGAAAAAATGACTAATTTTTTGACCAAATATTTCAATTATAGTTGCCTCCTGAGAGAAAATCATATTTGTTAATCCGGCTCCATGAGGAGCAACAATAATTTTGGCTTGAGCAAAAATTTTTACCTGTTCTTGCCAATCTATATCTTCAAGAATATAAGTAACAAAACCCATTTTAGCTAAAGTTTCTATCACTTCTTCTTCATTGAGAATGCGCCGAGCCTTTGTTTGACGGCGAGAAAGAAAAACGTTTGGACTCAAAGGAACCTTTGAAATTGCATAACTATCTATATTACCAAGAATACGTTCTCTTACCCAACAACAAGCTTTGATTGAAACACGGCCTTCTTCCCGCCGTTTAGAGCAAATAACTAATTGGTTAATCTTAGCTCTATATCCATTCCATTGAATACAATTTTCTAACTGATAGCCCATCAATTCCAAAGATTGAATTTTCCAAGGTGGAGGGTCTTTATCAATTATTAATACTGGTTTTTTGCGTGTCTTTTTAGAATAATATTCCAGGGCTTCTAGCCGAGTTAAGCCCTCAGAAATCCAATGAGCGTACAAACGACTCCAATAATTAACTAATGAACAAGCTAAATCAATATGTTCTGAATCAGAGATAGGTCTAATATATTGGAAATTAAAACCTTGCTTAAGTGTTGAAATGAAACTGTGTTCTAAACAGTCTACTCTGTCTAAAGCTGTTTCTAAAATAATCTTTCTATCTTCAGAAAATCCAATAGCATCAATACCAAACAGTTCAACATTTTTAACTTCACTAGCAAAAGGAACGGTAAATTTAAAAATTCCTTCTTTTTCTTTTAATACCATGGGTATTGGTTGATAACTGATGGGTTGTTGAATTTCAACAGTCTCATCATACTTTAATCGATATAAATTATGGTTATGATCGGAGGATTCTATCAACTCTGACCTTCTGATTAAATGTTTATTAATATAATCAAACAATAAAAAATATATCAACTTGAGAGCAGCTATTTGTTGATATTCATCTTCAAATTTAGGAATATTATTTTCCCTTTTACATTGCTCCATTGCTTCAGTTTTTGTGAGAAGTTGAGTATCGATAAAATTCAATAATATAGGATATATTATTTTGATAATCAGCAAATGTTTAAGACTGCTCCCAACTATATTCATCTATTTATAAGCCCCTCCGTTTAGATTGCCAATTAAAAAGGAATTGTTTTCATTATAGCGTTTCTCAGAGTCGTGAGGTACACTTAGTAAAGTAAAACTAATTAGGGCTTGCTGAATCAGTGTCAAAAGGTTACACCAGCAGGATTAAGAGAGCGGACGCTCAATAATAGTGCAAGAAAAACAGGTAAAATAG
>JFJP01005958.1_pt1 | contig 11169 bp, 8 predicted proteins | sample 431651 | NCBI WGS metagenome assembly JFJP01 (sample SAMN02602958, study PRJNA72255) | Microbial mat metagenome, whole genome shotgun sequencing project. | biome: fresh water; feature: sink hole; material: water; isolation source: purple microbial (photo- and chemosynthetic) mats found in... | reverse complement strand
CGCGCTGCCGACAGTTTTCGCGCCTATTACCGCTGGGTGCCTGCGGGTCGTTGGCGCATCGACTACACACTGCGCCTGAACAACGCCGGTCAGTTTAAATTGCCCGCAACCCGCATTGAGGCGATGTACGCACCGGAGATTTTTGGTGAATGCCCGAATGCCGCCTGGCTGGTGCTGCATGTGTAGCCCACTGTAGGCAAAACGCGCAAGCCGTGCCGGTTAGTGCTCTTGGGTTGCCCATGCGTCATTCGACGCATTTGAATCAACCCAGGCAGTATCTGAACCCGGTAGCTCAAATACTGCACCTCGTTTCAGTCACGCAACAAAATTCAACCCGTCAATTGGAAAGACCTGAACCTGCCGGCAGCAGCACGACAAAGATGAAACCAGTGCCTGTAAAGACGGCATTGAAGCGTTTGATTTCAAGACGGCCAAGGAGTTGGTCAGCGCGGGCCGAACCGAAGACCTTTTGGCCTACCTGATGTTCCTGCAAGCCGGGTTTGTTGGGTGAAGTTGCAGCCCAAATTTGATCACCACATCACCCATATGGGCTACCCCGAATTACCCTTTGCGGTGATGGACGCAAGTCCGGGACTACCCAAAAATCAGCGGGTGCAAGAGAGCTGCCAAAATTGCTGGCGCGACCCCACTTGCCAAACCCTAACAAACCCAACGACTATATGCAGTCGGCCAACGGAGAACACCCATGGATTTCAACAAAGAATTTGACGCATCAGGCCTGTCTTGCCCGCTTCCCATCGTCAAAACCAAGAAGGCTTTGACGGACATGACCTCGGGTCAGGTGCTACGCGTGATTTCGACCGACCCGGGTTCGGTGTGCGACATGGCAGCTTTTGCCGAGCAAACGGGCAACGCGCTGCTGGAGCAAGCCACTGAAAACAGCAAGTTTGTTTTCTATCTCAAGAAAGCCTGAGTCAAGCAGGCGACTAACCCACTTTCCGGAGCATAAACGCATGGCAACCAAAAAAATGGCGCTGATCGCAACCAAGGGCACGCTGGACATGGCGTACCCGCCTTTCATCCTGGCATCGACCGCCGCGGCGCTGGGCTGGGATGTGCAGATTTTCTTCACCTTCTATGGCCTGCAACTGCTGCGCAAGAGTCTGGACGACATCAAGATCAGCCCGCTGGCCAACCCGGCCATGCCCATGCCTGTGCCCATGCCCGTGATGGTTCAGATGCTGCCCGGCATGGAGTCGATGGCAACCATGATGATGAAGAACAAAATGAAGTCCAAGGGCGTTGCGTCGCTTCAGGAACTGCGTGACATCTGCCTCGAAGCCGAAGTCAAATTTGTGGCTTGTCAAATGACCGTGGACTTGTTCGAGTTTGAAACCAGCGAATTCATCAAGGAGGTCGAGTACGGCGGCGCTGCCACTTTCATGAAGTTTGCTGGCGAATCTGACGTCTGCCTGTTTATCTGACCGCTTGACGGTGCTGGCTTCACCACCCAATGTGTCATCACACGGGGTGGTGGGGCTTTCCCACCCCCTCCCTGCCAGGCGGTGTTGATTCCATTTCCAAATCAGTGGTGTCTGGGCGCGAAGCCGCAGGCAGTGCATCGGGAGGACCAGGCGAAGCAACCACCACACGGATGATTTAGCAGTGCCATGAGATGCCACCAAACGGGTGTGCCTCGCCTGCAATCGAACCCTCCCCCGAGAAATCCGACATCAAAAAACTGATCCTGTGCGCTTACCCACAAGGGTTTCGCCTACGGACTGACGCGCTTCACTTGTCAAACAGCGGTTTGTATAAAAACCTTAAACTTCCAACTTCCAACCCGATCAACCCGCACAACCAACACACCCAAAATGGCCCTTGTTCAGGCTCATCGCTGAATTGGAAAATGCTCCAGCCCTGCTGGATCGTGCAACAACTGAGCCGGCCCCCCCTATGAGGCCTGCAAACGGAGACCCTTATGCTACTCACACAAGACCAGGAAATGATCCGCGACGCGGTACGCGACTTTGCCCAAGCCGAACTCTGGCCCCATGCCGCTCGCTGGGACAAAGAGCACCACTTTCCCAAAGACGTGCACCAGGGGCTGGCAGCGCTCGGGGCCTATGGCATTTGTGTGCCTGAAGAACTGGGTGGCGCCGGGCTGGACTACCTGACGCTGGCCCTCGTTCTTGAAGAAATTGCTGCGGGCGACGGCGGCACCAGCACCGTGATCAGCGTCACCAATTGCCCGGTCAACGCCATTCTGATGAAATTTGGCAACATTGCACAGAAAAAGCAATGGCTGGAGCCGCTGGCGCAGGGGCAGATGCTGGGCGCCTTTTGTCTGACTGAACCCCATGTGGGCTCGGATGCCTCATCTTTAAGGACCACCGCAGTCAAAGACGGTGATAGCTATGTCATCAACGGTGTCAAGCAGTTCATCACCAGCGGCAAATATGGTGACGTGGCCATTGTCATTGCCGTCACCGACAAGGGCGCGGGCAAAAAGGGCATGAGCGCATTTCTGGTGCCCACCAGCGCGCCCGGCTACCTGGTGGCGCGCGTCGAAGACAAACTGGGCCAGCACAGCAGCGACACCGCCCAGATCAATTTTGACAACTGCCGCATCCCGGCCGAGAACCTGATTGGCAAGGAAGGTGAAGGCTACGGCATCGCCCTGGGTGGCCTGGAGGGCGGGCGCATTGGCATTGCGGCGCAAAGCGTGGGTATGGCGCGCAGTGCACTCGATGTTGCTGTGGCCTATGCCAAAGACCGGCAAAGTTTTGGCACTGCCATCTTCAACCACCAGGCAGTAGGCTTCAGGCTTGCCGAGTGTGCTACTCAATTAGAAGCAGCCCGGCAATTGATCTGGCACGCAGCGAGCTTGCGCGATGCGGGCCGTCCGTGCCTCAAAGAAGCCGCCATGGCCAAGCTGTTTGCCAGCGAAATGGCCGAAAAGGTGTGCAGCGCCGCCATCCAGACCCTGGGTGGCTACGGTTATGTGAACGACTTTCCGCTGGAGCGCATCTACCGCGACGTGCGCGTGTGCCAGATTTATGAGGGCACCAGCGACGTTCAGAAAATCATCATTCAAAGAGCACTGGGGTGAGCATGTCAGGCAGTTGATGCGCTCGATTTGGCAGCTCGGGCTACCCGGCAGAAAACGGCACCTGGTTTTCGGGCGGATCGTCAAAAGCCGCTTCAATGTCGCTGGGTAGCATTTGAATGGTGGCGCGCAAGCCCGGCACGGCCGCCATCAATGCCTGCTCGACGCTGCGGCGTGACCCTGCGGCGCGGCCCAACGTCCAGTTCGAGGGCATGTGCATGTGCAGATCGACGAACCGACGCTGACCCGAGCGCCGCGTGATGACGTGGTCAAACCGGATACTTTGCTGGGCGAACGCGTCAAGTGTTTGCTGGATTTCCCGCAAAACATCGGGCTCGACGGCTTCGTCCATCAGCCCCTGAGAAGACCGCCACATCAGGTGCCCCCCCTCCCAGAGAATATTCAGCGCAACCCCAATCGCGGCAACCGCATCCAGCCAGAGCCAGCCAGTCAATACCACGCCGATCAGACCCACTAGCACGCCCACCGAGGTCCAGACATCGGTGACCAGATGCTTGGCATCGGCTTCCAGCGCGATGGAACGGTGCACTTTGGCAGAACTGAACATCACCCAGGCCAGCAAACCATTAAGAGCAGAGCTCAGCACTGACAAGGCCAGGCCCCAGCCCAACTCCTGCAAGGGTTGCGGCTCAAACAACCTGGAGGCACCGGCCCAGATAATGCCCACGGCTACACCAACGATCAGGATGCCCTCAAAACCGGACGAAAAATACTCAGCCTTGTGGTGACCGTAAGGGTGCTCTTTGTCTGCCGGGCGCTGGGCAATTGTGACCATCATCAGGGCAAAAATGGCGCTGGCCAGATTCACAAACGATTCCATCGCATCAGACAACAATCCGACCGAATCGGTGACATACCAAGCCAGCGTTTTGAGTGCAATAGTCGCCACTGCGACCGTGATGGACGCCCACAGCAACCGTCTTGGGGTCAAAAATCGAATCGGCAGCTGGTTAAGCATCAGCATTGGTGGCGTAAGTTGTTGATTTAAATGATTATTTAAAAATTGAAATAAAAAAGTACCAACAAAAATTTTTGTGTCCCCCTGAAAAACGATATAAACGGTTTATATCGTTTCCATGTTTTCGTAACAGTGACAAAACCATCAGCGAGGTCATTACCGGTTAATGCTCCGTCACCACGTAACGAGGCGGTACGGGAAAAACCGTCTTACATCCGCCGTTACATCCTGAATCTAAAAAAAAGCGCACTATTGTTTTGATAGTGCGCTTTCGTTTACTAGCTTGGAGGCGCGACCCAGAGTCGAACTGGGCTAGACGGATTTGCAATCCGTTGCATAACCGATTTGCTATCGCGCCAAACTGTGTCAAAAAAGGGAAGCTGACACTTTCTGTTGTGAACTTTGGAGCGGGAAAAGAGTCTCGAACTCTCGACCTCAACCTTGGCAAGGTTGCGCTCTACCAACTGAGCTATTCCCGCATGCAGGTGCAAATCAAAGACTCGCACCAAAAAGAGTTTGGAGCGGGAAAAGAGTCTCGAACTCTCGACCTCAACCTTGGCAAGGTTGCGCTCTACCAACTGAGCTATTCCCGCGTTCAAGTCAGAAATTATAGCGTGAAACTTTTCACCTGACACACGGCACTATGGAAACTTTCTTAATGTTTGACTGGTCCCGACAGTTCAGCTCCCGCAACAGACACTTCCGGCATAGCCACTACCGGCTCGTCTTCAGGCAAGGGCGTTGGCATACGCTCCAGCGCGATCTCAAGCACTTTGTCTATCCAGCGCACAGGGACTATCTCGAGACCGTTTTTTACGTTTTCTGGAATATCCTGCAAATCCTTGGCATTCTCTTCCGGTATCAGCACCGTCTTGATATCGCCACGCAAAGCCGCTAACAACTTTTCCTTAAGGCCGCCAATGGCAGTTACTTCGCCTCGCAAGGTGATTTCACCCGTCATGGCCACATCACAACGCACCGGGATGCCAGTCATGGCGGACACAAAGGCAGTCGTCATGGCCACGCCTGCACTTGGACCATCTTTGGGTGTCGCACCATCCGGCACATGAATATGAATGTCCTTTTTCTCGAAAAACTCGTCCTTGATGCCCAAGCGATGCGAGCGGCTGCGTACCACGGTGCGTGCCGCTTCCACCGACTCTTTCATCACATCACCCAAAGAACCGGTCCGTGTGATCACGCCCTTGCCAGGCATCATGGCCGCTTCGATGGTAAGCAGGTCCCCGCCGACTTCAGTCCACGCAAGGCCGACCACCTGACCAACCTGGTTTTTCTTTTCGGCCCGGCCATAGTCATATTTGCGCACACCCAGAAAATCATTCAAGTTGTCGCCATTGACATTGACCTGCGCCTTCATTTTCTTGAGCTGCAAACCCTTCACGACTTTTCGGCAGATCTTGGAAATTTCACGCTCTAGCGAACGCACCCCCGCCTCGCGGGTGTAATAGCGGACAATGCCCCGCACTGCATCTTCGGTCACACAAAGCTCTTCCTCTTTGACACCATTGTTTTTGAGTTGTTTGGGCAACAGGTATTTCAGGGCAATGTTGGTTTTTTCATCTTCGGTATAGCCCGATAGCCTTATCACTTCCATCCGGTCCAGCAAAGCCGGGGGAATGTTCATCGAGTTGGATGTTGCGACAAACATCACATCGCTCAAATCAAAATCGACTTCGACGTAATGGTCCCCAAATTTGTGGTTTTGCTCCGGATCCAGCACTTCAAGCAAAGCGCTTGAAGGATCACCCCGAAAGTCAGTGCCCAGTTTGTCAATTTCATCAAGCAAAAACAGCGGGTTACGCGTACCTACCTTAGTCAAACTCTGCAAGACTTTACCCGGCATGGCTCCAATATAGGTACGTCGATGACCACGAATCTCGGCCTCATCACGCATACCACCGAGCGCCATTCGAACGTATTTACGCCCGGTGGCCTTGGCGACCGACTGGCCCAGCGAGGTTTTCCCTACCCCGGGTGGCCCAACCAGGCACAAGATCGGAGCCTTCACCTTGTCAACCCGCTGCTGAACCGCAAGGTATTCCAAGATCCGGTCTTTTACCTTGTCAAGGCCGTAGTGGTCTTCGTTCAGCACCCCCTCAGCGTGGGTAAGGTTGTGCTTGATTTTTGTTTTGGCAACCCACGGCAAGCCGATCAAAACATCAATGTAATTACGCACAACCGTTGCCTCAGCCGACATGGGTGACATCAGTTTGAGCTTTTTCAACTCTCCCTCAGCCTTTTTCAACGCCTCTTTGGGCATCCTGGCGACCTTGATTTTCTTGTCAATTTCCTCGATATCAGCGCCGTCTTCCCCCTCACCCAGCTCCTTCTGAATCGCCTTGACCTGTTCATTCAGGTAAAAATCCCGCTGGTTTTTTTCCATCTGGCGCTTGACCCGACCACGAATTTTCTTGTCGACATTCAGAATGTCAACCTCACGTTCGATCTGCTCAAACAGGTTTTCCAATCGGTCCTTCACGCTGGCCAGTTCGAGCACCGCCTGCTTGCTGTCGAGCTTCAACGGAAGGTGCGCGGCAATGGTATCGGCCAGGCGCCCTGAGTCGTCAATGCTGGAAATGGAAGTGAGGATTTCTGGGGGAATCTTTTTGTTCAGCTTGACGTACTGATCGAATTGTTGCATCACGGCGCGGCGCAAGGCCTCGATCTCGCTACCTTTGGATCGCAACCTGGTTTCCTGTTCCACGACAACTTCCATCGGCGTGATCGTGGCAGTGAAGTGGGATTCACCCTCATCGATTTTCCCCACCAGTGCACGCTGTTGCCCCTCCACCAGAACCTTGACCGTGCCATCCGGGAGTTTCAACATTTGCAAGATGGTCGAAATACAGCCGACACCAAACATATCAGTGACCAGAGGATCATCCTTGGCGGCGGCCTTTTGCGCCACCAGCATGATGCAGCGATCTGCGGTCATGGCGGCTTCAAGTGCCTTGATGCTTTTGGGTCGGCCGACAAAAAGCGGAATCACCATGTGCGGAAAAACCACCACATCGCGCAATGGGAGCAAGGGAAGGTCTAGCGCAGTAGCAGGCAAAGGGGTGTGACCCGACATAAAACGTCCTTTTGTTACCCGGGTGAATTGGGGTGAATTTGTCGCGTTTCAAGCGGCAATCCATTATGAACAACAAGTATCCTCTTCAACGAACACAAAACCAACTCAAAGACAAGCCAAATCAGGCCTTCTTAGCTACTTCACGGTACACCAGCAACGGTGCCTTGCTTTCATCAATGGTTGACTCTTCCACCACAACCCGTTCAACATTGGACGAATCGGGCAGGTCAAACATGGTATCAATCAGTGCCAGTTCCAGGATTGAGCGCAAGCCGCGGGCGCCCGTCTTGCGCGCCAGCGCCTTGCGCGCGATCGCCTTCAGGGCCAGTGGCCGAATCTCGAGATCAACACCTTCCATGGCAAGCAGTTTGCTGTACTGTTTGACCAGTGCATTTTTTGGCTCGGTCAGAATCTGAACCAGCGTTTCTTGGCTCAGTTCGCCCAGCGTAGCGACCACCGGCATACGTCCTACCAGTTCAGGAATCAGACCAAACTTGATCAAATCCTCGGGTTCCACCTCTTTGAAAACTTCGGTCAAGTCCCGGTTTTGTTTGCTTTTAACCGCGGCGCCAAAACCTATGCCGGATGACTCAGTGCGGTTATCGATAACTTTTTCCAGCCCGGCAAAAGCACCTCCACAAATAAACAGAATGTTGGTGGTATCCACCTGAACAAAGTCTTGATTGGGGTGCTTGCGTCCACCTTGAGGTGGCACACTAGCCATCGTTCCTTCAATTAGCTTGAGCAGTGCTTGCTGCACACCTTCACCCGACACATCGCGGGTGATCGACGGGTTGTCGGACTTGCGCGAAATCTTGTCAATTTCGTCAATATAAACAATACCGCGCTGTGCCCGTTCAACTTCATAGTTGCAGCTCTGCAGTAGTTTCAAGACAATGTTCTCAACGTCTTCACCGACGTAGCCTGCCTCCGTCAAGGTGGTGGCATCTGCCATGACAAAGGGCACATCCAGCATCCGCGCCAACGTCTGCGCCAGCAAGGTCTTGCCTGAGCCCGTCGGACCAATCAGCAAGATATTGCTTTTTGACAACTCCACATCATCTTTTGCCGCCTTGTCCTGATGCCGCAAGCGTTTGTAATGGTTGTAAACCGCCACTGCCAGAATCCGCTTGGCCGGTTCCTGACCAATCACATAATTGTCGAGGTTGGCCTTGATCTCAGCTGGTGTCGGCAAATCGCCACTGCCCAGCGTTTCAGTTGTGACAGGAAGTTCGTCGCGAATGATCTCATTGCACAGGTCAATGCATTCGTCACACACAAAAACGGAAGGACCCGCTATCAGTTTCTTGACTTCATGCTGACTTTTGCCGCAAAACGAGCAGTACAGCGTCTTTTCGCCAGAAGATCCTTTTTTTTCGGCCATGAGAACTACGCCCTTTTTGAGATAACTTGGTCAATCAGACCATATTCCTTGCACTCGTCGGCCGACATGTAGTAGTCGCGCTCGGTATCACGCTCAATGCGCTCGAGCGGCTGTCCGGTGCGCTCGGCCAGAATCTTGTTCAGTTGCTCACGCGTTTTCAAAATCTCGCGGGCCTGAATTTCAATTTCGGTCGCCTGCCCGTGACTGCCGCCGGAAGGCTGGTGGATCATGATCTTGGAGTTGGGCAATGAAAACCGCTTGCCCTTGGCACCTGCCGCCAGCAAGAAAGCGCCCATGCTGGCCGCCATGCCGGTGCACAAGGTGGAAACCTCGGGCTTGATGAAGTTCATGGTGTCATAGATGGCCATACCAGCACTCACCGATCCACCAGGCGAATTGATATAAAAAGAAATGTCCTTGTCAGGATTTTCGCTTTCCAGAAACAACAATTGCGCCACCACCAGGTTGGCCACATGGTCGTTGACCGGTCCCACCATGAAAATGACTCGCTCCTTCAGCAAGCGGGAATAGATGTCATACGAACGCTCGCCGCGGCCCGACTGCTCAATTACCATGGGCACCATGCCCAACCCTTGTGTATCCATTGCAATACTGCGATAGTTCATTTTGACTCCAAAAAACTGCTGCAACTGTAGCTAAAAAAGCCACCCCTCATGCAAATGGGGCTTGTCAGCCAAACACCAAGCCTGGCACAAGCCCCAATTGCGGAAATACGGCGATGAAACGAGAGATCAGTTTTGCGCCATCAACTCATCGAAAGAAATTGACTTTTCAGTTACTTTGGCTTTCGACATCACGAAATCCGTCACATTATTTTCCAGCACGATGCCTTCTACCTCGGCCAGTCGCTTGTTGTCACTGAAATACCAACGCGAAACCTCCGCCGGTTTTTCGTAGCTCGCAGCCAGTTCTTCCACATGCGCTTTGATCTGCTCCATTTTGGCTTGGAGATCATTGGTTTGCACCAGTTCGGCCACCACCAATCCCAACCGCACTCGGCGCTCGGCCTGAGGCCTGAACACATCATCGGGAATGACCACCTTGTCGGCATCCTTAATGCCGCGTTGCTTCAGGTCGGCGCGAGCACCATCTAGCAACCGGTCCATCTCAGCACGCACAATGGCGTTTGGCAAATCCAGCTCCGCTTTTGCCACCAGGGCATCCATGACGACCGCCTTGTTACGGGCCAGCAAGCGGAGCTTAACCTCGCGCTCCAAATTCTTTTTAATATCTGCACGCAAACCGTCAACCGATGCATCGGCAATTCCTAGTGACTTTGCCAGCGCTTCATTGACCTCTGGCAAATGGGCTGCTTCGACCTTTTTCAACGTCACCATGAAATCAGCCGTTTTGCCCGCAACATCCTTGCCGTGGTAATCGGCAGGAAACACCAGGGGAAAGGTCTTGCTCTCACCCAGTTTGAGACCACGGGTGGCTTCTTCAAACTCCTTGAGCATCTGACCATCGCCCAAAATAAACTGGAAATCTTCTGCCTTGCCACCCGAAAAAGCTTCACCGTCAATTTTGCCTTCAAAATCAACTATCACACGGTCACCGTCCTGCGCTGCTGCATCGTGGGGCCGCAGAGAGAATGTACGACGCTGCTTGCGCAGGATTTCCACCGTCTTTTCGATGGCGGCATCCGACACCTCGGTCGTTACCTTTTCAACTTCAGCGCTTGCCAGGTCACCAATCTTGACATCCGGATAGACTTCAAACAAAGCATCAAAAGCCAATTCACCCTCCGTCCCACCCTCTTTTTCGTTGATCTTCGGCTGACCAGCCACACGCAGTTGCGCTTGGCTGGCAGCCCTCACAAACGCCTCGCCAACCTTGTCGTTCATGACCTCGTACTGCACGTTGTAGCCATAACGCTGTGCCACCACGCTCATTGGCACCTTGCCCGGGCGAAATCCATCCATCTTGACAGTGCGCGCCAGCTTTTTCAAGCGTGCAGTGACCTCGGATTGAATGATGTCCACGGGCACGCTCAGCGTCATCTTTCGTTCCAGCTTTTCAAGTATTTCTACTGCGACGGTCATGAATAAATCTCCAAAAATTGTGTGGCGCGCGGGCGGGACTCGAACCCCCACACTGTTACCAGCGTCAGGACCTAAACCAAAATTCCTGAACTGCGCACCGAATGAATTTACCAATGAAAAACCGAAAAATTCTCTCAATTTTTCAGCCTTTCCCAAACTGGGCCCAAATCCCCAAGGGCTCACTGCGTTCAGGCTAGTCCAAGATTCTAGCTTAGGGTACTTCAAAATGCCGTAGCGGCCCTGAGCCGCTTCAGCGAAGCTGTCGGCCAAATCAATAATCTAGTCGGAGAAGTCGTTGAGCGCCTTGTGCTCAGCGTACGAGTTCATCATCTAGTATTTCGTTTCACTTAAACGTTTACCAATAAGTCATTTGAAAGTCGAAGTTTTTCCGTAACTACTCAGCCCGTTTTTAGGCCGCCGACCTGATTTCAGGCGAAGCTGGGCTGAGGCGGTTCGCCCTTGAAGGCGGCCACCGTTGATGCCGTCCAGGTCCCCACCCGGCTCGCATCTAAAAATCCCCCCAATCCAAGGACGGCGCAAGCGCCTACCGGCAAAACGCTATGTCACCGCCGAACAAAA
>JFJP01040875.1_pt1 | contig 11170 bp, 10 predicted proteins | sample 431651 | NCBI WGS metagenome assembly JFJP01 (sample SAMN02602958, study PRJNA72255) | Microbial mat metagenome, whole genome shotgun sequencing project. | biome: fresh water; feature: sink hole; material: water; isolation source: purple microbial (photo- and chemosynthetic) mats found in... | reverse complement strand
GGCAGTTCAGTGGCGGATGCGAAGCAGATCGGGAAAGTGTGCGATATCGTGGCGGCCGACCCCGCGCGGCGGGTGGTCGTGGTATCCGCGCCCGGCAAACGTTCCAAGGAGGATATCAAGGTCACGGATCTGCTGATCCGTTGCGCCGAGACCCGGCTTAATGGCGGCGAGGTGGACGAGCCGCTCAAGAAGGTGATCGATCGGTTTGCCCTGATCTGCAAGGAGCTGGGGGTGACCGACGGCACCATGGCCTCCATCGAACGTTCGCTCTGCCAGACGGTGCTTGGCTCGACGACCCATGCGGGCCGCTACATGGATGCCGTCAAGGCGGCGGGCGAGGACAATTGCGCCCGGCTGATGGCGGGGGAATTGCGGCGGCGCGGACACGACGCGCAGTATGTCAACCCCGGCGATGCCGGCCTGCTGCTCAGCGATGAGTATGGACATGCGCGGCTGCTGCCGGGTGCCTACGAGAAACTGTCGGCCTCGCTGTCCGCGATCAAGGGCCTGATCGTCTTCCCCGGCTTTTTCGGCTACACGCCTGATGGCGATGTGGTAACGTTCTCGCGCGGCGGATCGGACGTGACCGGATCGATCCTCGCGGCGGCCGTCGGGGCGGAGGTCTATGAGAATTTCACGGATGTGGATGCGGTCTTCTCGGCCGATCCCCGGCTCGTGGAGCATGCCAGGCCCGTCAAGGAGATCACCTACCGCGAGATGCGCGAACTCTCGTATGCCGGGTTCGGTGTGCTGCATGACGAGGCGATCATCCCGGCCGTGCGGGCGGGTATCCCGATCTGCATCAAGAACACGAATGCCCCGCAAGCCCCCGGCACGCTGATCGTGCCCGAGCACCGCCAGGAAACCAGCCGCGTCGTAGGCATTGCCGCCAGCGGCGGGTTCTGCACGGTGTATGTCAGCAAATACCTGATGAACCGCGAGATCGGCTTCGGGCGCCGCCTGTTGCAGATTTTCGAGGACGAAGGGGTCTCCTATGAGCATACCCCGTCGGGGATCGACAACATGTCGGTCATCCTGCGCGAGGATCGTTTCTCGCCCGGCACCGAGCAGGTCGTCTGCAAGCGAATCCTCGATGAGCTGGATGCGGACGATGTCTCGGTCGAGCGCGGGCTGGCATTGATCATGATCGTCGGTGAAGGCATGCGCCAGACCGTCGGCTTTGCCCGCAAGGCCACCAAGGCCTTCGCCGATGCTGAAGTCAACATCGAGATGATGAACCAGGGGTCGTCGGAAATCAGCATCATGTTCGGCGTCAAGGCCGAGGACTCGACCCGGGCGCTGCAGTTCCTGCACAAGGAATTCTTTGATTGAGAGAGGATATGATGAAGAAGAACAAGGTGGCGATCTACGACACCACGCTGCGCGATGGGTCCCAGGCCGAGGGGGTCTCCTTTTCGTCGGTGGGCAAGCTGCTGCTCGCCCGGCGGCTGGACCAGTTCGGTGTGGACTACATCGAGGGTGGCTTTCCAGGATCGAATCCGAAGGATATGGCCTTCTTCGAGGCAGTGCAGAAGGAATCGTTCAAGCACGCCAGGATCGCGGCGTTCGGCAGCACCCGGCGGGTGAAGACCGCCGTCAAGGACGATCCCATCGTGCAGGGGCTGATCCAGGCCCGTACCCCGGTGGTGACGATCTATGGCAAATCGTGGAAACTGCACGTCAAGGATGTGCTGCGTACAACGCCCGCCGAGAACTTGGCGATGGTGGCCGATACGGTGGAATTCCTCAAGGAGGCCGGCAAGGAAGTGATCTTTGATGCCGAGCATTTCTTCGATGGCTTCAAGAACGATCCGGAATACGCCATGCAGGTGCTGGCGGCGGCGGCGGCAGCAGGGGCCGACGCCCTGGTGCTGTGCGACACCAACGGGGGTTGCCTCCCGCATGAGATCTTCGACATCACAACGACAGTGACCGGCGCGGTCAGGACGGCGGTCGGCATCCATCCGCACAACGACGCCGGCACGGCGGTGGCGAATGCCCTGGAGGCGGTGCGGGCCGGGGCGGTGCAGGTGCAGGGGACCATGAACGGGTATGGCGAGCGCTGCGGCAATGCCAACCTGATCCCGATTATCGCGGGACTGCAGCTCAAGATGGGGAAGCACTGCATCGATCCCCGCAACATGAAACACCTGCGCGACCTGTCGCTGTTTGTCGATGACCTGATCAACCTGCGCAGCGACATCCGCGCCCCCTACGTGGGCCAGAGTGCCTTCGGCCACAAGGGCGGGGCGCATGTGAATGCCGTCCAGAAAAACCCGGAGACCTTCGAGCATATCCATCCCGAGACGGTCGGCAACCAGCGCCACATCCTGGTGTCGGAACTCTCCGGCGGCAGCAGCGTCCTGATCAAGGCCCAGGAGGTCTGTGGCGAGGCGGCCACCAAGGAGGAGACCGCCGCTATTCTCAAGGAAATCAAGGCCCTCGAGCACAAGGGCTACGCCTTCGAATCGGCCGATGCCTCGTTTCGCATCCTGGTGCAGAAGGTGCTCAACAAACACAAGCCCTTCTTCGAATTGGATGGATTCCGCGTCATCATCGAGAAGAACGGCAAGGACGCACCCTGCGTGTCGGAAGCCACGGTGAAGCTGCGGGTCAACGATCAGGTGGCCCATACGGTAGCGGAAGGCGATGGTCCGGTCAACGCGTTGGACCGGGCCCTGCGCAAGGCACTCAGTCCGCTGTATCCGGCGATTGCCAATGTGCAGCTCGTGGATTTCCGTGTGCGCATTCTCGACCCGCAGGAGGCCACGGCGGCCATTACCCGGGTTCAGATCGAATCCGGCGACGGCAAGAGCACCTGGGGCACGGTGGGCGTCTCGGGGAACATCATCGAGGCCTCCTGGGAGGCGCTGGTGGACAGCGTCGAGTATAAGCTGTTCGAGGATGAGGCCAGGAAAACCGCCAGACGCAAAACCTCAAGGGGGAAATAACCATGCGGACCTTTACGATTGATTTCCCCGGGGGGAAGAAAGTGGATGCGCGTTTCGAGGGATTCACCGTCAAGACCGACCAGCGCCTGGCGCACGGTGGCGAGCAGACCGCACCGAATCCGTTCGACTATTTCTTTGTCTCCCTGGCGACCTGTGCCGGCATATCGGCACTGGACTACTGCCAGCAGAACCAGCTTTCCACGGAAGGTCTGGCGGTGACCCTCAAGGCTCATCGGCATCCGACACAACCCCGCTATGACCGGATTGTCACCGAAGTCACCCTGCCCCCCGGCCTGACCGGGGAGCAGCAGAAGGCGTTGCTGGCGGAGGTGGAGGACTGCACCGTGAAGCGGCATATCCTTACCCCTCCCGCCTTTGAGCTGGTCTGCATCCCCGCAGGAACCTGATGTCATGTATGCCCGTTTCTTCATGCTCGTTTTCGGAGCCCTGCTCGTTTATGCCGGCGTGCTGCGGGCGCATGCCGAGCGACACCGATCCGGGCCGGTGCATTTCTACGCCTTGATGGGGGGGCTGGCGGCGATCGTCTCGTGGGTCAGCGATGCCGGCGTGCAACTGAACCTGGGCTGGTTGACGTTCAACATCGGTTCCACGATCTTTTACACCGCCTTGATGCTGGGTGTCTTTGTCATCTACGTATTCGAGGGGCCGCGCATCACCCAGGCACTGATCTTCGCGGTCACCAGTGTCCTCGTCATCATGCCCGTCACCGCCTTGCTGCTGCACCTGCAGAATGACCTGCTGGGGCATGCCCCGCTGACCCTCATCCCCATGCCGGATTGGCGGATCAACCTGGCCTCGGTCACCGCCACCTTGCTTGATCTGGTCTTCCTGTGCGTGGTCTGGGAGTTCCTCGGCACCCCGGCACTGAACATCAAGCTGCACCTGCGCACGTTCCTGACGTTGCTGGGGGTCATGTGGCTGGATGTGCTCCTCTTCACCGCGGGTGCCTTCTGGGGAACACCCGCTTTTTCCGGCATCCTGGCAGGTTCGATGATGAGCCGGTTCATGATCACCCTGCTGGCCTTCCCGATGCTCTACGCGTACATCCAGCAGCAGAGCCGCCGCCCTGATGTCACGATGGCCAACCGCCCGATCCTGGCGATTCTCCGACAGATGGCCACAATCAGCGAGGAACTCAACCAGGCCCAGCAGGAAATCGCCCGTCGCAAGGCGGCGGAGGAGGCGTTGCATCAGGCACTATCCGATGTCAAGACGCTGCGGGGGTTCATCCCGATCTGTGCAGGCTGCAAGAAGGTGCGCGACGACAAGGGCTACTGGGAGCAGATCGAGAGCTACGTCCGGCGGCACTCGGAAGCGCAGTTCAGCCACGGCCTGTGCCCGGATTGCATCAAGACCTACTATCCACTGTTAGAGCCACACACCCCGACAACAATCCCTTCGGCCAATCCCGGTCCCGACGAGATCAACCGGGAAGGTGCGTTGTAGGCAAAGCGCGCTTGACGCTGCCACCCCAGCCGGCAAAGGTGCGGGCAATGAAGTCGACCGTTGCCTCGTGCGCCTCGCGGCCATTGCCCGCCACCTCGACCGGAGCGCCAAAGGCGAAATGGACAGTCTGGCGGCGATCAACCGGCCCGAAATCGCGCACAATCCGGCCCAACCCGTGGAAATCGGTTTTCAGGGCAAGCGGCATCAACGGCACGCCAGCCTTTTTGGCCAGCTTGGCCCCTACCGTGTTGAAGTCCTCCGGAGAGAACACCACGCTGCGGGTGGATTGAGGGAAAACCACAATCGACCGCCCCTCGGCGAGCACCTTGCAGCCCTCGTCCATCAGCGTCTTGAAATCCTCGCGCGGGTTTTCGCGGCTCACGGCGATCGGGCGGACGCCAGCCATGACATCACGGAACAATGGCACCCGTAGCAGGCTTTGCTTGACCACGAAGGTCATGTGCCGGAACGGCAGCACGGCGGCAGGGATGGTGAACGTCTCCAGCAGGCTCATGTGGTTGGCGACAATAACCGCCGGGGAGCGCAAGGCGGCCAGATGTTCGCAGCCGCAGACCGACAGCCGTCCCCGGCATGCCTCCACCCCGCGCCACATATCGAGCGACAAGTCCTGCCAGGCCGGTTGTGTCCACCCCCCGCTCCGGGATAGGCGGCCGCCCTTCAGGATCACGCCCAGCACCCGGCGATGATACCAGGCATCCGACCATCCCAGCAGGCGGTCGGCCAGGCCATACGCCACCTGATCCGGCGTCGCATAGCCGCCGGTCGTCCGCAACCTCTCCACAAAACCGTCACGATCAATCATTGGACGTGCCATCCCGTCGATCAACTGCCGAACAGCCCGCGCAACAGGCCTTTTTTCTTTTCCGGTTCCGGTGCCGGTGCCGGTGCCGCCGGACGGGCGCGATTGGGAGGGGCTGCTTTCCGCAGGCCATCCAGCAAGTCCTGGCAGTCGTCCACCGTGGCCTTGTAGCGACGGCTGTCGGTCACCATTCTTGACCGATCATCCTCCGACAAGCTGCGTACGTGCTCGTCCTCGCGCAACAGGCGCACCAGCCGGTTATGTTCATCCATCGACGTCTGAATGCAACGCGCAAGGTGCTCCTTGGCGGCGGACGCATCGCCAACCTGGATGAAGATCCGCCCCAGATGCTGGAGGATCGCGGTCGTCTCGCGCAGATCCCCGGCCACGGAGGCCTCGGACATCGAATCGATGTACTGTGTACAGGCATGCTGCAGGGCGTCCTCCTCGGTCCGGCAGATCTCCGGCCAATCGGCGGCGACCCTGTCCAGGAGCACCGAAAAGGCGGCGAATTCCTTGCTGAAATCGCCCGACATGGATTTCCAATCGCGCAACAGCCAAGCCAGGCGCAGGTAGCTGCGGGCCAGCGAGGCCTTACCCTGACGCAGCAGCCCGATCAGGAAGCCCTCGAAATAGATGGACAGCAAGGCGAGACGCACCGACTGCGGAAAATCCAGATGATCGACACCGACCCCATCGCCCAAGGCCTTGCAGACCCGCGCGAACGGGGTGTCGCCCCGCGCTGCGTCCGCCAGATGCCGCTGCACCACGGTCTTCTCGATGAACACATGTTTCAGCGGTGCCGGGAAGGTCCGGTTGTGGGAGGTGAAATGGCAACGCGGGCAATGCCACAGCTCGTAAAGCGGCGGGTAATACCCCTCGACCGCCTTGAGGCACTGGTACTTCGAGGGTTTCCGGTCCATATCCAGTTCGGTATGCCAGAACATACGCGGGTTCAACCGGTATTGCGTATGTTCAAACCCGCACATCGGACAGGTCACCGCGCATTTGCCGATCCCCTTGCTTGAATCCTCGGTCTTATCCACATCGGTATTCGTACTCATATAGTTCCACCTTGATTAGCTTGATTGACTTTATACATTTCTTTGCCGATAACCGCAAGACTGATGTTTCGGCACAACTTTTTGCTTGTTTTCACATCAGGAAAGACTACCTTTGAGCCATGATTAAGCGTATAAGAGGATGTGCGTTCTGCCGTATGGCGTTCGCCTTGGCCTGGCTGCTTGCGGTTTCTGGCGAGTCCGCGATTGCGTCTTTCGGTACGCTGGTATTGCAGGCGCCTGTGCAAGCCGTGGCCTCGCTCAATGGCGAAGGTGCCTTCCTGCTGGTTCCAGGGCAGGATCTGCAATGGAATCGCCTGACCCCCGGGACCTACCGGATCGCCGTCGTGGCAGGCACGCAGCAATGGACGCAGGAGGTTGACCTCCGTGCCGGGAAAACCGAAACCCGTGTTGCCTCGCTCTCATCGCCCGGCACGCTGCTCCCGGAGTTCATGGAGGGTGGCAACGGCGCCGGAGCTTTGCCGCTCCCCCCGCCGCCCCCGCCTCGGCGCACCCCCGCCTTTTCAGCCCCGGCACAGGATCCTGCGCCTGCCACCGTCGCCGCCCCGGCACCTGTGCAGGCAACCCCGCAACCCAGGGTGGAAGACACACGGCAAGACATCGATCCGGCCCTACCCTCGCCGCAGGAAGAGCGCCAGAAAGAACGGGAGGAGCGGGATGTGGAACAGCAGCTTCGCGAGGCCGAACGACGCGCCCGCCAAGCGGAAAAAATAGAGAAGCATGTCATCGATGAACCGGCTCCGCAACAAAAGAAGAAACGACCAAAGGTACACTAAACAAACACGAAGAAAGGAAGACGAATGAAGAAACTGACCCTGTGTGCAATGACTCTGGTGACGACGATAGCCCTGGCAGGCAGCGCCCTGGCCAGCAGCATCGCCGGCAAGGTGTGGAATGCGGAATGCAAACTGCTTGATGATTCGGCGCTGATGTATGGCGGCACGGCATCACTCTCGCTGAGCGAGAATCTCTGGCTCTCCGGCATGTATATGATGGGCACTTATGAGGACGTTTATGAGGTGTATTTAGGTCCTGGCTTGGATTGGGATTCGGCGGATGGTGAGGTTCTGCTGGGCTATTCATTTCAGTATTTCGATATCGGGGTAGGAGGGCGATATGCTCTTTGGACCTTCGGCACCGAGTATTTAGAGGAAGAATATCAGATCTACGGGCCCATGGCCTATCTCGGTGCGGGTAGCCAGTTTGGCGATTCGCCGCTGGGTTGGTATGTCGGTGGATCCTATATGTTCCTGGACCTTGGCGATGCGTATGACTCAGAGGATACCGAGGATGGATTCGAGCACTACAACATCGAGGGGGGTTTGTTCGTGTCCTTTGATCCGGTCACAGCCACGGTCGGCTACCGGGTCAAGGAATACGTCAACTTTGACGACCTTGAATTCAAGGGAATCACCGCCACGCTGGGCTTTGGCTTCTAATCGCAAAAAACATGGCGGCACCGGGACGTCGCGTCGCGGTGCCGTCTTCGTTCTGAACACGGACATCGACCATGAAACGATATCTCCTGCCATGGATGGCACTGATTCCCATCACCACCCTTGCACAGCAACAGACGTATGAGCAGTGGCTGGCTGAAGATCGCCAGGCCTTTGCCCAGTACCAGGCCGAGGTGACCGCGCAATACAGCCGGTTCCTGCGGGAGGAGCAGGAGGCCTTTGCCGTGTTTGTCAAGGAGGCTGGTAAGCGCTGGGGTGCTGACAACATCTGGATGCCGGAACAGAAGCGCTGGGTGCAGTACACCGAGACGCTAGACGAGCGCAGCGCCGTGCAGTTCGAGGATGGGGTGGCGGAGGTCGAGGTGATTGTCGCCGCCGGCACGAGCGATGCCGAGGTCAAGGAACTGATCGCCAACGGGGTCGAGAACCTGGTGCTCAGCGGCACGCTGGACCCGATCGAGATGATCCGCCGCAAATTGTTCCCGAAATCCGCCCGCGAGGCCAATGATCCCGATCCCGGCCCGACGATCCCCTCCGCACGGGAAGCAGGCAAACGGGTTGCACCCCGGGCCGAACCCCCATCGTCGAAAACAACGCCATCAGCCGGGTATACCGTCAAAAGCGGCGACTCGCTCTGGGGCCTTTCCAAGCGGTTCAACGTGTCGCGGCAACTGATTGCCGAAGCCAACGGGATCAGTGCCGATGGCTGGCTCAAGGTCGGCCAGAAACTCATCATTCCCGGCCAGCGCACCGAGCCTGTCGCTGCCGAGTCCGGTACCGCCGCCACGGCAGCCGCACCGGCGGCCAAGCCTGCCAATGCCGCACCGGCGGCCCATCTTGCCAAGCAGCCGCTGCTGGATCGCCAGGTCGCCATGCCCGATGGAACCCCCGTGACACGTGCCAACGCCCGTGAATTCGCGGAAAGCCAGGCCGCTTCCGCCGCCGTCCAGCGCAAGACCGTGACGGGGAGCGACAATGTCCCGCGCGATGTGGTCCGGATCGCCTTCCCGCTGGTTCCCGACCACCTGCGCGTGCGTGCCGAGAAGTTCAAGCCCATCGTGTCAAAATACGCACTGATGAACGGGGTGTATCCCCCCCTGGTATATGCGATCATCCATTCCGAGTCATCGTTCAATCCGCGGGCTCGGTCGCATGTCCCGGCCTATGGCTTGATGCAACTGGTGCCCCGTTCGGGAGCCCGCGATGCGTATTTGTTTGTCTTCAAGCAGGATCGCCTGGTGACCGATACCTACCTGTATGATCCCGAGCGCAATATCGAGCTTGGGACCGCCTACCTACGGATCATCGACCAGCGTTACTTCAAGAACGTGGAACAGCCGATGAACCGGATGCTCTGCAGCATCGCGGCCTACAACACCGGGGCTGGTAACGTCTGCAAGGCCTTTGGAGCCGGCACCTCGCTCACGCGGGCCGCGCCCGTGATCAACAGCATGACCGCCGAGCAGGTCTATAACCGCCTGCTGACGAGCCTGCCGTACGAGGAGACCCGGAATTACGTGACCAAGGTCAACGACCGGATCCCGCTGTATCGCGAATGGCAATAATGAAATTAATTCTATTTGTATCATATTGTGCGTTATTAATTCTCAGTGTCTCTGGTTGTGCAAGCATCAGAGTCCGGAGTCTACCTCGTCTAGACTCGGGCATGCCGAAGTATTATCCCGGCACCTTGGAATCGGCCAGCATAATTGGTGAAATGTTTTGGACGATTGATAACTCAAGCCGACAGATCGATAGGGCTGAGGCCTGCTGCCTTTGCCCTTTCTTCCTTCTTGACCTACCTTTTTCGCTAATTCTCGATACCCTCGCGCTCCCATACGATTATTATAAAGCAACACAGTCTGGACGCACGAGAACCGGGCATCCTGCCGACATTGTCCGGATGTATGGCGTCAGTAGTCCCTGGTGGCTGACTATCCGCCAAAATGGTTCAGGGCGACTCGGATATGGATCGTCTGGAACCGTTTCAGGCAAATTCACAAACAAAACATTCGACGTCGCGTCACTGGCTAGCGAACTAACTATCGGTTCGACTACGAACCAGCCAACGGTCGATTCGTTTTACGTTCGAGTTGGTCGCCCTGATGGGGACACTATTGCCTCTTTCTGGACCACGAATATTGTCTTCGTCACAGCTTTGCTTTCTCGAGCCAATGATGGGCTCGAAGACTCAAGTATGAATGCCGGTGTTAAATCAATGTGGGACAAGGCAAGGCCTTCGAATTGATGGATTGAATCTAAAGCTGATGCCAGCGTCTCATGCATTCAAAGCAGATATCGGGTAAGTAAAGTGTGTATCATTTTCCCTGTCTATTCGTACGACATTTCCTTGAGTTACTTGAATTCGTACAAAGACCTTGGTTCGATCAAAGAGTCTGGACACTATCTAGGGGTCTCTGGTGGTGTGCATATCGCTTTCCCTATATTCGACTTTCCTTTTGCTATCATTTTGGACAGCGTCTTGTTGCCGTATGACATATATCGATACCGCCGGTCAAAGAAGCCTCACGTAAGTAAGTGCGAAAATTGAGTTTCGGTTTTGGGATGAGACTATCCGAACTGATGTAATGGATTCTACTTGCGTTTTGTCAACACTCGCCCTATTGGATCCCAACTAGTGTTGTTCTGTTTCAGCTTTTCCCTATTTGCCATATTATGAGATTTCTCCTGATCGATCAGATAACGGCATGGGCTCCAGGGGAATCCGGGGTGGCCACCAAGAATATCGCGTTGAGNNTGATCGATCAGATAACGGCATGGGCTCCAGGGGAATCCGGGGTGGCCACCAAGAATATCGCGTTGAGCGAGGATTTCTTTGATGACCATTTGATGCAGGAGCGCGCCTGGGGGGGCGGCGCATGTTGAAATACATGTCCGACGCGGCCGTCCTCGGCTGTGTCGCCGCGCACGAGGCGCTGCAGGATGCCGGGGTGCCGGGCCGGTTTGCCCCGGAGCGGATCGGACTGTATGCGGCCACCGGCCTGGCCGCCGCGAATGTCCAGGATGTCTCCACGATGATCGATGCGTCGATTGACCCGCAGGGCAAGTTCTCCTGCCGCCTGCTGGGCGAACGCGGCTTGCCGGCCACCAATCCGCTTCTATCATTCAAGATCCTGGCCAATATGCCACCCTGCCTGATCTCGATCATCGAAGGCATTAAGGGGCCTAACTTCATCTTTACGCCATGGGAAGGCCAAACCGCCGCCGCCATTCTCGAAGGCTGGCAGGCCGTGCGGACAGGCGAGGTGGATTGCGCGCTGGTTGGCGCTGCTGATGCAGCAGCCTATCCCTCGACCTTCGTCTATCTCCGGCAATCCGGGGTTCTGCAAACACAGGAGTTTCCCGGATCGGGAGCGGGCTACGTGGTGATGG
>JFJP01034121.1_pt1 | contig 11171 bp, 5 predicted proteins | sample 431651 | NCBI WGS metagenome assembly JFJP01 (sample SAMN02602958, study PRJNA72255) | Microbial mat metagenome, whole genome shotgun sequencing project. | biome: fresh water; feature: sink hole; material: water; isolation source: purple microbial (photo- and chemosynthetic) mats found in... | reverse complement strand
GCCTCCGGCGGCGCATGCCCGGGATCGGCCGTCCAGACGGCCAGTTCGGCGGCAAGAGCAGGGTAGCCGAAGGCGATTTTGAGAAAAAAGCGGTCCAGCTGCGCGGATGGAAGCGGAAATGTGCCCTCGAGATCGAGCGGATTTTGCGTCGCCACAACCAGGAAGAACGCATCGACAGGACGGGTGACGCCCCCCACCGTGACTTGGCCCTCTTCCATCACTTCCAGCAGCGCCGACTGTACCTTCGGGGTTGCCCGGTTGATTTCGTCGGCCAAGACGACCTGGGTGAAGACAGGCCCCGGTCGGAATTCGAAGGTGCTGGTTTCCGGATGGAACACATCAACGCCGGTCAGATCGTAGGGCAAAAGGTCGGGGGTAAACTGGATGCGCCGGAAATCGGAACCGGTCAGCCGGGCCAGTGCTTTCGCCGCCGTCGTTTTGCCCACTCCCGGAACGTCTTCCACGAGCACGTGCCCGCCGACAACTGCTGCCAGGACCAAACGGGCCAACGGCGCTTCTTTTCCGAGGACGACCCGTGAGAGGGCTTGGTGAAGGCGTTGAGGTCCGTCAACGGCAAAGGACATGGCGGAAGAATACACTGCGGCCAAAAATTAAGAAAGACTCGACGCCCGGTAGAGGGCAGCGTAGCGGCCATTTTCAGCCAGCAAAGCCTCGTGCGTGCCGCACTCCAAAATACGGCCCTGGTCGATGAGGATGATGGTGTCGGCCTGGCGGATGGTCGAAAGCCTATGGGCGATGATAAAGCAGGTGCGTCCCTTCCTCAGGGCGAGCATGGCCTCCTGAACATGGAATTCGGTGCGGGTGTCGATGTTCGAGGTGGCCTCGTCCAGAACCAGAAGGGGAGCGTCGGCTAACGCCGCCCGGGCTATGGCCAGCAGTTGCCTCTGTCCCTGGCTGAGGGTATTGCCGTTGCCATGCAGAACGGTGTTGTAGCCCTGCGGAAGGTGCCGGATGAAACCGTCGGCGTTGACGGTACGAGCCACCTCCTCCACCTCGGCGTCGCTGGCCCCCGGACGTCCGTAGCGGATGTTGTCGCTTACCGAACCTTCTTTCAGCCAGGTATCCTGAAGGACAACCCCGAAACCCTGGCGGAGGCTGGCCCTCTGCCAGTGCCGCAAATCACGGCCGTCCAGAAGGATTCTGCCCTCCGTGGGGTCGTAGAAGCGCAGCAGAAGGTTGACCAGGGTGGTCTTGCCTGAGCCGGTGGGACCTACCAGCGCCACGGTGGCGCCCGGTGGAACTTCCAGCTGGATATCCTTCAAAACAGGGTTGCCCGGGTTGTACCCAAAACTGACGTTCTCGAAGGCAATCTGACCCCGCGGTTCCTTCAGAACGGCAGCCCCGGCGGCGTCGGCCGGTTCCGGGGTTTCGTCCAGAACCTCGAACACACGTTCGGCCCCCGCGATGGCGGCTTGGAACTGGCTCCAGGTGTTGGCGATTTCATTGAGGGGACGGCCGAACTGCCGCGAATACCCGATGAAACTGGCGATCAGCCCTATGGTCAGTTCGTTGTTGAGCACCAGGTACCCGCCCACACCCGCCAGCAGGGCAAAGCCGACGTTGGAGATGACGTTCATCAACGGCATGACCAGGCCCGCCCAGAGTTGCGCCTTGAACCCCAGCTGGCGCAGACGGAGGTTGAGCCTGTCGAATTCCCCGAGCACCAGGGCTTCCCGCTCAAAGGCCTTGATCTCCAGAAAACCGTTGATACTCTCTTCCAGCTGGGTGTTGAGGGCCCCCAGGGCAACCTGCTGTTCCTTGAAGTACCGCCGGGTTTGACGGCTGACCACGCTGGTAAGGAGAAAAATCAGCGGCACGGTGATCAACGCCGCCAAGGTCAGCACCGGTGACAGCAGAAGCATGCAGAGCAAGGCTCCGCCCACCGCTAGCACCGAGCCCAGCATCTGTGCCCCCGATTGCGCGATGGCGACAGCCACACTGTCAATGTCGTTGCTCATCCGGCTCATCAGGTCGCCCTGGCTGCGGGTGTCGAAAAAACTGAGCGGCAGGCGGGTCATGGTTGTAAACAGCCGCTGGCGGAAATCGCGGACCAAGGTTTGCGAGAGGGTGGTCATGATCCGCGCCTGAAACCACGAGACCAAGGCATCGGCGACGTACACCGCCACCAGCCCCGCCAGAAGGAGCAGGGGGGCAGCGGCAAGAGGGGTGACCAGCGAATCAATCGTGCGGCCGATCAGCCAGGGTGCCGTAAGGGCTGCCAGCGAGCTGACGGCGCTCAAGAACACCACCGCGACGAGCGCCGGGGCATGGGGCTTGAACTGGCCCAGAAGTCGCCGCAGAGTTGCTCGCGCTTTTTTGGGCTTGATCCTTTCGCTCATAAATCGGCCGGCGCCTCTTTTGACATCAGACATGGTCGGCCTCCCATCCGGTTTGCGACCGGATGATGTCACGGTAGATCTCACACCGCACGCTGAGCTCCCGGTGTGTTCCCAGGTCAATCAGCCGTCCCTCGTCCAGCACCAGGACTCTGTCGGCTTGGGCCACCGAGGCAATCCTTTGGGCGACCAGAACAATGGTCGGTTTCCCCGGTAGCGCGCGCAGGGCGGTGCGGATTGCCGCTTCGGTCAGGCTGTCGACGGCGCTGGTCGAATCGTCCAGAATCAGCAGTCCTGGTTGGCGAAGCAGGGCTCGGGCCAGCGACAGCCGCTGTTTCTGACCACCGGAAAGGGTGACTCCGCCCCGACCGACGCGGGTTTCCCAGCCATCGGGAAACCCATCAATGAATTCCTTGGCACCTGCTGCCTCGGCTGCTTGTTCCAGTTGAGCTTGGTCCGCGTTCGGATGACCCCACAGGAGGTTGGACCGGATGGTTCCGCTGAACAGGTTGACCCGCTGCGGAACCACAGCGATGTGAGAGCGGGCCGGGCGGCTTATGCTGCCGCCGTGGGGATGTTGGAACCCGCAGGCCAGCTGAACCAGGCTGCTTTTCCCGCTGCCGGTTGATCCGACAATACCGATGAATTCTCCCGCTTCGATGCGGAAGCTCACATCACGGATCACATCGCCGGTGCCGCCCGGCCAGCGAAACGACACCCTATGGAACTCGAGCCCGGCCGCTTGGTGCGGTAGATCCGTCTCCTCCCGCTCCGTATCCGGGTTTTCCTGCCCAGGGGCGTTTAGAACTTCACTGATCCGGCTGGCCGACGCCCTGGCGCGGACCAGGGAGTTGATGATATTGGTCGCCATCATCAGGGCAAACAGAATTTGGGTCATGTAGTTGACGAAGGCGATCAGATGCCCGGGTCGGAAATCGCCAGCCTCGGCACTTTGCAGCCCCAGCCACAACACAGCCACAATCCCCAGGTTGACCAACAGGGCTACCATCGGACCCACCCGTGTCATGAACCACAGAGCCCTGGTGTTGACCTCGGCCAGATTCCCGGCAGCCTTCGCAAACCGTTGTTCCTCGTCGGATCCCCGTTCCAGAGCCTTGATCACGCGGACACCCGTCAGGAACTCGCGGAAGACCGTATTCAAGCGGTCCATTTGTTCCTGGACGTGTCGGAACAGACCGAATCCCCGGCCGATGGTGAACGCCAAAATGCCCAGTACCAGCGGAACGATAACCAGCAGAAGCGCGGCCAAACCCGGGTCCAGCAGACTGGCCATCAGAATGGCTCCCACGGCCAGCAGGGGTGCCTTGAAGAAGATGCGCATGGCACCGTTCAGAAAGTTCTGAACCTGGGTGATGTCGTTGGTCAGCCGGGTCAACAGACTGTCGGGGTCGTCGAGGGCGGCTTTGTCCACCGGCCGGCTCACGATTTTGCGGAACAGATCGGAACGGATGCGCGCGGCGCACGACAGACTGATATGGCTGGCAAAGTAGTTCCGGCTCAAGGCAAATAGGGCACCGATCCCTGCTACGAGCAACATCCAGGCTGCATCGGTCAGCACCAGATCCAGCCGGCCCTGGCGGACCCCTTCATCAAGCAGCCGTGCCAGAATGGTGGGTTGAAGCACGTCGCAGGCGGCCTCCAGGGCTACCAGAACCACCGTCAGGGTAAAGGGCCAGCCGAAAACAGGCCAATAGCGGCGGGTCAGGGAAGGGGCTTTCACCTCAGTGTGGCCATCCTTGAGTTTCATGGAAAAAGTGTAGCACGGCAAAGTGCGATTTGTTTTGACGGTCCTGCACCCTGGTCCTATGATGGTCTTCATGTTGTCGCTCAAGAAGAACCCCGATGAGAGGCGCACCCAGCTTCTCCTGGCGAGCGTCTTAGGGCTTTTTCTGGTTCTTGATCTCTTTTTCCTCTTCTCAGGTCAAATTCTGTCATTTCCTGGATCAATCTATCTGCTGTTGACTATGGCAATCGTTCTTCTGGCCCTTTTAGTGAGTGTTTTTCTGACGGTCGAGCTTCGAGTTCCCACCTGGATATTCCTGATCATCCTTTCTGTAGGACTGGTCATCGCCTCCTTCAATACGGGAGGCGTCTACAGCAGTGCCGTCCTGTTCTTGATTCCCACCAGCCTGATTGCCGCTGGCTTGCTGGGCCGAGTGGCCGGGCTGAGTTGGACAGTTTTCTCCATCCTTGTGCTTTGGTGGCTCGCCCTGGAAGGCAACCAGGGAATTTTTGCCCCACCTTTGAACCAGGCGAGAAACATCAGTATTGTTTTTCTTGCCGTGCTTTTCATTGTCTGGTGGTTTCAATATTCGCTCAAAGCCTCAGCCGAAGCTTTGAAGAATCTGAACTCCGAACTCGAAAGCCAAGTTCAGCTGCGTACCGATCAAGTGCTGGTTTCCGAAAAACTATCGACCATCGGCCGTCTGACGGCGGGACTCGCCCATGAACTCAACACTCCCCTCGCGGCCATCCGCTCTGTTACGGAATCCAGCAATCAGGTTGTTCAACAATGGCATGTGCAAGACCTGGTAACCTTCGCCAAGCTCACAGAATCTGAGCGGGAGCGTCTAGGCGGGTTGATCAGCCGCTGTTTGACGGCGGTTCTTCAGCCGTCACTTCCCCCCTCGCCGGCCGTATTGCGGGAATGGACGAAGACCAGCCTCCATTCTCTGATTGCATCGGGGGTCGATGAATTGGTGGCTACCACCCTGGCGGATTTGTGCTCTTTCCTGTATCCCGTTGGTATTCAGGATGACCTAGAACTCTGGAAGTCTCCCAGGGCAGTCGAAATGGTGCAGCTTCTGGAACGCTCGGTCACGCTTTTTCAGTCCCACCATGTGCTGTCCACGGCAGCTCGCAAGGTCAGCAGTGTGGTCCAGGTTCTGCAGCACCAGACCCGGACCGACTTTTCCCATGAGCTGACGATGGTGGATGTGGTGGAAGAAATCGAGTTGGTCCTTATTCTGTTCCAAGGAAAACTCAGGCCGCCGCTGAGCTTGGTTCGCGAGTATCAGGGGAACCCCTTGGTGCAGGCGACGCCGGAAGGCTTGGGACAGATTCTTATCAATTTGCTGACCAATGCCCTTCAAGCTATGAACTATATGGGGACCCTTACGATTGCCGTCGGGGACGAGTCCCCCTTGGTCTGGATCGAGGTGCGCGACACCGGTCCCGGAATTCCTGCCGAATTGGCAGAACGCATTTTCAGCCCGTTTTTTACTACCAAGCCCGCAGGTGAGGGCAACGGTCTGGGACTCGATATCTCTCAGCGTTTGGCCCGTTCCTTCGGGGGGGACCTCGGCTTCACAAGCGTACCTGGAAGGACGGTCTTTCGATTGACTTTGCCGAGGAGGCTCCCATGAGATTTCTGTTTTTGGTTTGTAATGATCCCGAGGCCGAACCCTATGTCCCCGAGCTGGATACCATCGGAGAATGGTGTGCCGCCATGGACGCCGGTGGTCATACCGTTCTTGGCGACCGGTTGCGCCCTTCCGAGGAAGCTTCCACCGTCCGGAGGAGGCAGGGTGAGCTGATGGTAACCCCCGGAACCGCTTCCGGGACGGGGAACTCGATAGCTGGTTTTGACGTCATCGAGGCTGCCGATCTTCAGGAGGCCGTCGCCTGCGCCGCCAAGCATCCCATGGCCCGGTTCGGACGCATCGAAGTCCGGGCCTTCTGGCCACTGTCGACGTGATGCCCTCACTCCGATAGACTGGAGAAATGCGAGATCTTCCCTACGACACCGATGACCTGATTTGCGCGCTGGCCACCCCTTGGTCCGCCTCAGCGCTTGCCGTCATCCGAACTTCCGGCAAGGGCAGTGTAGAGGCGGTCAGCCGCTTTTTCAGCCGCCCCAAGGCTTTGCTTGAAGCCACAGGAAACACCGTTCATCACGGGAACCTCCAGACCTCAACCGGAATCGTGCTCGATGAGGTGGTCATCACGGTTTTTCGCGCTCCTGCTAGTTCCACAGGTCAGGAGACAGCGGAAATTTCCTGTCACGGCAGTCTCCCCGGGCTGCGGCGGATTCTCGGAACTTTGACAGAAGGTGGGTTTCGCCCGGCCAACCCCGGGGAGTTTACCCTTCGTGCCTTTCTCAATGGAAAGCTCGACCTGACGCGGGCCGAGGCGGTTCAAGAGGTGGTCATGGCCAAAACCGAGCGGGCCCAAGCTCTGGCTCTCGATCGGCTGTCGGGTTCGATCTGTCAGCGCATCAATACCGCCAAGTCAAAGATTCTTGATCTGGTTGCCCTGATGAACATTCAGCTGGATTACGCGGAAGACGATGTGGCGACGGTAAAAATTCCCTTTGAGACCCTCGATGAGGTGGAGAGGGAGCTGAAGGTGTTGTCGGCTTCGTATAGGACTGGAAAGATTTATCAGGAGGGTGTCAAGGTTGCGCTTGCAGGTCAAACCAACGCCGGAAAGTCTTCGCTGTTCAATCTGTTTCTGAAAGAAGACCGTTCCATTGTCAGCGATGAGCATGGCACCACCCGCGACTGGCTGGAAGCCTGGGTCAGCCTCGAGGGCGTTCCGGTGCGGCTGATTGATACGGCGGGCCTGCGTGAAACCAGCAACAAGGTGGAGCAGGAAGGCATCCGGAGAAGCCGTGAGATGATCGATGGCTGCGATGTTCTGCTGTATCTGGTAGATGGAGTGCAAGGTATCGATAAGAACGACCGTGATTTTCTGGTCGGGCATGCTGAGGATGCCCGATTGATCGTGGTTCATACCAAGGCCGATCTGGTCCCCATCCGTGCTGCCCAATGGCTTTGGGTTTCTGCCACCACCGGCGTGGGGTTTTCCCAATTGGAAGCCGCCCTCAAACAGAAAGTTCCCGGCATGGGGGAGGGAAGCGCCGGAACTGCGGTGATCGACTCGCTTCGCCAGAAACAGCTGCTGGACCGCGCCATAGGAGCGCTTGAGCAGGTGCGCCAAGGGGTTCAACTGAGTGTTCCCCTCGATATGATCGCCCTCGATCTGAAGGACGCACTCGATGCCCTAGGGGAAATCACCGGCGAGGTCACCACCACTGACGTGCTTGACCGTATGTTCTCTTCCTTCTGCGTCGGGAAATAAGCTAGACTGCTGGTATGAAGTCCGCTGGTCTGCTTGGCTTCCTCGCATTGTGGCTCGTAACCGGGGTCATAGCCGCCCCGCTTCCTGACCGGAACATCCCCTTCACCTCCTTATCTCTCGAACAGGGGTTGTCCCAGGTGACGGTCAACTGCATTTTTCAAGACAGCCGCGGTTTTCTCTGGTTTGGAACCCAAAATGGTCTCAACCGTTATGACGGCTATCAGTTTACGACTTACCTGCCGGCCCAGTTCATCACCAGCCTTGCCGAAGATGCCAAAGGAATTCTCTGGGTGGGAACCTTATCCAATGGTCTCAACGCACTCTCACTGAAAGAAGGGTCACTAAGCCGGTTTGCCCCGCCGGATCTGCCAGCGACAAGCATTACTGCCCTGGCCACCGATCCTGAGGGCAATTTATGGGTCGGTGCCGGCAGGGACGGTTTGTTCCTTCTTGCTCCCGCAGGGGGCGTCAAAGCGGTGACCCCGGACAACATCACGACACTTTCTTGGAGCCATACCGGTCGCCTGCTGGTAGGAACCCTCGATGAAGGCGTCCGGGTGTTGGAGCCTGGTACGAACTTGTGGACCAATTACCAGACCAGTCCCGGGCCAGTGAGGGCCGTGCTGCAGGACCGTGCCGGTCGGCTTTGGGTTGCACTGGCGGGGTCGGGTGTCGAGATGTTGGATCTCTCCACGGGTCGCTGGACCCGTTGGCGGCAGAAAAGCGGCGTCTTGTCCTCCGACGATATCCGCGCCTTGGCTGAAGACTCGAAGGGGCACCTGTGGATTGGAAACAACCAGAGTGGCATCGATGTTCTGAACCCTTCTACCGGAGAGGCCCGTCACTACCGAAGCCAGCCGGGAGACCGCTTGTCGTTGAGTGATAACAAGGTGCAAGCACTCAAGTTCGACTCCCAAGGGGTCCTTTGGGTTGGGACCAACTCACAAGGTGTTGCCCGTTCCACAGCGGGAAATTCCCGTTTTACCATGCATGTGAACAGCTCGACCGAGTCCATGGCCAACCTGACCAGTGCCCTTGCCGATGCCGGCCAGGGCAAACTCTACCTGGGGACCTGGGGCGCCGGCTTTTTCGTCTACGACCGGCTGACCGGATCCTATCGGAACTGGAAATCCGTTCCCACTGATTCCCGTACGCTGTTCAACGACAGCATCTGGTCCATCTATGTCGACAGCCAGAGCACCGTCTGGGTAGGAACCGAGCTGGCAGGGCTTCAAACCTTCGACCCTGCCACAGGACAGTTCCACCGCTATGCACTGCCGATGGTCCCCTCCGATGGTTTGTTCAGCAACAACGGCATCTCTTCCATTGTTGAAGCAGACAAGGACCATCTGTGGCTGGGCAGCGTCGGCAGCGGTGGTTTGATCTACTTCAACAAAAACGGCACCTACGAGCGTTTTCTCCACGATGATTCGGATCCAGGCTCGCTTGTGAACAACAATGTGACGTCCCTGGCCCTCGAACCCGATGGAACCCTCTGGGTCGGAACGTCAGGCGGCTTGGACCGTCGCGACACTTCGGGCCGGATCACCCATTACCGCCATGATTCCAGCGACTCCGCTTCGCTTCCGGATGATTTTGTGATCAGTCTGTCGTACCGTCCTGATGGACAGCTTTGGGTCGGGACACAAATCGGTCTGAGCCTGCTTGATCCGGGTACGGGGCAATTCCAGTCGTTTGCTTTGAAGAAAAATGGTGTGCCGGGTATGGTGTTCGGACTGCTGCCTGGTTTCAATAAGCAGGTTTGGGGTACGACCGGAAGTTCTGTGTTCCAGGTCGAGCCGACGGGAGAGGTGAGGCTCTACGGTGCCGGTGATGGAATCCGCTGTGGTGAGTTTAATGTCGGCGCAGCGCTCCGCCTGGCATCGGGAGAGCTGTTCTTTGGCGGTGGTACAGGGGTTGTCTCAGTTTCAACGACACAGCAGGAGTCGCCCTTGGCCGTTCCCCGTGTCTGGATTACCGCTTTGAGAACAGAAGACCGGACACTCGATCTGTTGAACGCCCGGCCCGCAAGCGAGCCGGTTCTTTCCACCGCTGAAAAGCGGCTGGAGTTCCAGTTCGTCGGGTTGGAGATGAACAACCCTTTGGGGGTGGAATACGCCTTCAAGCTCGAAGGATTCGACGCTGACTGGTCGGAACCGGGGTTTCAGCGCGAGGCTTCTTACACCAACCTCGACCCTGGCCGCTACCTCTTCCGCGTTCGTGCAGCCAACAGTGAAGGTTTCTGGAGCCAGACCGGCGATGGATTTTCCTTTGAAATTGTTCCCCTCTGGTGGGAATCCTGGTGGTTCCGTGGAATTCTGCTGCTCGGGCTCGTGCTGGCCTTGGCCCTGTTTTTCCGGTCTCGGATGCATCGGCTCCGTCTGGAACAGGCCCGCAGCGAACGTACGGCTGCGGCTGAGGCTGCATCCAGGGCAAAGGGAGAATTCCTGGCCAGCGTCAGCCATGAAGTGCGAACCCCGATGAATGCCATCGTGGGCTTTGTAGGACTGGTCCTGAAAACCGATTTGTCTCCCCGGCAAAAAAGCCTGCTCACCAAGATTGAAAGTTCTGCCAACTCTCTATTGGGAATCCTCAATGACATCTTGGACTATTCCAAAATAGAGGCTGGAAAAATGGAACTCGAGGTTGTCGACTTCCGTCTTGAAGACGTGCTTTCCAGCGCCGTCGACTTGGTTTCCTTAAGAGCGGAAGAAAAGCGGCTTGACCTCATCCTGCGCCTCGATCCTCGAATTCCCGTCTTTGTGAAAGGTGATCCGCTCCGCCTTGGTCAGGTTCTGGTTAATCTCGCCAGCAATGCCGTCAAATTCACCCCCTTGGGAACTGTGACCTTGGAGGCTTCGCTGATCACTCAGGCAGAACAACGCTGTGAGATCCTGTTCGCCGTCACCGATACCGGCATCGGAATGAATCCCGATCAGGTTTCGAAGTTGTTCCAACCGTTCACCCAAGCCGATGTTTCCATCACCCGGCGGTACGGCGGTACGGGGCTTGGACTTTCCATTTCACGTCTGCTGGTGGAAAAAATGGGTGGGACCCTCGCTGTTGAAAGCAAGGAAGGGGAAGGGAGCCGGTTTCTTTTCACCATTACCATGGACGAAGGCCAATCCGGAATCGAAGGAAGTCACCAACCTCTCGCCGAGGACCTTGGCTCCCTTCACAACGCCCATGTTCTAGTGGTTGATGACAATCAGGTGAACCTGCTGGTGGCCACGGAGTGGCTTCAGAGTTTTGGTCTGCTGGTCGATTCAGCGACTGACGGCGCGGCGGCTTGGGCGTTATTGCAGGCCAAGACCTACGACCTCGCCTTCCTCGATGTGCAGATGCCGGGAATGAGCGGTTACGATGTGGCTGCTTTGGTCCGTCAGGAACCGCGCTTGACGAAACTTCCGCTGATCGCCCTGACCGCATTTGCCTCGCAGAGCACCCGTGAGGAATGTCTGGCTGCCGGTATGAATGATTTTCTGGGTAAACCTATCGATGTGGCCAAGCTCCACCAGCTTCTGCTGACCTGGATCGCCCCGGGGGACAGGTTGCGGCCCGTCACCGAAGTGCCGACCGTGGACGAGACCCCTGCGGTTGTTCCCGGCTTTCCGGCCGCCGTGGCCGGGGTTGACCTGCCATCGGTCTTGGAGCGTATCAGTGGGAACACCAAACTGCTCCGGGAACTGTTGCTGGGGCTTGCAGCCGAAT
>JFJP01027557.1_pt1 | contig 11171 bp, 9 predicted proteins | sample 431651 | NCBI WGS metagenome assembly JFJP01 (sample SAMN02602958, study PRJNA72255) | Microbial mat metagenome, whole genome shotgun sequencing project. | biome: fresh water; feature: sink hole; material: water; isolation source: purple microbial (photo- and chemosynthetic) mats found in... | reverse complement strand
AAAAAATCTTGAGAAAATGTGATGATGGGTCTGAGGTTAGTTGTTTTATTTTGTGTTGCATAATAATTTTTTAACTTTCTCATAAACTCTTTCATTAAAATAAATTAAAATATTAAAAATTATAAATAAGTTGTAAAAAATAAAATTTATCAACAAAAAAACTCCTTCTTCTTTTTTGATTATTTATGAAAGATCGTTCATTAACAAACGATGATAATGAGGGTTCCAAGCCAAAATCCCTCACTTGCAAGAAGATTGCCATCTATTTTTGCTAAAAACAGAAGGTGTTCAAACAAAAGGAAAAACTAGCAATAAAGTGGAAACCTACCATTTTCAGAATAATATTTTCGGGACAATCAGAAAAATTCTTTTGAAAGAACAAAAAAAGAAGATCAAAATTTAGATAGCTATTTCAAAAGGATTTTCAAAATAAAAGCACTGAATTTACAAAAATAATCCAAGAACCGCTGAATCCATTAAATAAAATAGATGTTTTTATTTCACATTTTGTTTTTTAATTCATTTTCTTTTAATAGAAATTTATCAATTTTTTATGGAGTTCCCCTTCGATAACCCCATATTCTAGGTATGTTTGTTTTTATAAAAAATGTAGATCTATTATGATATTTTCTTTAGAAAAAAACCAAGTTTTTTTGAGCAAAGAAATAAGGAAGTTGTTTCGAAAGAAGATTTTCTACAAGAATTGTAGTTGAGGAAACAAAACAGAAAAATAATAGAGAGAATTCACAAAATACAATTTTTTCGCAATTCTTTAAAATGCAAAGAGAAATGAATAATATAAAGAATAAAATGAAGAATGGGAAATATAATCCAATCACAAATCAAGCTTATTCTTAATTTTTCTTTGATTCCATCATTTTCATTTTATTATTAGTATAAATTATTAAATTAAAAAAAAGTTTCTTTTGATAGGATTATAAAAAAAAAAATTAATTTTTAAATTTTTGGATTTCACAAATTTAATAATTCTAAATTAAAAAAAATAACTTTTAAAAATTTTTTGAAAATTTAAATTTTTAATTTTTATCCGAAAAAATTCATAATTAAAATAATGAATCATATCATAAAATTTCTTGATTTAGGAATTAATGCCAAAAAAATTTCGACTGAATCAAAAAATAAATCTGTCAAATTAATTTCGAAATTTGAAAACTTTCACCAATTCTTTTTTTTGCTGTATAAAGAAATTCTTTAAAATTCTTTTTTTTCGATATATTTCTCGCTAAGGCGAATATATTATATAACCCCAATGCAATCAGGCTAAAAACCCTATGATTTTTATAGCTTTTATTTACTCTTTTCATATGAGATCTCAAAAAACAAATCCTCTTTGCGACTTTCTTTGCCCCAAAAAATCTTTCCTTCTCATTTCTTTCTTTAATAAAATTGTTGATCTCTTCTTCAGAATTCGAAAGGATTCTTGGCAATATTTTATGACGAGTCGAAACCGTGGTGTATTCTTCTTGAAGAATCTCATCATTTGGTTGAGCTTTCTTGTAAAATTCAATAAAAACAAGTCCGTATTCATTCATTTTTTTCTTTAGGATCTCTGCATTTATGTTCGCTTTCTCAAAAAGTTCAGATTGAATAATGAAAATTGCTTCAGAACATTCCTTCTTTAATTCTCTCATATATTTCAGCACAATCTCATGAATATCAGGTTTTTTTTGAGAAGCTTCACTGAAATAAAGGCCGACTAAAGTCATAGTTATCAAATCCAAAGCGTAAATATCATAACTAAATGATATTTTTTTCTTGAAGATCATAAGGGTTATGTATTTGAAATCTCTTGAGGTTGGAAAGAAGTTCTCTTGTGAAAAAGCCTCCATGATATTAAAAATCTCATGATTTTGCAGATTCATGACATTTTTAGCATTTTCTTTGAGGGAATCTGAATTGGAACTGAAAAAAGAAAAAATTAGCTCTTTTAGTCTTTCACATTTGTTCTGAATTGATTCTTTGGAAGGAATATTCTGATTTGTGAGGCTCTTGAAGAGGGAAATTGCTTTCAAGGCGAAAATTGGGTTGAAATTTTTGAACGAATGAGAAACATTTGTGAGTGTAGAAGGGTTTACGGAAGTGGATTCTAAAGGTGAAGAATTGTTTTGGCTTTGAAGGAGACGACTGTGCAAAGATGAAAATTTTTGATTTTTTCGATATTTTCTGTAGAGATTCTGATGATTTTCATGAGGCTCTTCTCTATCAAACTTAGGAAACAATGTGAAGTAACTCATTTTCAGAAAAGGAAAAAAATATTTGGATTTGAGATATTTACGCATCATGATATCATAACTGTTTGCGACTTTTTATCATAAATTTATAACAGAAAATAGTTTATAAAAAAATGACGTGTTATTGTGTCGGAGAACATTCATTCGTTTTCAATAAGGATTTCTTGAGAAAATAGAAGAGATTTGAATTAAATAGAAAATTCAAATTTAATGTTGAAAATTGAGCATATTGTTGGGTTGAGAAAGGAAAGAATGGGAAATATATAATTGATTTGACTAATTGATCTATTAATATATCTATGAATTTAAAGTTAAGTCAATTCTATTAACACAATAATCTTTATTTACTTCAATTTTTTTAAGACATTGATCAATGTGTTCTTGTTGAAGGCTCTTGATGTTTTGATCGATTTGAGACATATTGCATTAATATTACCATAAATCATAATATCAAAGCATTAAAGTTTGAAAAGTCAATCAGTAAATTTCTTACATTATCATGGGAGTCCTAGATGGATGAGAATGATTTAAAGGTGTTTTTGGAAATAAATTATTAAAAAAGAAAAAGGCTTAAGATCTTCATAATATTTTCATTGATCGTTGTGATTGTTAAATTTAAAATAATCATGTTCTAATGAGGTTTTCCCATTAATTTCGAATCAATTAATAGAAAAAATGTAGAATGATGATGCTGTTATGTTTTGGCAAAACAATTTTTACCTCTTTGAAACTAACTGATATGAATAGGATTTTCATTATGATCATGATCGAACAGCTCATGATCAAAATTTTTGGAATTATAATTGATCTTTCTTTAGATACTTGTTAAACAAAGCCATCAAAAGAGTTTTGAGCGTGGATTATTTAAAATAAATAATATTTATTCTTAAATAATGAGGCTACTATAATTTAGCTAAAGTCCTAGCTCAAAATCCAATTAAAAGAACCCAATAAAAAAATCAAGTCTTATGTTTTTTTGTTTTTTTTAAAAATAAAAAATTTCTGCTTTTCAAAAACTGGCATTGATCTATGTTTTAATAATTATTAAAATTGTTTTTTCTTAAAATTTTTCAAATTTTTTCGCTAATTAACAAACATATCTTTTTCTTTCCTTTTTCAAATTTAAAATATGTTTTAAACTCAAATTAATTTAACTATCAAATTTCTTTATTGTCTGTTTAAAATATTTTAAAGAAAAAAAAAGCAAATATAGAGTTGAATGAATAATTAATTAACTGAAAAAAGTCGTACCCTTCTATGTTTTTAAATTGGTTTTTTTGGAGATTTATAATCAGAAGAAAGAGATCTCATCAACTTCTTCTCACCAAACCTTGAAATTATTTTCATCAAAATCCAATCTTTTAGTGACTTTTTATTCATTTACTTTCTTCTTTTTTTTAATTTCAGTCTTTTCCTCCAAGTTTCATCTAAGAAAAAGAAGACCTTTTGGTTCTTTTTAATGCCAATTCAATTACAGTATCCTCTATATTTCCAATTCTAATTTAATGACAGTTTTTTGCGCACTTTCTTTAAAAATTTCATCAATAAATAAATTAATCATTCGTTATTTTTTACTGTCCTTTAAATAACATCAAAATCTCAGATTGAAAACAATTGGGCACCTTGAAAAGATGTTTATTTATTTTTAAAATTCGAATCCGGAGGAATTGAGAAAAAATTCTTTTCAGAAATAATAATAATTTTTAAAATTTTTATTATTTAAAAAAATATAAGCTCTCAATGAAATGGAAAAACAAGAAAAACAAATTTTATAAAAAAAAGTAATGTGAATTTTTTGGAAGAGAAGAACTTTTCTCTTCTTTCAGAGAAATATTAAAGCAAATATTAAAAAAAAAATTATAGAGAAAAAAAGAAATGGAGAGATCAAATTTAATTTTTAAGGATTATTATGAAAAAAAGTTTTATTTGAATGTCTATTCTTCCAAATCATCAAATTATTTGAAATAAAATGAATTGTATTGGATGGGATTTTTTAAAATGGCTGTTTTACAGAAGAAAAAAAAGATCTTTTGTTTTAAAGTCATATTATCTAGAATCTTGTTTTTTTTAAGAATTTTTCTCAATAAAATCATTCATTAATTTTTTCAAAATAGTGTTAGGAGTCAATTTTTTTGATTCTAACTGCATATTCGTCAAAGGTGATTTGCTATTATTCTTCAGCCATATCTCAATTGCTTGTCTTTCATAAGTATTCCCATCCACCGCCACAACAGGATCCACAAAGAGCATTTGCGTGATCGGGCAATAGAAATCTTGTGGTATTTTCTCTTTGAATTTCTCTTCAAAAGCTTTCAGTTTTACATTATTAATCATCACTTCATGACTTCGGTTTTTCTCCCAAATCGGAGTGACTTTTCTTCTAACAACCCCAAGATCAAACCCCCCTTTTTCTTCTTCTTCTCCTCCTTCGAAATTTTTCCAATCCCCCTGATTTTGTTCTAATAAATTTTCGACAACATTGCCATTTGCATTAATAATTTCCTGAGCCAAAAATTCAGGTTTGAAGTTTCTGAAAGCATATTTCACTTCATCAATTCTTTCTTCGCTTTGGCCTCGATCTCGCATATCTTCTATATATCCTTGCAATGTTCTTGTGCCAGAAGTCAAAGCTATTGTTCCCAACATCACATCAATACAAGCTTTTGGCGTCGAGACTTCCAGAACTCTTTGAACTCCAAGAGTATTGATCCATTGTTGTTTGATTTTATCATCCTCTGAACCTGGATAAGGCTTATGTAAATGAAAAACATTGAATTTTTTGAGCAATTTTTGCCAAATTTCATGAGATTTGAATGAATCAATTTCTGATTTCAAACCCATAGCTTCTTCTATCACAAAGGATAAAATTTCATTGTAAAAGTATTCATCTCCAGTTATGAAGAAATAAGGCAATTCTGCATTGATCAATTCACAATTAGCGAGATAAAAATAAGCTACTAATTCATATGATTCATGAAGATTAGCTCCTCCTCCACCCTCTAAAAATAATTTTGAGATCATTTGATCGATTTGAGAGCCTTGTCCGAAATCAGAGACCTGCAAAGGAGCTTTATCTGAGGAGGTATCGCCAAAAGCACAAAAACTTATTGCCGGATCTTGAGCATAGCCTTGAAGCATCAATTGACCATAAAACATAGGCAATTTATCATAAATGATCTATTAATAAAAGATATTATGAGAAAAATAATGAATTTATTTGAAACTTTTGACCAGTCTCCCATGCTTCCTGTTACATCAAGAGCGAAAATTATTGGTGTTTTATGCTTGCTGGAAAGGGAATGATCGAGAAAACGTTTGGGATCTAATGATTTGTGAAGGGAATTGTTTTGAAGGAATAATTGATTGGATTGGTCAGAATATTCCTCATATTCACCGGCTTGTTGCACACCTCTTTCATAATATTCACCTCCCATGATTTTTAAAAAAAATTAGTCATAAAAATTAAAAAATCCTAGTTTTTTCCAAAAATCTCACACGTTTCTTATTTAAATTTTTTTTAAAAAAATGAAACAAAATTTTTTTTATCTTCTCTTCATCATAATATTCCTTATATTTGTATCTAAAACCTCAGGCCTTAACTCTACAATAACTCCTCACAATGAAACAGCATCTTATTTAACACAATTGGCCAATAATGAAACTTTTTATGAGTTTTTAGCCACAAATCCTAATGCTTTTGTTTTGTTTTACCGAGATAATAGAGCTAGTCTTATATATATTCAAGCTTTTGAGAATTTTGTCAAAGAGCAAAAACAAGGAAATTCATCATTTTCGCATGTGTCCTTTGCAGCTATTGATATGATTGCATCAATACCTCTAAGAAAATCCCAAAATCTGACTCATTTACCGTTGTTGCGATTATATAAGGGAGATAGCAATAAAACTGTGCTATATGAAGGAGGGAGAAGTGAAGAAGCTCTTAGAAAATGGCTGGGGAGACAATTCAAAGAAACTCCTTCTTTGATTCAAGAAATAAAGACTTTAAAAGAACTAGATGAATTGATAATTCGTAAAAGCATAGTGATTGCTTATTTCGGTGAGAAAAACTCCAGAAATAGAGAGATTTATGTACATGCTGCAGAGAAATATCCTTATTATAATTTTATTTCTGGTTTTTCTATTGAGCTTTATGATACTTTTATTCAAGATCATTATCCTGAAGGACGTGTCATGTGTTTCAATAACAACGATCAAGAAAATTATACTCTTGAACGAACTCTAAACAAGTCTTCATTAAGGAATTTCTTTGAAGGTTGTTCACATAGAAGCCATTTCCAAATAGATTTTGAAACGGCTGACACTCTTTTTAATGGAAAGGAATCTTTTATGATTTTAGTAGTCAATAGTACAGCCAATGAGAGTGTGAAAGCTCTACCAATATATAAACAGTCCAAAGCTCTTTTAGCAGGGAAAATTATCTTAACAATCTTTGATAGTTTGAATTCTGATGAGAGGGTCTTTGGTTATATTGAGAATGTCTGTTCAATCACAAAAGAAGATGCAGAATTTTTACCACATCTTCTGATTATTGATAGAGAGACTACCCCAAGAGTTTCAATTAAATATAAATTCTTAGGTGGGGTTTATACAGATTCAATTTTAAACTTCTTTGACAGTTGGAAAAAGAAAACTTTAACTCCTTTCTTTAAAAACTTACCAACACAGGTTTTAGAGAAAAATGAAGGTTTAGTTGTTTGTTTAAATCTTGATGGTTTTTTAGATTTTGTGGTGAATTCAACAAAAGACTCATTTTTGATGGTTTATTCATTAAAATGTGAAGCTTGTCAAAGATATAAGAAAATAATGAGGAAATTAGCTGATAAATATAAAGAAATTGAAAATTTGAAGTTTTTTATGATTGATGGAATAAATAATGATATACCTGGACTTGAATTAACCTTCGTCCCAAGTTTCTTTTTGTATAAGAAAGACGAAAAAAAAAGCCCGATTGCTATGATTAATTATAAGGAAGAAGAAAGATTTCATGAATTTTTGAGAGAAAATTTGGGATCAGATTGGAAAGAAGAAAAAGATGAGCTTTAAAATTTAAAAATTAAAAAATACGTTATAGTATTCCAAATTTCCAAATTTTGAAAAATGACTCTTTTTTTTTAGATATTTAAAGCTATTATTGGAAAAAGTTTATTAATTAATGAATATTTTGCATTTTTTATTAAATGAATTTAGAAGATGATCTCACATTTGCCAAAATTCATCTTCCACAAAAATTCTGCATCTTACAAAATCTTCAATCATTTTATGCTATTTTATACCGTTCTTTAAAAGCCCGAAAGAAAAAAAAACAGGATGTTCAATCACTTTTCAAACACTTTTGATAGAAAAAAATTAAATTGTGTAAATTATTTAATAAAAGCTACTTTAGCATTTTTTTTCAAATTTTTAATTTTTTGTTTATTCATATTTCTATTTCTGTTCAAAATTCAATTTTTTAAATTTTAAATTATTTATTGATAAAAAAAAAGAGAAAATTTTTAATCTCATTTTTTTTTATCCCTCTCCTAAAAAAACATTATATTCTTTTAAGTTTCTTATCAAACTAAAAAAATTCAAATCTTAATTTAAATTTTTCCCGAATTTTCCAGCACTATCATTCTGCTCATTCTCTTCCTCCTCCACCACTTCCCCGTCCTGATTAATATTCAAATGTCCATAAAGCATCATATTCCTTTGATTCCTCTCTTGATTATGGCTCAACTGATTCAAAGGTCTCACATATTTATGCATATTCGGTGTTTCGACACCCATATAATTATAATCATGAATGAAATGGCATTCATCTCCTCTCGGACATCCAATATTCGAATGAAAGAACCTACAAGGAACAGTCTTATAATTTTGTGGTCTATACCCTCCTTGGTTTTGATTTTGAATTTGATTTTGAATTTGGTTTTGAATTTGGTTTTGATTTTGGTTTTGATTTTGGTTTTGATTTTGGTTTTGATTTTGATTTTGATTTTGGCTTTGAATTTGATTATTTTGGCTTTGATTTTGATTTGCATTCTTTCCAAAGGCCATTTGTTTCTTCATTTCAATGTCTCCTTCATTAATTTCTTGCGAATGCTCAAAGGCGTTTTGTCGATAAAATTGAGGGTTTTGATGTTGCGATAGTGCTCCTCTCTCAGGATAATATTCAAATGAATTATGCGGTTTCTTAAAAGGTGCTGAATAGGGGTAAGGGTTGTTCTGACTTTGGAATGAAGAAGGGGGTCTATTAGACATAAATCCTCCTTTTTTATGAATATCTGAAGGATTTTGATTATTGTATGAGATCGGAGGAATGAGTTTTTGTGGCATGGCTTCCATTTTCATTTCATTTTTTTCAATGATTTGGCTTGATTTGTTCATATTCATGTTTTTTTCAATTTCTTCTGGAAAATTCACTCTTGCTTCAGGCAGTTGTGGCTTGTACATGGGAGTTGGCGTTGGGAAAAGACTCATTAGAAGGTTTGTTTGGTTTGGTTCGTGGTTTCGCTTTTTGTTGAGAAACATGCTATATTTATAATCAAGACGAGTTTTGAAAGAAGTTTTTCGAATAAATGGCTTCTGATCAAGAATTTGTTGGGCTTTTCCTCGGTTTCCTGGCCGAATTTGCGATTGAGTTGATTGTTGATGAGTCATATATGTCTTAAGAAGTTTGATATTCTCAAGAATATTCTGAATATTTTGTCCAGAACCTCGCAAATCTTTGATGAATTTCTCTAATTCATCTTTCACATTCACACTTTGGTCTTTATTTTCAATAAGATTCAATAGTTTTTGAAGAGTTTTTGGGTCAATTTCTTTTGATTTATCTATTGAGCTTTTTTGAGAAGATCCATCCTTTTTTTCTTCAGATCTATTGGGATCTCTAAAGGATTTCTTGAGAATTCCTTTACAAGGAGTTCGTGAATGACTTTTCTCTTTTGATTCTTCTTCTTTTCGGATGATTTCAATGGTCTCAATGATCATATTTCCGAAGATTTCCACTATTAAAAAAGTTTTTAATGGTTTTATTTAAAGAAATTATCAAAGAAAACCATCAGCCTCTGTTTCATTTAAGAAGATTATCTTAATTTCTTTTGATTTTGTGGATTTGTTCATAATAAAATCATGGTTCGGTTCATCGGGAATGCTTATATCCTTTAAAAAGACAATAATTTATTAAAAAAAAAATATTTTTATGAGAAACCTTTGCATAGAAACAACTTAATTTAGTGGAGATACGCTGAGAATGCTTTATCTTTTCTTTAGATTCCTCACCTTTCGTCAAAAAACTCTCACCCAAAGCAACTCCTTTAAAATTATAAGAAATTAGAAGAAATTTAATAAAAATAAAGAACTTTTAGGCTTGCTCCATGGGATTTTCTCTTTCATCGAGTTCAATTTCTCTTGAATTTCTCTTTCACTTTCTTTTTTCTTCATAAAAACACAAAAAACTTTTAAAAATATAACAATCTTATTAAAAACTGACCAATTTCATTGAACGACCTTCCATCAAACTTTCCTTATGTTTAATTTCATCGGGGGAATAAAAAGGATTATTCGAATTTTCGATATAATCATGCATAATTTTCTTCTGAATTGTCTCAACTTCTTCAGTTGATAACCCAGGAGCATTCGGCTCATCAGTTTTCTTGAAGAATTTGGTCACAAGAAGGACTTCTTCATTGAACCAACTTAAAATTTTGTTATAAATTTTCGATTTTCACAAAGAAAAAACCTCACGCTTTTGGTCCTTTTCAGATTATATTCTTTCTTCTGTTTTTGAAGGTATTTACTATCGATTTTCCCTTTAAACGCCTCTTTATTTTCACGCAGTTTATTATGATGAGTCTCCTTTTTTCGCTCATATTTCATCCTTTTTTTATTTTTATTGTCTTTTTCAAAAATTTTTGGCTTTAATTCCGCTCTTTTTTCAAGGAATTTCTCGTTTTTTTCTTCTTTATCTTTCTCTAAATACTTGGGATTTAACCATTTTTTGTTCAGAGAACTCTCTAGAGGAGAAAGAAGCTCTTTTTTGGAAAGGTCTTGCTCTGAAAGTATTGGAGTTATTGGGTTTTTTAACCATTCATCGATTTCTTTCTTCCATTTCATTGTTAGGACAAAGACCTTTTTTGTAAGAATTTCGGGAAGATCGTCCTTATCTTTCAAATCGGTAATGGCTTTCATTAACTAAAAAAAAGATTGTTTTTTTAAAGAATAGCTTCAATGAAGAATTTTTTTAGAATCTCTTGAATTTTATGGCAAATTTTAAAAGACTTTTTTTTTAAAAAATGAGATTTTTTTTAAAGAAAAAAATGAATTTTTCAAAATTAGCAATAAAAAAAAGTGGGGTTTTAAAATAATAGAGAAAAAATGTGAATCTTTTTGAATATATTTTATAGCGATTTTTACATCTGGATAAAACATCAGCTCCTGAGAAACGCTGAGTCTCTTGAAAATAGAGAGTATTTTCTCAACGATATCCATGTTATGTTCCTCTTTTAAATGGAAACAAGCTTTATGAAGGAAATTCAGCAAAGTTTTCAATCCCTTTGTATTGGCGAATCTTGTGAATTATAGACTATTTTTTTTTAAAATTCAAGAGAAAATTACTTATCCAACATAAAAGCTGGAAGATTTATCAAAACCAAGAGATTGTTTATTTTCTCATCATAAGTGATTTGAGTTCGAAGCGAATAAAGAAATCTATTTAGATCTTTACCATCAGTGATTCCCGCTTTTTTTTTTAGAGAAATGCAAATAAATAAAGAGTTTTTGGAAAGAAACAAAGAAAAATCGAGAAAAAACTTGAAGGATTGAAGATTTTTCCAGCCTGGTTCTGTAAATTGTGAGATTTGAAGAGATTCGCATTTTTGGGGTCTTTATTCGAGTTTTGCTCTAATTCCATCATTGGTT
>JFJP01040472.1_pt1 | contig 11172 bp, 8 predicted proteins | sample 431651 | NCBI WGS metagenome assembly JFJP01 (sample SAMN02602958, study PRJNA72255) | Microbial mat metagenome, whole genome shotgun sequencing project. | biome: fresh water; feature: sink hole; material: water; isolation source: purple microbial (photo- and chemosynthetic) mats found in... | reverse complement strand
CAAAAAATAAAAATACTTTTTTCATTTCGTTTTTAACTTTAATTATTAAACATGTTTTGTAATTCAAAATCGATGCAAAATTACAACATTTTTCGTTATTAAATCAAATACTGAATTATTTTTTTGAAGTTATTTCAATATAATTTTTAACTGCCTTATTTTCAGTTAGTTAAATTGTTAAAATATTTGGTATTTTTTCTTTGAAACCTCGAATTTAACATTAATTTCATTAAAAATCAATCATAAATTTAATATAATACGAATTGATTTGTCGATAAGAGTGCTTTATGTATTTCTAATTGAGTTGATTCAATACGAATTTGATCTTTTCGTACGTGTTAATTGTATTTGGAACGAGTGGAAGTCGAAGTTTATTTTCGATAAAACCCATTAATGCCAACATGCTTTTTACTCCTGCCGGATTTCCTTCGACGAAAAGAAGTTCAATTAATTCGGTAAAACGATGATGGATTTGTCGTGCGCTATTGTAATCGCCTTCGAGTGCTAATCGAACCATGCGGCTAAATTCACGCGGAAACGCATTGCCAATAACCGAAATAACTCCAACAGCACCAAGGGTAATTAGCGGAAAAGTAATGGCATCGTCGCCCGAGATTACCATAAAATCGGCTGGTTTGTTTTTGATAATATCGTCGATTTGCGAAAAATTGCCCGAAGCCTCTTTTATCGCACAAATATTACTGAATTCTTTGGCTAAACGAATTGTAGTTGCAGGCAACATGTTAATTCCAGTACGACCAGGCACGTTGTACAACACAATAGGAAGAGGCGAAGCTTTTGCAATGGCTGCATAATGTTGGTACAAACCCTCCTGCGATGGTTTATTATAATAAGGTGTAACCGAGAGGATAGCATCAATGCCGTTTGTGTCGAGTGCCGAAACCCTGTCGACTACCGCCTTTGTACAGTTTCCACCTACACCGAGCATAATGGGCAAGCGTCCGCCCACGCAATCGATTACAAACCGGGTTACTTTATTCAATTCGGCTTCGGTAAGCGTTGGTGTTTCGGCAGTTGTACCTAAAACCACTAAGTAGTCTGTTCCGTTTTTAATTTGGTGCTCTACTATCCTCGAAAGCGCTTCGAAGTCAATCGATTCATCTGTTTTAAAGGGTGTAATCAACGCTACACCCATTCCTGTTAGTTTATTATTTATCATATATGAATTGTGCAAATTCGTTGCAAAAATACGGATTTAATCGTTAGTTTGTATGCTTTTGAGGTAAAAAAACAAATGATTGTAAATTTGAATTGCAGTAGTATCCATTTCGTTAAGTTGATTTTCTTCCTTTATTTGCTGTATATCAATTATCATATCATACAATCCTGGATGATTTTGTGTGCCTACTTTACAGGCGGCATTGGCATACAAAGCAAGGTATTGCAAGGGCTTATTTTCATTCACTGAGAGGTCGATTAATAAGTCGAAATTGAGTTCTTCAAGCTCGCGCATAAAAGAAGCATTGGGCATTTGCGTAAAATCGGCATCTTTTTGATGTAGTATGCGAAAATCGGGTAAAATGGCAGTCGAAATTTCTTTTTTTTGCACAAACCCCCATGCCATCACTTTTTTTCCATCGTTGTAAAATGTTTGAATGAGTTGTTTTATTTCGGTATTTTTTTCGAGATAATCGCTCTCAAACAATAAGATAATAGACCGTGCGCTTTTGTAATTTACAAAGCGTTTTTCACGTTCATCATTTTTTAAATGTTTTTTTAAACGCCTGTTGAACAAAAAAAGAATGATTTTCTGAATAAAATTGTTCATGTGTAATATCTTAATGCCCCAAGCCCCTAAAGGGGATGTGTAGTTACTTTTGTCTCTTAAACTCGAATCACTTATTTAATGTAAATCACTTCGAATACCACTCTTTAAGCTCCGTCAGCTGACGGATTTGGGGCGGTATTATAAACTATCTTTTATATCTTCAAAAATATCATCCAACGCTTCCAATCCTACCGACACACGTATTGTTGTATCCATAACACGCATCAGTTTACGAGCTTCGGGTGTAAAAGTACCAAAAATGGTGCTTGCCGGATGTATGGCCAACGATTTATTATCGAATAAGTTAGTGGCTCGTTTTACCAATTTCAGGTTATTTAGAAAACGAAAACAAGTTTCACGCGATTCCAAATCGAGGGTGAACATAGCACCCGGATAATCTCCAAATTGTTTACGACTTACTTGAGCAAATTTGTTTTCGCCCAGTGTTGGGTAATTCACGCATTGCACTTGTGGAAGTTGCTCTACTTTTTTGGCTAATTCAAAACAGGTGCGCGAAGCTTTTTCGTACCGCAACGTCAACGTTTCGAGTCCAAGAGTTTGCATGTAAGCTACGTGCGGCGTCATGTAAGCGCCCATATTCCGATGAATTTCTTTACGGAGTTTTGTTGTAAATGCCAAATCGCCAACCTCCTTTGCTAACGGAAGCAATTTGGGCGAGTTCATCCAATTGTATGTGCCGTAATCAATTATAATTCCGCCAAGCGAAGTTGCACCACCCGAAATGTATTTGGTGCTCGAGATTAGCTCAATATCAACGCCATGCGCTTTGGCATTGAAAGCACAAAAGGGTACTATCGTTGTATCGGCCAGCAAAGGCACATTTTTAACTTTACAAATTTGCGAAATAGCCTGTAAATCGGCCACTTCCATTTGTGGATTTGTTATTATTTCCAAAAACACAGCACAAGTATCTTCGTTAATTTGCGATTCAACATTTGCCGGAGCCGTCATGTCGCAAAAGCGAGTTTCGATACCAAAAGCTGCTAAAGTGGATGTAAATAACGAATAGGTATTGCCAAATAAATGACGCGAAGTAACGATATTACTTCCTGATTTTGAAAGCGTTATAATGGCATTAGCAATGGCCGCCATGCCCGAATTGAGCGCTGTAACACTCAATGCACCGGTTATATTTTTTACACGGTCTTCGAAATACTGAACCGTAGGATTCGTAATGCGCGAATAGGTGTGATTCGTTGATTTTCCGGTAAATGCCATCTCCATTTCCTCTGCCGATTCGAACTCGTAAGCTGCCGAATGATACACCGGCATACTCAACGCATTGTATGCATCGGGCTTGGCGTAAGGAGTATGTAATATTTTAGTTTCCATTTTATCTTAATTTAGCATCCAATTTCGATTCGAAATTAGAAAGCATTTTTTTCATAATGCCATCAATTTGGCTATCGGTTAGTGTTTTGGTTTCGTCCTGCAGGATAAAACTTACCGCATACGATTTTTTGCCTGCTTCCAGATTTTTTCCTTCGTACACATCGAAGAGCGTTACTTTTTTCAGCAATTTACGTTCGGTATCAAAAGCAATTTTTTCAATTTGGGCAAAATTCACTGCTTTGTCGAGTAGCATGGCTAAATCGCGTTTTACCTCTGGATATTTTGATATTTCGGAAAAACTTACTTTTTGCTTCGCAATTTCTTTCAATAAAGCATTCCAGTTTAAATCGGCAAAATACACTTCTTGGTCAATATCCATTTTTTTGCGAATTTTTGGGTGTACAACACCAAAAACCCCTAACTGAAAACCACGCGGACTGTAAACCGTAAGTGCTTCGCTCAATAAATCGTCGACGTATTCGCCAAAAACCAATTTACGTACATTTACGCCCAAGCGGACAAAAATATTTTCGATATATGCTTTCAGTTCGTAAATACTCGATTTTTGCTCAGCTGTAGTCCAAGACTGAGCCAATTTATTTCCAGTAAGCCACATTCCTAAATGATAATCTTCGGAATAAGCCGCTAGCGTTTCGCCTTCTTTTTTATTTTCGGAGTTAAAATAATAGCAATTCCCAAATTCGTAGAATTTCAAATCGGCATTACGGCGATTTACATTATAGGCGATATTTTCGAGTCCGCCAAAAAGCAAAGTCTGACGCATCACGTTCAAATCGGAACTCAAAGCATTGATAATCTTTACACTATTAGCTGCTGGAAACGAAGTTAAATCGGTATAATAACCGCCTTTAGTAAGCGAATTATTCAGAATTTCGTTGAATCCTTGCGCTGTGAGTTGCTCGGCAATTAGGTTTTGAAGTTTATGACTATCGGGTTTTGAACTGTAACTCAAAGTTGAAACCAAGTTTTCGCCAATTTCCACATTATTATAACCATAAATGCGTAGAATATCTTCAATCACATCCACATCACGCTGTACATCAACACGGTATGCCGGAACATGCAACACATAACCCGTTTCGGTACGTTCGGCAATTTTCATTTCCAACGCACTCAAAATTGTTTCAATATTTTCGCGACCAATTTCTTTTCCAATAAGCGAGTTGATTTTTTGTACACTCACAGCCACTTCGAATGGTTTTACTTCGATGGGATAAATATCCACAATCTCGCTCGAAATGCTTCCACCAGCCACTTCCTGTATAAGTAACGCGCAACGTTTCAGCACATAAATGGTATTGGTTGGGTCGCAGCCACGTTCGTAACGGAACGAAGCATCGGTATTTAAACCATGACGTTTAGCCGTTTTGCGAATAGAAACCGGGTGAAAATAAGCACTTTCCAAAAACACGTTTTGCGTAGTTTCGGTTACGCCCGAACTTAATCCACCAAACACGCCACCAATACACATTGGTTTATCTGCATCACAAATCATCAAATCGGCTGCATTCAGTTTGCGCTCCGCACCGTCCAGCGTTACAAAAGGTGTTCCTTCGGGCAAGCATTTTACGCGTACTTCTTTCGAAGTAATTTTATCAGCATCGAAAGCATGGAGCGGTTGTCCCAGTTCGTGCAACACAAAATTGGTAACATCCACAATATTATTAATAGGGCGAAGTCCGATAGTCAACAGCGCATTTTTCAACCAATCGGGCGATTCGGTTACTTTTACACCCGAAATGGTAACTGCCGAATAACGCGGACAAGCTTCAGGGTTTTCAACCTTAACAGGAATGGTCAAATCTGTATTTTCGACCTTAAACGCTTCAATCGAAGGTTTCGTCAATTTAATTTCGGGATTTTTCAGAGCGAAATAAGCCGCCAAATCGCGCGCCACACCATAATGCGAAGCAGCATCCACACGGTTAGGCGTAATATCCACTTCAATCAGAAAATCGCTTTTTATTCCGTAATAATCTTTGGCTAAAGTACCCACAACAGCTTCGGCAGGCAATACAATAATGCCATCGTGACTGGTTCCAATGCCAATTTCATCTTCAGCACAAATCATTCCCATCGATTCCACACCACGAATTTTGGAACGTTTAATGGTAAAACTATCGTCGCCCGAATAAAGCACAGTGCCAACAGTAGCCACCACCACTTTTTGTCCGGCAGCCACATTAGGCGCTCCACACACAATTTGCAAGGGCTCGCCCGAACCTACATTTACAGTTGTTACGTGCAAATGATCCGAGTTTTCGTGATTGGCACAGGTAAGCACTTCGCCAATTACCAATCCTTCGAGTCCACCTTTTACGGTTTGTACTTCATCTACACTACCTACTTCAAGTCCAATTGAAGTTAGTGCTTTTCCCAGTTCAACAGCTTCAATATCAGTGTTGATATAATTTTTCAGCCAGTTATACGAAATATTCATGCGGTAAAATTTTTTTTTGAGCCACAAAGATAGCTATTTTTTTAGAGATAGTAAACGGAACAAATTGCAAATAATGAAAAGGCTGCGCTTCAAGTGGATTTTTGAAACGCAGCCGGTGATTGTTTGTCGGAAAGGTAGCCCCATTTTTGTTTCAATTTGGCTTCATCATAATTTCCAATCCGGCATGTGTACCCGTATCTTCGTACAGTAAGTTGTTATTTTCGAATAATTGTAGTTTTATTATTCCCGAAAGTCCTTCTTTTATTGATTGACTCATAAGGCCGTTTTTGGGTGATGCTAATGAAATCGTTTGGTCGTTTTGCGCTTCTACGATAAGTTTGAGTTTCCCTTTTTGTATTTCGTAACGCACATGTTGACTCGAAATGGTTTTGGAGGTAACTTTAGCTCCATTGTAGGTTGCGAAACGGTATTCTTTTTCTTTTACTATTAAATTAATAATCAGACCATTAAAATGGAATACTTTGAACGGAATGGTAGCTTCGGAAAACATAAATGACGTGTCGGCATTTTTAAAATGATTGGATTGCATCCAAACATATTCGCGAGGAAATGATTTTCCCCAATCTTTTTCGATGTAACCCTTTCCGCCGTTAAATTCAATTGGTTTGCCATCGATGGTTAATACTCCCGCAAGCGAATGGCTCATGCTCACCACGCCATGGTAACATTCCATAAATGTAAGATACGAAAAATAGCCCATGATGGATGGGGAAAAAAGGGATGTCTGGATTTTGGTGTTTGAAGTAAACTGCAATTTTCCTTGCATACTTATTGCGTTGTGATCGATTGAAATGTCAATTCCAGACTCGGTGAAGTTGTTTTTATCGATGGTTAATCCAAATGGATTCTCGCTTGTAACGAAATTACTTTTATCGAATTCTAAATAAACAGTTTTTAAATCACCATTTTTAAAGGTAACAAAAGTTTGAATAAACGAGTGCGAATGTTGGGGATTTAAACTAATGCCGGGTATCAAGGCTACTGAACAATTGCCATCGGCACTTACCATTTTATAGTACCAACCTTCGAAATAGTTTTTGTTGGTGAGGTTTCCCTGAAAAAGGATTGAATTGTTTATTTTATTGAACATTGAGTGGTAATTGTTTCGTTTATATTTTGTCTTTTTAAAACATAAAATGGGTCATTAAAGTTTAGAAATTGATTTGCGACTAAAAATGAATAGGCCCCTAAGTTTTCAAAACAACAAGAAAATTCCATAAACATCACATAAGGTTTAAAATTATTCCATTATATTTGTGTATTGAAAATACTTAGAACAAAATGAATATCGAAGAACTTCACGCCCATTGTTTAAGCTTACATGCAGCAACCGAACATTTTCCGTTCGATGAGGTAACGCTCGTTTTTAAGGTAAAAGATAAAATGTTTGCGCTTATTCCACTTGATAATCCAGTGCCTCAAATTACACTTAAATGTAACCCCGAACGTGCCATTGAACTACGCGAGCAGTATGAAAACATTGTTCCAGCTTGGCATTTTAATAAAAAGCATTGGAATTCGGTTGTTATTAGTCCTGAAATTTCGACTGAATTGCTCACAGAATTGATACAACATTCGTACGATTTGGTAGTGAGTGGATTGCCCAAAAAAGTGCGGGATGAACTCTCTGTTTAAGAAATAAAAAAGCATCAACCAGAATAATCAGGTTGATGCTTTTTTAGTATGTTTTTGTTCTAAATTTTAAAATAGGACAAATATTTTGAGTTTATTTACTGAAGAAGAATTCACATCTACGGTTGGGTCTGTATTTTGTTTCTGGTTTTACTACTTTACCTTTTCCGTTGGCAATAATTCTATCGCCGGCAATGCCCCACACTTTTATCATCTCTGCTTTTACTCTATTGGCTCTGCGCTGACTTAGGTTTTCGTTATAGGCTCTGTTTCCCATAAAATCGCAAAAACCTCTTACTTCAACAAGTAGATTTTTATCTGCTTTCATTTTAGCCGAAACTTTGCGTATGGCTTCCAGTGCATCGTCGTCTAATTCTGTTTTGTCGAAATCGAAAAGTACTACCGGCATATAATCCATTTGCGCTAACGTATCTAATCTAACTGTCTGTTTTTCTACCAATTGAGGATTTATGATTGTTTTACCCCAAAAATCTACAGGAGTATTCAATGGTGTAATAGGCTCTCTGTCTCTAGCGTTTGGCACGCCATCTTCGTCGTTGTCAGGGCCATTTTCGGCCAATATGTTGGTTAATGAATCAATTTTGTTGTTCTGAACAGCCAATTGATTTTGGAGTAAGCGCATGATAGAATCCAACTTAGCATCTGTTTTGTCTTTGTTTTCATCAATTTGAGCACAACAAGGTGGGTCGAATTGATCCATGTCGATATTTCGGCGGTGGTCCTTCTTTTTTAAGCTGTTAAATTTATAACGTAAATACATCATTCCCGAACCAATGTAATCATTTGTTACGCCTTTAAAATTGTACTTTTGGTCACCCTCCATATTATCTTTGTTGTAGGCGCGATAATGAATTTTGCCACCTATTGCATAGGATTTAGAGATATTATATTCTAATGAAAAAGTAACCGGAATAGATAATGCTCTCCCCGGCAGGCTTACAAGCGGAGAATTGTCCGGGTCGGGCGTTCGGAAATTGGATGTGTAAGCTGCGTATCCTATACCAATGGCTCCTAAAATAGAAAACTTGGAGCGAGAACGAGGTAAAATCAATTTTGTAAAATTGATAGTAGCATTAATATCCATTGTATTTAATGGAGCATAAAAAGAAATGTCAGGATTTCGTCCACTCAATGGGAAATGATAAAAATCGAGTGCAACTCCCCAAATAGGACTTATGGCATACTCCACAGTACCACCATACGATACATCTGTAATAGATTGTGGCAATAGTTGCATTCTGCTTTGCGTAACATCGCCATCGAAAATACAAAAACCGACTTCTCCTGTAATCGACCAAATAGAGAAATCAGAAGCCTGCGAAAATCCACTTAAAAAAGGGAAAGCCGCAATTAATAAAACGTAAAATTTTCGCATAAAAAACACTTTTAAAAAATACCTATTTAAAAAACTTCTAAAAAATTTAACACCTATTTCCCTAACGCTTTAATTTTAATAAAGTTCATTTAGTATTTTACTTTCAATCATTTATTGATAAAAGTCAAGGATTAAAATGTTGTAATATTGGCATCCACTCCACTTGTCAATTCGTAAGCACCTATATCAATAGTAGTGTTTTGAATCCGAGTTTGATTCCGAATGTCAATTAAATTGAACACAAAAAGCCCTTGTCATTACGACCAACGGGAAATATAATTATTTTTTTTCACCATTGATCGTATCATGCTCACATCTCCTCCTTGAATTAAAATTCATCAATGCAAAAATCTGTTGTACTTCAGGCACTTGAAGACATTGAGACCTGCGCAAAGCGTTGATTTGATTTTGTCATTAAAATAATTATCTTACTTTTGTAGCATAATAAAATAGTGCAATCAATGCGATAGTCATTTTGTTTTTTATGGGTATTAGAGTTTTAATATCATTGCTATTTTTTTTTTTACCTTATTTGAATTATGATTCAAGCCAATAAATACTTATATCATTTCACAGAATTATGTCGTTATTTACAAAATCAGCACTCCCCTCCCTCAGTTTTTTAATTGTAATCAGCTTTGTGTTTAATTCATGCCATTCAAAAGAAGATAGAATGACCGATCAAATGGTTTACTACGACCTATTGAAAAAAGCAAAATTGAACATCGACCAACATGCCGATTCAAGTTTGTTGTATGCCGACTCGGCAATACGTGTTGTTCGTTCATTGCAAATAGGCGAAACGGCATTGATTAGTTTGTACGAAGTTAAGGCCAAAGCTTACCAAAGTGTGCAAAAATACGATTCGGTCAATGTGTATCTGGAGTTGATGCAATCGGTGGCTTTAGCCAATAATGATTCGCTATCATTGGCTAAAGGTTATTTGTTGAAAGGAGAATTGGAGGCTGACAATGAGAATGTATATGTAGCCGAAAAATTTCTACTTAAATCAATTCCAATTCTTGCCCGAAAGGGTACCGATGCTGATTTGGCAAAAGCTTACACACTTTATGGTGTTATGCTCTCCGGCAAGGCAGAATATAAGTCAGCCCAAATGCAATTTTTGAAAGCGTATGAGCTTTACAAGCGTATGAATAATCTAAATGGACTTTGCGCAGTAAGTTTAAATATTGCCAATAATTATATGGTAATTGGCAGTAAAAAGAATGCTTTAGTTTACTATAAAATGGCTTATCAAACTGCCGAGCAAATAAAAGATACTACACAGCAAATATCATGTTTGCTTGATTTAGGTATTTATTACCGACTTATAAACACCGACAGTGCTATGTATTGTTATCAGAAAGCTTTGGATGTATTGCCCCCTCGCCCCCTTACTCCGACCCACATTCAGGTTTATTATAATATGGCAAATTTGTATGGTACTATGAAGCAATGGGACAAAGCCATGAAAATTTACACACAAATATATAATCAATGTGTGGAAATGAATTTTCAAATAGGAATAGCGATGGTTTCAAGTGGCCTTTCGTCGGTATCTGCAGCGAAAGGACAGCATGATTTGGCCGAGAAATACATACTTGATGCCCTCAAAATTGTCAAGAAAAATGGATCTATTAAGCGTGAAATTGCGCTTAAAAAACAACTGTTAGAAACTTACACGGAAGCAGGTAAGTATAAAGAAGCATTGACGCTGGCTACAGAAATAAAAGTAAAATCCGATTCGTTGATGGACATCAGAAAGCAGCTCTCTATTCACGAAATGGAAATCTATTATCAGTCGGAAAAGATGCGACTTGAAAATAAAAACCTATTGAAGGAACAAGCAAATGACAGGCTGATGCTACTGCTCCGGCTTATTGTCATTTTTATTTTGAGTTTCATTGTTATCTTAATGTTCATTATTTTTAAGCAGAAGAATAAAATTAAGAAACAACAAATTATTGATTTGGAAGAGAAACATGCCCTGCAAGCCAAATTGAAGGAGTTAGAAATCCAAAAGGTAGATTGGTTTAAACGTCTGGTGATGCAACAACAAAATGAATGGGCCGATATATCCAAAGAGAATGAAAGTATTCGGGTTAAATTGGAAAATATTGATTTAATTAACCTCGACGGAACAAACAAAGTTGATGTTTCAACCTCAAAAACAGGCAATCAGCAGCATTACTGGGAAAATTTGACGGTGAGATTCAATATCATCTATCCAGCCTTTATTGATAAACTAATAGCAAAACATCCCAGTTTTTCGAAAAGCGACATACAATTTTGTATGCTCATAAAATTGAATATATCGCTCAAAGACATTGCATCAATCATGAATATAAACGTAGAAAGCATTTACAAGCGAAAATACAGAATGGAGGAAAAAATGCAGATGAAAGGTAGCGATTTATATAAAACCATACAGGACATTTCTTAAGCAATTAATCCTTTCGGTCATCTTTTGTTATAAAATAAAAACGTTGAAGTATATCCTATTTCAACGTTTTTTTTATG
>JFJP01002955.1_pt1 | contig 11172 bp, 11 predicted proteins | sample 431651 | NCBI WGS metagenome assembly JFJP01 (sample SAMN02602958, study PRJNA72255) | Microbial mat metagenome, whole genome shotgun sequencing project. | biome: fresh water; feature: sink hole; material: water; isolation source: purple microbial (photo- and chemosynthetic) mats found in... | reverse complement strand
CTCAACTATAGACCAGCCACCCGGTTCGCCGGGAAACGCGCCGCAAAACGACTGCCGATACCCGGCGTGCTCTTGATGTCGAGCTGCGCCTGATGGCGACTGAGTGAATGCTTGACAATAGCCAGTCCCAGACCGGTGCCGCCCGCATCACGGGACCGTCCGCGGTCAACGCGATAAAAGCGCTCGGTCAAACGGGGAATGTGCCTGGAATCGATACCAATACCCGTATCCTGCACGGCAAACTCCGCGCCCTGGGCATCGGCATGCCAACGGATACTCACTGTGCCTCCCGCCGGCGTATAGCGTACGGCGTTGGCCACCAGGTTGGTAAACGCGCTGACCAGTTCCGTTTCCGAGCCACGCAAGTCGACGTGCCCATCCGCTTCGATGACAATGCTGTGACGTCCAGCTGACAAGGATTCGGCATCGCGACGCAGTTTATCCATGACCTTGGCCATGTCGACAATGCTATCTTCCGGCGGCGGTGCTGACTCGATTGCCGACAACGTCAGCAGGTCCTGCACGATGGACTGCATGCGTGCCGATTGCTCGGACATCATGCCCAGATAACGCTGCTGTTCGTCACGTTCAACTTCAATTTCCAGCAGCGTCTCGAGGAAACCGGCCAGCACGGTGAGCGGCGTACGCAGTTCGTGCGAGACATTGGCAACGAAATCGCGACGCATTCGATCCAGGAGATCCGCCTGCGTCACGTCCTTGATCTGCATCAGCCGGCGATTATCGGCGTAGGGAATGACGAAGATGGACAGCACCCGGTCATCGTTGCGCTCGGAACGCATGTTCAGAGGTCGCGCGAAATCGGCGGCCTGTAAATAAGCCACAAACTCGGGCTGACGCACCAGATTGACGACCGGCTGGCCGCGATCGGTGCGCCCCAGAAGGCCCAACTGGCTCTCAGCCGTCGTATTGCAGAACAAGATGTGATTCTGCTGATCCAGTAACACCACACCATCGGTCAACGCCTGGACGGCAGCAATGAGCATGTCGTTACGATGGTCACGCTCTGCGATCTGTCCACGCAGATCCTTCTCATGCCGGTAAAGGCGGGCGAAGACGTCGTCCCAGGCCCCTTCGCTTTCCAGATCAGCGTCTACAACCGGAGCCCGCGACCAGCGTTCCAGACGCGCAAAACTCCGGAAGTGGGGAACCATTTGCAGGCACAGGCCGACGCAAAATAGTGCCCAGCCTGCCCAGGTCTCAAAAAAATACCCTACGGGCCACGCCATGCCCGCTGCCAGTAGAGCCAGCAGCGCCGCACGAAGCAGTTGTGGCGCCACCGGTCCCGCGCACCGTTTCGACCCGCTCGTGGTTGCCGGAAAGCTCAAGCGCGGAGCGCAGGCGGCGGATATGCACGTCGACCGTGCGCTCTTCAATGAAAATGTGGTCACCCCACACCTCATCAAGCAGTTGGGCCCGGGTATAGACACGCTCGGTGTGCGTCATGAAGAAGAACAGCAAACGGAATTCGGTCGGCCCCAGTTCAATCGGCTGGCCTGCAGCCAGCACGCGGTGGGTGGCCGGATTGAGCATCAATGTGCCAATCTCGACCGCTTCATCCGCCAGATGGGGCGCCCTGCGCCGCAACACGGCACGAACGCGCGCCACCAATTCTCGCGGCGAAAACGGTTTGGTGATGTAATCATCGGCACCGGCTTCCAGCCCCTGAACCTTGTCCTCTTCACGGACGCGCGCGGTCAGCATGATGATCGGCATCTCGCGCGTACGCTCATCGGCACGCAGCTTCTTCGCCAGGCCGACACCGGACTGGCCCGGCAGCATCCAGTCGAGCACCAGCAGATCCGGCAAGGCGCTGCGGATGGCGGTTTCCGCCTCTTCGGCGCTGCCCGTGCGTTCAACCATGAAACCGGCATGCTTGAGATTGATGGCAACCAGTTCCAGAATCGCTGGCTCGTCCTCAACGACAAGAATCGTGGTCGTCACGCCCGGCTCTCCTCATTGGCCTTCTTGTCCTTGCCCTGATGGCGAATGTCACGACCATCGACGATGAAGACCACGTGTTCGGCAATGTTCTTGGCGTGATCGCCGATCCGCTCAACGGCGCGCGCTATCGAGAGAATGTCGATCGAGGTGGTGATGGTGCGTTGATCTTCCATCATGTGCGTAACCAACTGGCGCACAATCGACTTGAACTCGGTGTCGACATCGACATCGGCCCGGATGACTGCTTCGGCCATCGCGGAATCCAGACGGGCAAAGGCATCCAGCGACTCCCGCACCATCCCGAGTGCGGCTTCGGCAATGTGGCGAACACCGGCACCATAATCTGAAGGTAGCTGTCCCGCCTCGCAGATGCGACGCACGCCTTTGGCAATCTTCTTGGCTTCATCACCGATCCGCTCAAGGTCGGTCACGATCTTGATGATGCCGAACACCAGCCGCAAATCGGATGCGGCGGGCTGACGCCGGGCAATCAGGTGGGCGCAATCATCGTCAATGGCCTTCTCGAGATCATTGACCGTGTGTTCCGCTTCAATGATGTTCTTTACGCGAGTCATATCGCCCGTTTTATAGGCTTCAATGGCCGCCATCACCTGCGTTTCGACCAGTCCGCCCATTTGCAGGACATTGCTGCGCAGGCGACCGAGATCTTCGTCGAACTGGCTTGAAAGATGTACGTTCTCGCTCATTTTGTCGTCCTTCTCAGCCCATGCGGCCGGTGATGTAGTCTTCGGTGCGCTTGTCTTTCGGCTTGATGAAAATCTCATCAGTCTTGCCGAACTCAATCATTTCACCCAGGAACATGTAGGCAGTGTAATCGGAGACGCGCGCCGCCTGCTGCATGTTGTGGGTCACGATCAGGATGGTGACGCGCTTCTTCAGATCATGAATGAGTTCCTCGATGGCGGCCGTGGCAATCGGGTCAAGCGCCGACGTCGGCTCATCGAACAGCAGCAGTTCCGGGTCAGTCGCCAGTGCACGGGCGATGCACAGACGCTGCTGCTGACCGCCGGACAGATTCGGTGCCTGCTCCGGCAGACGATCCTTCACTTCTTCCCAGATCGCGGCGTCCCTCAGGGCGCGCTCGACCTTGTCGTCAAGCACGCGGCGGTTATTCTCGCCGCGGACGCGCAGGCCATACGCCACGTTCTCAAAAATGGATTTTGGAAACGGGTTCGGCTTCTGGAAGACCATGCCGACCCGCATGCGCACTTCGATCGGATCGACGTCAGCGGCCAACAGGTTGGTGTTGCGGATTTCGCCTTCATAGCGGTTGCCAGGATAGAGATCGTGCATCCGGTTAAAGCTGCGCAGGTAGGTTGACTTTCCGCACCCGGACGGGCCGATCAAAGCCGTTACCTTCTTGTCGTAGACCGGCATGTTGATCTTCTTGAGTGCCTGCATCTGACCGTAAAAGAAATTGAGATTACGGGCTTCAGCCTTCAGTGTTGGTGTTTCTTGACTCTGCATGGAATGCTCCATTGGAATAGTGAGTACGGTTACCACTTGATGTTCTTGCGCATCTTGTAACGCAGGTAGATGGCGACCGCGTTCATCGACAGCACCATGGCCATCAGCACAAAGCCGGCGGCCGCAGCGTTAACTTCAAAGGCCGGATCGGGACGTGAGGTCCAGTTGAAAATCTGGATTGGCATCACGGTAAAGGGTGCCATCACCCAGTCAAACAGACCGGCAGCAGGTTCGCCGGCAAACGGTGCCGGAGGCAGGAAGGCGATGAAGGTCAGTGCGCCGATGGTAATGATCGGTGCCGTTTCCCCAATCGCCCGCGCCAGACCAATGATGACACCCGTCAGGATACCGGGCATGGCGTAGGGAACGATGTGATAACGGCAAGTTTGCCAACGGGTCGCACCCACGGCCATCGAACCCTCGCGGATCATCGCGGGGATGGCGCGAATCGCTTCGCGTGTCGACACGATGATGATCGGCAAGATGAGAAGCGCCAGCGTCAGACCCGCCGACAGAATGCTCTGCCCGAAGCCGAACTGGTAGACGAAGATGCCGAGGGCCAGCAGGCCATAAACGATGGACGGCACGGCCGCCAGGTTGGTGATGTTGATCTCGATGACGGTGGTGATCCAGTTACGCTTGGCGTATTCCTCAAGATACAAGCCCGCCGCCACGCCGAGCGGCACCGCCGCCAGCGCCGTGACAAACATGACCAGCAAGGAACCGACCCAGGCCGAAAGAATACCGGCCTGCGTGGCGCGCCGTGAGGCAAAGTTGAGGAAAAAATCGAGAGTAAAGCGCTCGGAGCCTTTGATCACCATGTCGGCAATCAGCGCCACAATAACCAGCAGGGCGAAGGACAAACAGAAAATGCCCAAGGCCTTGAACAGGTTGTCGCGCAGCTTTCCGCGCGCAATGACGGCACGGATTTCTTCGGTTGTCAGTGCTTTCATTAGTAGTTCTCCCGATACTTGGCACGTAGCCACTGGCCAAGAATATTGAAGACCAGGGTAATCAGCAGCAGGGTGAGGCCGGCCGCGAAAATGGTCTGGTAACCGATCGAGCCGTGCGGCAGATCACCAAGGGCGACCTGAACGATGTACGACGTAATTGTTGCCGCCGGTTCCATCGGGTTCCAGGTCAGGTTCGGCTGCATGCCTGCGGCGACAGCCAGAATCATCGTCTCGCCAACAGCGCGGGAAATGCCGAGGATGTAAGAAGCCGCGAGACCGGAAATGGCCGCCGGCACAACCACATGGATGGCCGTGTAAAGGCGCGTCGCACCCATGGCGTACGAGCCTTCACGCATGCTCATCGGCACCGCGCGCATGGCATCTTCCGACAGCGAAGAAATATACGGCACGATCATGATGCCCATCACCAGGCCGGCGGAAAGCAATGAGAAGCCCGGCAGGCCCGGCAAAACGACTTGAAGGATGGGCGTGACCACCAGCAGGGCGAAATAGCCAAAGACGATGGTCGGAATCCCCCCGAGCAACTCGAGAACCGGTTTGGCGACCTCGCGAACCCTTGAGTCGGCAAATTCGGAGAGGTAGATGGCAATCACCGTGCCCACCGGAATGGCGACAACCAGCGCCACAAAAGAAGACACCAGCGTGCCGGAAACCAGCACCATGATGCCAAAATGGGCATCATCGAACAGCGGTGTCCATTGAGTATCAGTCAGGAAATCGATGATGCTGATTGTCTCAAAAAATCGAACGGACTCTGAAAGGAGGACGTAAACGATGCCAAGGGTGGTCAGGACGGAAACAGCGGCAGCGGCGAGAAGAACGGCCTCGATCAGCCGTTCCTTCCAGTTGCGCATGGCGCTGAACGATAGTCGGTCGCTAACCTGATGAAGATCAGTGCTTGCTTTTAATGACATGGCAGTTGAATTCATTGAGGGAATTCCATTATAAAAAAGCCCGCTCCATTCAGGAGCCGGGCTTTCACGTGCAGGCGAAGTGAATCGCCAGGGCGGGCATTACATCTTTGCTTCGCGCTTCATTACTTCTTCAATGGTAATACCGATTTCGTTCTGGCCACCGAACACGGTACCGAGCTTCTTCTTGTTCATGTGCTCGATGTTGCCCGTGTAGGCAGAAGGCGGCAGGGGAACGTACTTGACTTCCTTGGTCAGCTTGGCGCCGTCCTTCATGTAGTACTCGATGAACTCCTTGACTTCGGGTTTCTCAAGCGACTTGGCCTTGACGTAGATGAAGATCGGGCGAGACAGCGGCTGATAAGTACCGTTCTCGACGTTGGCCGGCGACGGCTCGACGGCCTTGCCGGTCTTCGGGGAGACGATCGGCAGCGCCTTCAGTTTGCCGGTGTTCTCGGCGTAGTAGGCGTAGCCGAAGTAGCCAATGGCATTGACATCGCGCGAGACGCCCTGGACCAGCACGTTGTCGTCTTCGGAAGCGGTGTAGTCGCCGCGCGAGGACTTGGCCTTGCCAACCATGGCTTCGGTGAAGTACTCGAAGGTACCCGAGTCAGCACCGGCACCAAACAGCTTGACCGGGGCATCAGGCCAGGCCGGATTGACCTGGTTCCACTTCATGATCTTGCCCTGGGCAGCGGGTTCCCACAGGGTCTTCATTTCGGCAACGGTCGCTTCCTTGAGGAAGGTGTTCTTGGGGTTGATCACGACGGTGAGTGCATCGAAGGCGACCGGCATTTCAATGTATTCGACACCGGCGGCCTTGCAGTCGTCCATTTCCTTTTTAGTGATCGGACGCGAGGCGTCGGCGATATCGATTTCGTCACGGCAGAACTTCTTGAAACCACCACCGGTACCGGAAATGCCGACGGTAACCTTGATGGCGTTCTTCTTGGCTTTCTGGAACTCTTCGGCAACAGCCTCGGTAATTGGATAAACGGTTGAAGAACCGTCAACCTTGATGACTTGTGCCTGGGCCGCATGGCTGGCAAACAGGGCGATACCGGCAACAGCAAGGGCAGAGACAACTTTTGAATTCTTTATCATGGAGATTCCTTCACGTAGTTGATGTATACAACGGTGCAAAGAGTAGCCTCCGATTGTTACAGTCACATGACAATACGAAATAAATGGATGGTGCCGGCAAAGCCAAGGCAGTAGAACTGAAACCAGCTCAACCAGCGACATCAACGCGGGTGACTGACAAGCCCACTGAGTATCGGCAAAATCAGGAAACTCAGTTCAGGCGACGTCACTTAAAAAACAGGATGGATCGCCAAATCAGGCGCCTGTCGGCAACCGGCCCAAGTCGCTCTCTGGTGGAAAATCGGATGGAACTGACGTATCGCGGTGCAACCTTGCCCGGGAGGTTATTAGTGCAGCCGTGAGCCATCCGGATGGGGTGCCGACTGACAACCATGATCGGGAAGTAGCTGGAAACGATATCCGTACCTTCTGCCAATCCAGTTCTGCGAGGGATCTTTGGTGATGAAAAGGGGTTGAGAAGGCATTGCCATGGAAGCCAATATTTACGGCACTCTTCAAGCCTTCATTCTGAAGGCCGTTTATCCATGCGGCTTCCAGCGGTGCTGCTAAAAGAAGATCTTTGCGGTGAGTTCCAGCCGGCTGCTTGAAACCTTTTCGCCAAATTCAGTATTGGATTGTCCACCAAGGACGATGACCCTGGCGCGCAGTTCAATATTGTTGAAACCGGTGTAGCTGACTTCCGGGGTGACCTGCCAGCTGCCATCGTTGAGGTTGGTCATCGCGGCCAGCGAGGCAGCGCCGTACAGCCAGCCGAACGGTTCGCTGGCGCTGGCTTTCACGTACAGATAATCACGCCCCGGATTGGGCTTGCCGTAACCGGATTGCGCCACAGTGCGCGCCTTGTTTGCCAGCGTCGAGGACGCGTTCGGAGCCAGGGCGGTGTCGAGGAACTGGTAGTAGTCGCCGAGTTCGCTGGCGCTGTAGCCGTTGCCATTGCGGTAGTACTCGCCGATCCAAGTCACTTCGCCTTGAGTGAGGTAGCGCACGCCGAGCAGCCAGGAGGTGTAGTCGGTTGTCTGGCTGCTGACCACACCGCTGGCGCTTACCGTGTTGCGCGGCGCGTCGAGCGTACGCGACCACTCGCCATGGACTTCCAGCGCCGTGCTGATGTTGCGCGAGAAATCGACACCGTAACTCTGAGGCTTGGCCCCCTTGCCGCGCCACATGAAATCAATGTCGGTGTCCATCGCCAGCAGGTAGAGCTTGGCCGCAGGATTCAGGTGCCGGGTCTGGCCGAAATCGGCGTTCATGCTATCGTTGGTTGGCACGACCAAGCCGGTGAAGCCGATGGTACTGATGGGACCGCTCAGGCTTTTTGTCCACTCAGTACTGGCCATTTCGAAGCCTTCACGCGCGGCCGTCGGGTCGGACGAATCCTTTGCGCGTTCGACATAGCCAACGGTCGTCCACGCGTAGCCCTTGCCCCAGCGCTGCACACGCTTGCCCGCGTCAAAGCTTAGCCCGGGAGCGGCACTCCAGCGCACACCGCCTTCCATGATCTTGGGGTTGCTGGTCAGGTTGACCAGCGGATCGGTCGCGTAGCTGGCCTGCACGCGCAGATCGGCGACCAGCGGATCAAGGTTGAGTTTGGCGCTGGCGTCCAGCGTGCTGGTACTGCGCAGCAACCAGTCCCGGTCGGCCGCACCCGGATACGCGAGCGTGTAAGCAGGGGTATTGCTGCGAAGTTTCAGCCCTTCTTCCTTCTGCTCGACGTAGCCGGAGAACTCAACGATTTTCTTCTCGAATTCACTGGCGTCGAACTTGAATTCCTCAGCGCCGGCGTGGTTGAACAGTCCAGTCGCCAGCAACATCGCCGCCGCAAGCGTTGTGGCCGGGCTGTTCACTTGCGCAATTCCTCCATGCGCGCCATGAAGCCCTGGGTGAATACCTCGTCGGCAAAGTCCTTCTTCTTCAGCCCCGAATAGAGCATCACCGACTTGAAGTCCTTGTACAGCGGGCTGTCGGTCTCGATGGTCGCCGGACGCTTGATGCCGCCACCGAAGTCCTTGACGTCCTTGAAACGCAAGGTCTTCATCAGCATGCCGCTGGACGCGTAGGCCTCAATCTCGGTCGGCAGGAGGAGCTTCTTGTCGACCTTCATCTTCAGGTTGTCGTAGGCCACTTCACCCGTTTTGGCCTTGAGGTCGAGCAGGTAGAGATCGCCCTTTTCCTCAATCGCCTTCACGTCGTATTCCACCGCGTAGTCCAGCCGCATGATGTCGGCGTTGTTGAAGACGCCGCCGGTGATCGACTGCAGACTGGTGATGCGCATCGGTTTGCCGACGCTGGGGATGTACAGCCACATGTTGTCGCCCTGGCGCAGGGTGCTGCGCCCCTTGTCGCTGGTCGGCGAAAGGAACAGCGTGGCGACCTGATCCTTGCCTTTCTTCACCGAATAGATGACGAATTCCTTCTTCGTCCCGTCCGGCTCGATGTTGATCAGCTTGCGGTACGACTCGTAGGACTCGGGCTCCAGATTGCGGTCGACCTTCTTGAGGATTTCCACGCCGTCCAGCGCCGAGGCCAGCATCGGCAAGCAGAAAGCGGCGAAGGCCAGGAGTTTGGTGATTTTCATTTTTTTTCCTTGAAAATTAAAACAGAATTAACCACGACGACATGGCGAGAATCTACTTCCTTTGCGGGTTTTCGCCGTGCCCGCCGTGTCGCTGTGGTCAAAAATGCAGCATTTCAATCTCAAACGTGCCGCAAAGCCTGAATCGGATCCATCCGGGCGGCGCGCCAGGCGGGTTGCAGACTGGCCAGCCCGGAGACAATGATCGAGAGCCCGAGAACGCCCAGGACTTCCGAAACGGCCAGCGTCGGGTGCAGAACGATCTGCTCACGACCAAAGTTGAAGACCATCGGCCACACGTTCATGCCACCGACCACCGCATAACTGATGGCGATGCCAGCAACTGCGCCAAACAGTCCGAGCAACAAGCCTTCGCTGAGGAAAATGGCCATCAATTTTCCGGGCTGTGTACCAATCGCGGCCAGCGTACCAATTTCCCGAATGCGCTCATAAACCGCCATCAGCATCACGTTCATGACGCTCACCAGAACAATGGCAACCATCATGATGCGGATGAACAGAGTCATCATATCGATCATCGCCACAATGTTGGCAAACGGGGAAAGTTGCGACCACAGGTGCAATTCTGTCGCTGGTTTGTCTTCCTTGTTGCGAATCTCATCAAGCGGAACGCTCACACGCTTTTGAACGGCAGAAAGGTCGTCGATCGATTTCAGGCGCACGGCTATTTCCATGACTTCCTCGTTCTCCATGCGCAGCAGATCACGGGCGTCGGCGATATCGATGTAACCGTCCCGGCCGCCGGGACCCGTCACCGCCTGCAGCACGCCACCGACGGTGAAGTTCTTGCCGTTGACCGAACCCGATGAGTTGGTAACAACCAGCACAACGGTATCACCGACCTTGACTTTCATGCCCTTGGCGATCAGTTCGGGGATGAGCACCTTGCCGCGTTCGACCAGTGGGCCGTCCTTGTTGCCTTCGGTGATCCGCTCGCGCAAAGCAGGTACCGTAGCGTCTTCAGCCGCCGGATCAATACCGTTCAGACGGATGCTGGTGTTTTCCGCAAAGTTGCTAAACATGGCACCGAGTTTGACGCGTTTGGAGTAGGCCGCCACCTCCGGCTCCGCCTTGAGCGCGGTTTCGATTTTTGCGACAGCCTTCGGTTGCAGACTCATGTTGAGCGGCAGATTGTCGATCGACGCCGTATAGCCCTTGCGATGAACCTGGAAGTGGCCAAGCATGCTGTCGGTTATCGAGCCCACCATGGTTTGCTTGAACGAGCCGGCGGCGGCGACAAAAAGCAGTAGAGCAGCCACCCCCAGAGTAATAAGCAAGGCGGTAAGCATGGTTCGGCGGCGGTAGCGCATGAGATTGCGCGCCGCGAGATTGAACGTGGACATCATGCGACACCCCCTTCCGTTTGCAGGCGACCATCTTCAAGCACAAAGGTCAGTTCCGCCTCGTTCATGATTTTCGGGTCGTGGGTTGAAAAGATGAACGAGGTACCAAAATCATCACGCATCGTCTTCATCAGGTTGAGAATGCGGTAGGCTGTGTCGTGGTCGAGATTGGCCGTTGGCTCGTCAGCCAGCACCAGGCGGGGCTCGCCAACCAGCGCGCGCGCCACGGCAACACGCTGTTTCTGTCCGCCGGACATCTGGTCCGGCCGCTCCTGCTCGGTCATGCCGACGGCGTCGATCATCTTCATCACCCGTTCGCGCCGTTTCTCCGGAGACCAGCCGCGCACCATCAGCAGCGGGTATTCAATGTTTTCGTAGGCGCTGAGCACCGGAACGAGATTGAAATCCTGAAACACGAAACCCAGATGTTCGCCCCGGAAACGTGCAGCCTCGTTGCGAGAAAGTGTGCTCACATCCCTACCGTGAACCGTCAACGTACCGCTACTCGGATGATCGAGACAGCCGAGCAGGTTGAGCAGCGTCGACTTGCCGCTCCCCGATGGCCCGACAAAGGCGGCAAACGCGCCTTCGCCGATCGCGAAGCTGATGCCCTTGAGCGCCGGCACGTCCAAGTCGCCGACCCGGTAGTTCTTGGTGATGTTTGTGGCCTGTATCAATGCCATGGTGTGTCTCCTGGTTTGCTTAGCCGAACTTGATGAACATCTTCGAGTACGGACCCTTGACCTTGCTGATCGCCTCCTTGACCTTGGTGGCATCCTGTGAAAACAGCGCCGCCT
>JFJP01005957.1_pt1 | contig 11173 bp, 6 predicted proteins | sample 431651 | NCBI WGS metagenome assembly JFJP01 (sample SAMN02602958, study PRJNA72255) | Microbial mat metagenome, whole genome shotgun sequencing project. | biome: fresh water; feature: sink hole; material: water; isolation source: purple microbial (photo- and chemosynthetic) mats found in... | reverse complement strand
CGGCTGGAACAATTGCGCCTGCTGCTCTTTCGTGATGCCAATGCCGCTGTCGATCACGGCAAACTCCACCTGGGCGGTCGTGTCGTCGCCCTCAAGCTCGCGAGCCTCGATCCGAATGGCGCCCTGCCTGGTGAACTTGATGGCATTGCCCACCAGATTGGAAACCATCTGGCGCAAGCGATGGGTGTCACCCAGATAGTGCTGTGCCGGGCCAATCCAGGCCTCGGTCAGGGTCAGGCCCTTGTTGGCAGCGGCCTCGGCAAACAGCAGCCGACACTCGTGCAGGATCTGGGCTGGCTCGAACACCCTGGCCTCCAGGCTGAGTTTGCCGGCTTCGACCTTGGACAGGTCCAGAATGTCGTTGAGCAGGGTCAGCAGGGTCTGGCCCGAGTTGAGAATGGTGCGGGCAAAGTCCAGCCGCTCGGCCTCTGACAAATTGGGCATCATCAGCAATTGCGCCATACCCAGCACACCGTTCATGGGTGTGCGGATTTCGTGGCTCATGGTGGCCAGAAAACGGCTCTTTGCCAGGCTGGCGGCCTCAGCGGCTTCCTTGGCCTGGTACAACTCGGTGACATCCATGCGAAAGCCGACGGTGCGGTTGTCAGCGGTCTTGCGTTCAATGATGCGTAACCAGCGGTCGTTATCGGTGTGCTGGATAGTGTCCTGGTTCGCAGCCCGGTGCTCCGCCAGGCGCTGCGCTACCCAGCCGTCCAGGTCTGCTTTCGCATCCGGGTACTGGCCACGCCGCGCCCCTTCCCGCAGGATGTGCTCAAAGGTGGCACCTGGCACCAGCAGGTCGGCCGAGGTGGCATACATCGCGCGGTATTGCTCGTTGCAGTACACCAGGCAATCGGCATCGTCATACAACGCAAACGCCTCACCCACAGCCTCAATCGCGGCTGCCAGAATACGTTCATTACGGTGCAGCTCATCGTCGGAGCGCTTGCGGCGGGTGATGTTGGTGCCGGTGCCGCGGTAGCCGCCAAAGCCGCCCGTTGCTTCAAAAATCGGCACGCCGCTGATGCTCAGCCACTGGTAGTCGCCGCCGGGCAGTGCAATGCGGTACTCAAACTGTTTGAACGCGCGGTGCTGCGCCAGGTCCGCCAGATGTCTGTCCCAGATTTCTTTTTCATCGTCGGGCACTTTAGCCATGTCCTGGCGCCGCAGCCCCAGCATGGCTTCGGGTGAGCGACCGATGGCTTGCTGCGCGTTTGGCGAAAACCACGAAAAACGCAACTGCGCATCCGTTTCCCAAAACCACCAGTCCGAATTGGCCGAACCAAAGTCGTGAAAACGTGCATCGTTCAAGGCCAGCTTACGTTCAAGCTTGCGCCGCACCATGGCATTGCGCACCGCGCGGCGCAGCGCGTCGCCGTCGATCTGACCCTTGACCAGGTAGTCCTGCGCACCGGCTTCCAGTGCTTCTGCGGCCAGTGCCTGGTCATCGTGACCGGTCAGCACAATGATGGCCAGCTCGGGCGCTGCGGCGCGCAGGTTGCGCAGCGTGGCAAGCCCGGCCGAGTCGGGCAGCGACAGGTCGAGCAACACGACATCAGGCTGAGCCGTGGCTTTGACGGCCGCCACCGCCTCGGCCAGCGTCTTGGCCCAAACCGTGGCATCGGTCAGGCCGCTCAGCCGCAGGGTCACACGCAACAGGCCGAAGTCGCCCGGATCGTCCTCAACCACGAGAATCGAAAGCTGCTCTGGCACCTGCATTTTCATCAGCGTTCTCCTGTCAAGCCGCCCAGCCGGGCATCAAACAAACAGTAGCGGTTTTTGCCCGCCACCTTGGCCTGGTACATGGCCTGGTCGGCCTGGCGCAGCAACTGCTCGGCATCCAGCTCCCCGGCCTGCGGGTAGAAGGCAACACCCAGGCTGGCCGACACCTGCAGGGGAAAGTCACCAAACGGGGTTGGCTGGGCCGCTGCATCAAGCAAACGCGCCAGCATCGGCAGGCAGGCGCTCGGGTCTTCCAGATCAATCAGCACCGCCACAAATTCGTCGCCGCCAATACGCGCCAGCGTGTCGCCCTCGCGCAGTGTCTGCTTCATGCGGGTCGCCAGCGCAATCAGCAAAAAGTCGCCGGCGGCATGGCCGTGGGTGTCGTTGATGGCCTTGAAACCATCCAGGTCCAGAAACACCAACGCCAGCATCTTGCCGCGCCGCTGCGCCTGCGCCATACCGTGGCGCAGGCGGTCGGCCAGCAGCACCCGGTTGGGCAGGTCGGTCAACACATCAAAATGGGCAATATGCTCCAGCTCGCGTTCATGCGCCTTGAGGGCGGTGATGTCAGAAAACAGCGCCACATACTGGCGCGCCGCACCCGCAGCATTACGCACCGCGCTGATGGTCTGCAACGCGGCATAGACCACGCCGTCCTTGCGCCGGTTCCAGACCTCGCCGCTCCAGTAACCTTGCTGCTGCAAATCCTGCCACATGGCGGTGTAAAACTCTTTCGTCTGGCGCCCTGAACTCAGCAGGTGCGGGTTCTGGCCCAGCACCTCGTCGCGGCCATAGCCGGTGATGCGGGTAAAAGCGGTGTTGACATCCATGATGATGCCATCAGCGCCCGTCACCATGATGCCCTCGCGTGCGTGGGTAAAAACAGTTGCTGCCAGCCGGGTGTCGGCATCACGCTGGTGGCGCAGCATGGCGTAGCGCACGGCCCGGCGCAGCGCACTGGCGTCCCCGCCCTTGGTCAGGTAGTCTTCGGCACCCGACTGAATCGCAACCTGGGTGGCCAGCACATCGTCAAGCCCGGTCAGTACCACAATTGGCGCTTCGACCAGCAAGCGACAGCGCTCAACGGTGGCGGTACCGCTGGAGTCCGGCAGGTTCAGGTCCAGCAGCACCACGTCGGGGCGCAGACCCTGCTCATCAATCAGCACCCGGGCACCAGCCAGAGAGTCGGCCAAATGCACCAAAAACGTTTCACCGCGTTCGAGCAAATGCTGGCGAATCAGGTAGGCGTCACCCGGCTCATCTTCGATGACCAGCACCACCGGGGGCGGGCCAAGCGCCTGGGATGTTGTAGGCGGGTTCATTTGCCAACCTCCACCGGGTGCCCTGGCAAGCGCACCAGGTTGATCCAGTAGTTGCCCAGATTGCCAACCGCCTCGATGAACTGCGCGATATCCACCGGCTTGCTGATGTAACCCGAGGCGCCCAGGCGGTACGATGCCAGCACATCGCGCTCGACTTCAGAGGTGGTCAGGATCACCACCGGGATGTCGCACAGCGCCGGGTCTAGCTTGAGGGCCGCGAGGCATTCGCGCCCGTCCATGCGTGGCATGTTCAAGTCCAGCAAGATCAGGTCCGGTCGCGGCGCGTCGGCAAAACGGCTACCCTCGCGGCGCAGGTATTCCAGCACCTCGCGGCCATCTTGCACATGCTGCAGATCGGCAAGGATGTGGTTCTCGGTCAGCGCGACCTTGACCAGGTGGGCATCGGCTGGCTCATCTTCGGCCAGCAGGATGACAAAGGGCGGTGTGGTAGGGTTCATAGCCGTTTTCTCCAGTGCAGCATTCAGGAGTGATCGGGCAGGCGCACGATGTTGCTCCAGTAATCACTGATGCCACGCACAATTTGGATGAAAGCCTCGATATCGACCGGCTTGACGATGAAGCCGGCAGCAAATTGGTCGTAGCTGTCGAGCATGTCGCGTTCGGCATCCGAAGTGGTCAGCACCACCACCGGCAGCAGGTGCAAGGCGGCATCGCGTTTGATCTTTTTCAAGAACTGGCGTCCGTCCATGCGCGGCATGTTGAGGTCGAGCAAAATCAGGTCGGGTGTTGGCACATTGGCATAGACACCCTCGCGGCGCAGAAACGCAAACGCCTCGACCCCATCGGCCACACGGTGCAAGTCGGCCATGACCTGACCTTCCTTGAAAGCCAGGCGCACCAGATGGGCATCGGCGGGTTCGTCCTCAACCAGCAGGACGGTTAATTTTTTACCAGTACTCATGGCGCAATCTCCAGGGGTAAATCAAACACCACGCAGGCTCCACCATCGAGGCCGTCCTCAATGTGCAAATCACCGCCCGACAGGCTGGCGATTTTGCATGCCAGCGCCAGCCCCATGCCGGTGCCGGGGACACTGCTGGGCACCAGGCGGGTGAACAGGCCCAGAACCTGCGTGCGATATTCGGGGGCAATGCCGCTGCCATTGTCGGCAAAACGAAACACCGCCCGGTTGCCCACGATGCTGGCACTGACCTCGATGCGCAAGGCACGCTCTGGGTGGCGGTAACGCAGCGCGTTGTCAAGCAAAATGGCAAACAGCTCGCGCAGGGTTTTTTCCGCCAACTTGACCCGCGGCAGCGGCTCAAACAGCACGATGTCGGCCCCGGCGGCGGCACTGCCGGCATCTTCAATGCACTGACGCAGGGCAGCGGCACTGTCGGCCACGCCGGCGCTGACCTGGGTGTGGTCAAGCGCCAGATAACGCTGGGCATCACCCACCAGCACCGACAGCCGCCGGGACTCCGTGTCGATGAAGTGCAGCGCCAGACGGCTGTCTTCGTCACCTACCAGCGCTGAAACCTTCAGCAGGCGCTGGGCAAAACTGGCCAGCCGGCGCGTGGGCTCCTGAAAGTGGTGCGACATCACTTCGCCCAGGCGGCTGAGTTCCTGGGTTCGTGCCTGCAGGCTGGTCAGCAAAGTCTCGCGTTCATGCTCCAGCCGGCGCCGGCGCCGGATGCTCATCACCAGCCAGGCAATCACCAGCGCCTGCGCCAGCAGTCCAGCCAGCAGCAAGGCCATTTGCTGGCGCTTGCCATGTTCAATCTCGCGCACCTGGACTTCGACCATTTCTTCAAGCCGTTGCTGGTAATGCCACAGGTCTTGCTGCTGGTGGCGGCCCGGCGTGATGTCGTTGATGATGGAAAAAAGCAGTTTGCGGCCGACAAAATCAAAGGGACGAGAAAACACTTCCACCGTGCGCACCTCGGAGTTGGCAAGCCGGTGGCGAAAAATAAAGGAGTTGCGGCCTTCAGTCTGCGCCAACTGACGCTCGGCTGCCACCTGTTCCGGCGTAAAGGTATTGATCTGCTGGATCGTCATGCTGCGCAAGCGCGTCTGCTCATAACCATAAAAGCGCGCGGCAGCCAGATTGGCATCCACGATCTGGCCGCTGGCAGGTTCAATCAGCAGCATGGCGACGTCAAAATCATGAAAGATCCGGTCAAAGTCCGGCTTGGCCGACTGCGCCCAGGCGGGCACGCCAGACGCAACAATCCAGGCCAGCAGCAGCCCGGCCAGGTGCCGGCGGGTGAGCCTGGCCAGAAAACCCAAGGGGCCAAGTTCAAGGCCTGGCCTGTGCTTTGCACTGTGGTTCATGCTGTCTGCTCCCTTGCAGGTGGTCCTGCCTTTGGTTCTGAAATTTATGCCAAATAGGCATCTAGCCCTTATGCAATAGGCGCTAATAGCTATACAAACAATAGCTTTAAGGCTTGCTGTCTGAGATTGGGCAGGTGGCTTCATGGCATCGTTTGCGCCTGCGGCAGCGGCAATTCCAGCCAAAACCGGCTACCCAGCCCCTCGCCCTCTGACTCGGCCCAGACAGTGCCGCCGTGGCGCTCAGCAATTTTGCGGCACAGCGCCAGGCCAATGCCGGTGCCCTCATAGTCAGCCCGGCTTTGCAGGCGGGCAAACACCTGAAACAGCCGTCCGATCTGGTCGGGCAGGATGCCGATGCCGTTGTCGCTGACACCCAGGCGCCAATGTTCCCCTGGGGACGCGATCAGCTCACTGGTCACGCTGAGCTGCGGCAGCCGCCCGGCCACCCGAAACTTGAGCGCGTTAGCCAGCAGGTTTTGCAACAGGCGCAGCAGCTCGTCGGGGCTGGCAAAAACGCGCGGCCAGTCGCCTTCAATGCGTATTTCGGCCTGCGCCTCGGCCACCAGCGGGCGCAAAAACAGCAGCGCCTCGTCGAGCACGGCACGGCTGTCTATCCAGGTCAGCGGCTCGCCTTTGCGGCCCACCCTTGAGTAGTCAAGCAGCCCCAGCATCATCTGATCCATGCGTTTGGCACCGTCAATGGCAAAGTTGAAAAACTCGCGCTGCTCGGCATCCAGCGAGTCGCCCAGGCTTCTTTGCAGCAACTGCAGGTAGCTCGACACCATGCGCAGGGGCTGGCGCAGGTCATGCGAGATCGCGTAGCTGAATTGTTCCAGTTCGGCGTTCGAACGCCGCAGTTCAAGCTCGCCTTGTTTGCGCTCGGTGATGTCGATCATCACACCCACCAGCCCGGCCACCTGGCCGGCCGAATTGGTAAAAACCGCCTTGTTGAAGATCACCTCGTGGCGTGTTCCGTCGCCATAGAGCACCGATGCCTCGTAGTTTTGCACGCCCGGGTGGTCGAGCAGGTGCTGGTCCGCCTGCTCGTATATTGCGGCGAGTTCGGCAGGTGCCAGGTCATGCACGGTCTTGCCGATGAATTGCGCTGGTGTCAGCCCAAGGTACTGTTCGAAGGCCTTGTTGCCACCCAGAAAGACGCGCCGGGCATCTTTGTAAAACACCGGCAAGGGCACCGCATCCATCAAGGCCTGCTCGAACCGCAAGGCGTTTTGGCTGGTTTCTTCGTTCTGCCTGCGCTGCTGATCCATTATTTGCAGATTGGCCTGTGTTTTCGCCAGCCAGCCCAGCACGCTGCTATCGGGCTCGCCGGTTGCAGGAATGGGCAGCGAGAAATCACCCCGGCCAAGTCGGGCGATGTGTGCATGGACGGTATCTACCGGGCCGCCCAGCGTGGTGCGCAGGAACCGGTGGGTGCGCCAGAGCATCAGCGCCAGGCACAGGGCCAGCCCAACAAAAGCCATGCGCACCAGCATTGCCTGGCGACTGGCCGAGCGCACCGCTTCGGCGGTGCGCGCATCCATCAGTTGGTAAAACTCGCTGATCGGTTTCATGATGGCGACCTTGGCCTGATGGTAGGGCTCGTCGTGCATCATCAGCAAGGCTTTTGCGCGACTGGCATCGGCACCCGGGCCAGGGTCAAGGCCAGGCAGCGTTTCGATGCGCTGCATGGCCTCGAACTCGGTGCGCGTCAAGGCATCGGAATTGGCTTTGGCCTCTTGGAGCTTTTTCAACTCCTGGTCGGTGAACCCGGCCTGGCGCAGCAGTTCCAGCAGCGCAACAGCCCGCGTGCCGTCGGGGCGCGGCAGGGCACCGTTGGCCGGCACCAGGTCCCAGTAAATCGACTGATAGTCAAACGGGCGCAGTTTCTTGCCGTCACGGATGTCAAGAATCGCCTGGTAATACTGTTGGTAGCGCGGCTCACCGGTGACCACATAGGTGCGCGCCATGCGTGTCAGGTCGTCGGAAGACTGGCGCAACTCATCGGCCAGTAGAAAAGACTGTAGCCGCAGTTCATTGGCCCGATCAAGCTGCTTTTCGGCTGCCACATAAAACCCAAAGGTCAGCGCCAGCACCACAAACGCAGCCACCGTCAATCCGACATAGCTGGAAAAACCTGGCCATTGTTTTAGCACGATCATGTTCGTGTTCATCTTCAACTCCGCAGGCTCTGGCTGGGCAGCCACCTGAGCAAGGCGCTTTTGAGGGCATCCAAGGCAATTGGCTTGGTCAAAAAGTCGTCCATGCCGATCGCCAGGCAGTGCTGGCGGTCTTCTTCAAAGGCATCTGCCGTCAGGGCGATGATGGGCCGGCGCGGCTGCCCGCTGGCAGCCTCGTGCTGCCGGATTTTTTCGGTGGCGCTGTAGCCGTCCATCACCGGCATGTGCAAGTCCATCAGAATCAGGTCGGGCGCTGCGGGCTGATCGCTGTCGGCTGGTGTTGGCGCTTGCCCAATCGCCTGCATAGCCTGCTGGCCGTCATGCACCACCGACACCGTGATGCCCAGGCTCTGTAGCAGCGACTCGATCACCATGCAGTTGACCAGGTTGTCTTCGACCACCAGCACATGACCGCACAGCAGGCCATCAGTACTGGCGGTGCTGACGATGCCTGCGGGCTCCAGAGCCGCCGGGCGCTCAAACTGGCGGCTGTCAAGCGCCTCGGCCAGGCGGCAGGCCGACACCCGAAACCAGAACCGCGAGCCAACGCCGGGCTCGCTGCTGACCCCGACATCGCCGCCCATCGCCAGGGCCAGGTGGCGCACGATCGACAACCCCAGCCCGGTGCCACCAAACTCGCGCGTGGTGGAGCTGTCGGTTTGCGAGAACGGCTGGAACAGCAGGCCGAGCTTGTCGGCGGCAATGCCGATGCCGCTGTCGCTGACGGCAAACTCCAGCAAGCTTGTTTCCCCGCAGCACTCCAGCTCGGTGGCCTCAATAGACACCTGGCCATGGGCGGTGAACTTGAGCGCATTGCCCACTAGATTGCCCAGCATCTGGCGCAAGCGGTGCGCATCGGCCTGGTAGCGCTGCTTTTGCGTGCCGAACCATTGCCCGTCGAACTGCAAGCCCTTGGCCTGGGCGGCACCGGCAAACAGGTTGCAGGTTTCGTGGATCAGTGCTTCAGGAGCAAACACGGTGCTTTCCAGCTGAAACTTGCCGGCTTCGATTTTTGACAGGTCCAGAATGTCGTTAAGCAGGCTCAGCAGGGTTTGGCCGCTTGACAAAATGGTGCGGGCGTAGTCGCGGCGCACGTTGCTCTGCAAATTGGGCAGCAACAGCAGTTGCGCCATGCCCAAAATGCCATTCATCGGGGTGCGGATTTCGTGACTCATGGTGGCCAGAAAACGGCTCTTGGCCAGGTTGGCGGCGTCGGCCTGCTGGCGTGCCTCTTGCAGCAAGCGCTCGTTTTCCTTGCGTGCCGTGATGTCCGAGAACATGCCGACAAAATGGCGCACCTGGGCGTGTGCATTGCGCACCAAGCTGATCGTCATTTGCACGACGAACAGTTCGCCGTTCTGGTGCCGGTTCCAGATTTCACCGGCCCAGTGATCCTTGGCCAGCAGTTCCTGCCACATCAAACGGTAAAACCCGCCATCGTGCCGGTCGGACCTGAGAAACCGCGGGTTGCGCCCGATCACCGCGTCGCGCGGGTAGCCGGTGATCTGGCTAAAGGCCTGGTTGACCTCGATCAGGTTGCCAGCGGCGTCGGCGATCATCACGCCCTCGCGCGCATGGCTGAACACCGTGGCTGCCAGCCGCGCATCGGCATCGCGGCGATGGCGCAGCATGGCGTAATGCAAAGCGCGGCGCAGGCTGGCAGCTTCGCCGCCCTTGCTTAAAAAATCTTCAGCCCCCGATTCAATCGCGGCGCGCGTTGCCGCCACATCGTCAAGCCCGGTCAGCACCACGATCGGCGCGTCGGTCAGCGCCCGGCAGCGTTCCACGGTTTGGGTGCCACTGGAGTCAGGCAAATTGAGGTCGAGCAAAACCACATCAGGCTGCAGACCATCAACCTCGATCAACTGCCTGGCCGTCGCCAGCGAACCGGCAATATGCACGGCGAAAGCCCGGTCGCCCTTTTCCAGCAAATTCCAGCGGATCAGCTCAGCATCGCCGCGCTCATCCTCAATCAACAGCACCACCGGTGCGTTTGTTCCAGGCAGTTTCATAGTGGCAAGCTCCAGTGCGGCAGTGCGGGGTGCTCGGTCAGGCGCAGGCCGCTGTTCATGGCGACCCCTGCGCATCGGGCCCGCGCGCCGGCAAGTCAAAGCAAAAGCGGCAACCCTGGCCGGCCCCGGCAGATTCAACCCAGATGCGCCCGCCGTGGCGCTGCACAATCTTGCGCGCCACCGCCAGGCCAATGCCGCTGCCCTCGTACTGGTCGCGCGCGTGCAGGCGCGCAAACACCTTGAACAGGCGGCCAAACTGCGCCGGGTCGATGCCGATGCCGTTGTCCGCCACGCCAAAGCGCCAGCCCTGGCCCAGTGGCGCCACCGTGATGTCGATCTGCGGGGCACGATCCGGGGCGCGGTATTTCACCGCATTGCCAATCAGGTTTTGCCACAGGCGGGTCAATTCATCGCGGCTTGCCAGCAGTTGCGGCCAGTCGCCCGACAGCCGCACCGTGGCCTGCGCCTCCTGAATGGCGGGTGCCAGAAAGCGCAAGGCCTCGTCCACCGCCTCGCGGCTGGCCAGCGGCAGCAGCGGCTCGCCTTTGCGCCCAACGCGCGAATATTCCAGCAGCGACATCAGCATCTGGTCCATGCGTTTGGCCCCATCGGTGGCATAGTGCATCATCTCGCGGGTGTTGTCATCAAGCTGGCTGGCCAGGGCGCGCTCGATCAGTTGCAGATAGCTGTTGACCATGCGCAGCGGCTGGCGCAGGTCGTGCGAGGCGACATAAGCAAACTGCTCCAGCTCGGCATTGGAGCGCGCCAGCGCTTCGGTCTGTTGCTGCAAGGCCTGTTCGGCCTGCTTACGATCGGTGATGTCCCAATGCGTGCCAGCCATCCACTCGGGCTGGCCGTCCGGGGTGCGGCTGACCAGTTTGCCCCGGTCGAGCACCCAGATCCAGTGGCCCAGCTTATGGCGCATGCGGTTTTCGCATTGGTAATGATCGAGTTCCCCGGCAAAGTGCCTTTTCAGCGCGGCATCTGAGGCGGCCAGGTCGTCCGGGTGGGCATATTTCATCCAAGTGGCAATGCTGATCGGGGCCAGTTCATCGAGGGTGTAGCCAATCAGCTCGGCCCAGCGTTCATTAAAACGGGTCTCACCGGTCTGCACCTGCCACTCCCAGGTGCCAACACCGGTGCCCCAGATGATGTTGGCCAGGCGCTGGATTTTTTGAACGATTTGCTGCTCTACCAGTATTCTGGCGGTGATGTTGCTGTGAACAATCACCGCGCCTAGTCCGCCAAGGCGCAGCGGACTCACGCTCATGGCGAACCAGCGCTGTTCAGAAGGCGAATGACAGGGGTATTCGAGGGCAAAGCCGGGCAGTTCCCCGTTGAGCACGGCCTCGATGCCAAAGCGTGCGGCGCTCGCAGCGTCGTCGGCACTGCTGCATATCGACAGGTAGTTGGCACCGACGTCGGTGGCGGCTGACAGTTCGCCGGGCACCGCACTGTTGTCCCGCGAGAACTGCCGCCAGCCCTCGTTGACCGCCAGTATCGTGCCCAGCGGGTCGATCACCGCAATGTGTTCCGGCACCGAGTTCAGCACCTCCTGAGCAAAGGCCTGGCTTTCGCGCAGAGCCTGTTCGGCCTGCTTACGCTCGGTGATGTCGTGAATGTAGCCATGCCACACGGTGCT
>JFJP01040471.1_pt1 | contig 11174 bp, 9 predicted proteins | sample 431651 | NCBI WGS metagenome assembly JFJP01 (sample SAMN02602958, study PRJNA72255) | Microbial mat metagenome, whole genome shotgun sequencing project. | biome: fresh water; feature: sink hole; material: water; isolation source: purple microbial (photo- and chemosynthetic) mats found in... | reverse complement strand
GATTTGTCGATTTGTGGCTGCAGCCCAACTTTATTGTGCGCCCTCACATGCTGCATAGTTACTTGATAGAGCTCAAATATGTGCCCCGCGCTCAGGAAGCTGAAGCCAAAAATTCGGCTTCGGCATTGGTACAAAAACTCAATGCCGAAGCCGATGCGCAACTCCATCGGTATGCTATCGAACCACGCATAGTGGCTTCGGTAGGCAAAACTACGTTGCACCTGCTCCGTGTGATTTATTGTGGGTGGGAAATGGTGAGCTGCGAGGAAGTTTTTTAATCCTATTTCTTTATTAAATTTGTTTTAAAGCAATATCCGAAAATGGATTTTGTTTTTTTAAACCTTTATCATGCATTTATATGCACACAAAATTGTATTTTTGCCTGATATAAATAATTGAAACAGGAAAACCTTCAATTATTCAAATTTAGTAAAACATACATATTGCATTATGATAAAATTTCGCTTTCAATTTTTGTTTTTTGTATTTACTCAACTTGTAGTTGCACAAGAATTTGAAGTGTCGCCTGTACTTATCAATTTTAATGCCGAGCCGGTAGAAATACAGAAAAAGCAACTAACGCTTATAAATCATTCGGCGAAGCCACAAAAATACAACCTTAAAATTTCTGATTTTGAGATTGACCCTGATGGAAATCGTAAAATTGTTCCGTCGGGTAGCAACAAACGTTCGTGTGCCGACTGGATAAAAATAAGCCCATCGATTATCGAACTTAACCCTAACCAAAAAGCACAATTAGATGTGATTATCACCGTCCCCAAAGAAGGTTTTTCGTCGCGTTGGTGCATGATACATGTAGAAGTTGCCAAAGAGCAAACGGCATTCGAAGCCGATAAAACAGTAGTTACAGGGGTTTTGTTGGTGCCACGCATTGTGGTGGTAGTGGAGCAATCGCCTCAAAGCAACAATAAATACAAAGCAACTATCAATGGATTGAAAGAAATAACAAAACATGGTGATAGTCAACAAATTTTCGAAGTAGTGGTTGCTAATGAAGGCGATAATGTGATAAATGCCAATGTATATTTAACCCTTAAAAATTTACAATCTGGCAAAGAAGAAAAATTTAGTATGTCAAAAAACACTGTTTATCCCGATGCTTCACACAAAATAACTTTACAAATGCCAACTATTGTTTTAAAAGGCAAATATGAGTTAGAAGCAATTCTCGATTACGGTCATCGCCAACCTTTAGAAAGAACTCAGTTAATGCTCGAAAAAAAATGATAATCAAACGTTTACATATAATATTTATCGTCAGTTTATTTGTTGTGTCTCTTGCAGCTCAACAAAAAGTTTCTACGTTTTACGATGTCGAAAAGAAACAACCCAAAGAGGTTTATTGTGTGGTCGATTATAAAAAGCTTGGCAAGGTTAAGCATGGATTTTATACGATATGGTATCCCAGCAATAAACTGTGGCAAGAGGGATTTTACGATTACGATAAACTTGATGGGAGATGGGTAGATTATTATGAAACGGGTATTGTAAAGCAAGAGCTTGGTTATAAAAAGGGCTTGTTGGATGGGAAATTGAAATATTATTACCCCGATGGTAAATTGATGCAAAATGCTGATTTTAAAAATGATAAATTAGATGGTACGGTTATAAACTATTACGAAGATGGCAAAATTCAGGAAATAGGAACTTACACCGAAGGTTTGCTAAATGGTGATTTTAAAGCCTATTACGAAGATGGTCGTCCTCGCATAATGCGAAGCTACAAAATGGGTCTGGAGGATGGTTTTTCGGTAACTTATTTCGAAAATGGCAATGTCCGTGACCGTGCCATTATGAAGGATGGCTTTTGTGAAGGTCAGTTTATCAATTATTACAAAGAGTTTTCCAACGGAACGGTAAATAAAATATGTTTGTATGAAAATGGTCGTCTAAACGGTAAACTTTCGTGGTATTATCCCTCAGGTAATCTGAAATACGAATCTATGTACAAAAACGACAGCATTATTGGCGTTGTTAAAGAATATTACGATTCAACAGTTCTCGTTATTCGCCAAACAGGTTTTTACAATGGAAATAAGAAAAATGGACGCTGGAAATCCTATTATCCCAACGGAAATGTGTACACTTTTGGTCATTTTGTGGACGATGCTTTCGATGGCGAATGGCAAGTGAATTATCCAGATGGTAGGCTCAAACAAAAAGGTGATTATGCCAATGGCAAAGCTACGGGCGAATGGACATTTTACTACGAAACGGGTGAGATTAAAGATAAGGGCAACTACAGCAACGATTTTAAAACGGGGATTTGGGCTACCTACTACAAAGATGGCAAGCTAATGTCGGAAATTACCTTCGAAAATGGGCAACGAAATGGAGTGGCAAAAGTTTACAACTCAAATGCTAAACTCATTGAAACAAGCTATTACAAAAATGGCGAAGTAGTTCCAAAAAATAAGAAGAAACGGAAATAAAAAAGGACGCTATCAGAATCTATAACACCTTTAGCATCGCACAAAATGCGTCATGCTAAAGGTGTTTTTTTTTACTTTAATAAAATATGTTTCAAAAGCACATGCTTTACCAATTATCTGTACGGAAAGGCAACACAGGTAAACCTGCGGTATTGTACAAAAAGCCTTTGCCCGAAGGATAGTTTATATAACAGTAGCGTGCTGCAACCGGTTTTTTAACTTCGGGCGCTGTGAGTGTTACTTGTTTCGATTGGAGTTTGATTTTGGCTGTTGCAGGATAAAAAACTTTATCGTCGCCAGCAACTTCGAAATTCGTAATTTCTTTTCCATAAGCACTCAATCCCATTCCCACGTTATCGAACGACACTACTATTGCCGAATCTTTCACTGCCATGCTTTTATAAATGGGGTTTTTGTACGACAAACCTTCCACTTTGTATGTTTCGGACATTGCCCAATAGAGTAAACGTTGTCCAAGAACCTCTTTTTCGGCAGGGTGAATGCAAAATTCTTCGCCTAAATCTACCGTAGCCACCATGCCCGCATTCGGGATGTCTAAAGATGCTTTTAATTGCTCATCGTAAAATTTTCCTGAAAGAATATCTTTGCTATTATTGTACGAATAGGGTGCTATCTGCATAAAGTAGAAGGGGAATTCGGTGAGCTCAAAATCACTTTTCCATTTAGCAACCATAGCTTTTTGCAATGCCGCATAGTATTGATATTCAGAACGATTAGACTCCCCTTGATACCATAATGCTCCTTTAATACTCAAATTTTTAAGAGGGTAAATCATGGCATTATACAAGTTAGCGGCACGATGGTGTTGTGGTGTTTTTTCTTTCGTGGTAATTGCAAGCGATTCGGGAAATTTCTGCATGGTTTCGGCATCAATCCAAGCTTCGATGCGCGAACCTCCCCAACTCGAGTTGATAACACCAACAGGAACATTTAGCGCTTTTTGTAATTTACTTGCAAAATAATAGCCCACAGCACTAAACTTACCTACTGTTTTGGGAGAAGCTACTTCCCATTTTCCTACACAAGTATCTTGCGGCGTACTTTGAGCTGATAATTTTACAGTAAATAATCGGAGTTGGCAATTGTCGGCTTCCAAAATTGTTTTGTTAGAGCCATTAATTGGTTGATCGGAATAGCCTAACAGTTGCATTTGCATGTTCGATTGACCAGAACAGAGCCAAACTTCGCCCAATAAAATGTTTTGTAGCTGCACTTTTTCTTTTCCAGCAGCAATGGTAACTGTATATGGTCCACCGGCTTCGGTTGTTTTTGCTTTCACGAGCCAGTCACCTTTGTCGTTGGCTACGGTCGATACTTTTGCTTTGTTCCAACTTGTAGTAATAGTTAATTTCTCATTGGGATTGGCTGTACCCCATATTTTTACATCCGAGTTGCGTTGCATAACCATGTTGTCGCCTAAAGCTGATGCTACTTTGATAGTAGCGTTTAGGTTGAATACTGAGAGTAGAAAAATTCCTAAATAAATGATTTTTGAATTCATGTGATTTTAATTTAAAGATGAATAATATATTTTGAATAAAAAATTACAATTTAGCAAATACTTCACCAGCAAATTTCTCCAATCCTGGGTCGCGAGCACCCATCAATAAAAGCACATCGTTGCCCGTAAAATGCTGTTTTACAGCCTCTAAAAAGTTATTTCGGTCTTCTACAAAAAAGGCATTTTTACCCAAGCGTCGAATATCTTTAATGAGGTCGTTGGCCGAAATATCTTTCACAGCAGTGCCTCCGACATAGAAAATTTCGCTCATCCAAATCTCGTCTTGTTCCCGAAGAGTGGCTGCTATTTCATTCACAAAGTCAGTTCGCAAAAAGCGTGTCGGCCCATATCCATGAGGTTGAAACCATGCAATTACCTTATTTGCAACTGGTTGGCACGCTGAGATAGAGGCAGCGCATTTAGCAGGATTGTGCGCGTAGTCGTCAATCAGAATCACGCCATTTTTTTGTCCAATAATTTGATGTCGACGGTAAATTCCTTCGTATTTTGACAGGGCTGCTGCAGCCGTTTCGTTGCTAACTCCTAAGCGGCTCACCACAGCAATGGCTGCCAAGGCATTTTCCATATTGTGGCGCCCTACAGTTTGCATTTTCACTGGTGTTCCTTCTACTTCAAAGTTTATTTCGAAACCTTTTTGACTAAAGTTTGTAGCTTTAAATCCTGCTTCTATTGCTTCGTCCACCGCAAAATCGTTGGCTGCATTTGTAGATAGTTGAGCTGCTAGTTTATTCGAACGGTTGGTAATAAAAATATCTTTCGTATTGTCGCGGAAAGTGCCAAAAAGCTGCATTAGTTCCACAATTTCCTGATGGTCTTTTTCGATATTCAGCAATAAACCAATTTCGGGATGATATTGCACAATTGAACCATCGCTTTCGTCGGCTTCAATTACCAACCAATCGCCTTTCCCCACTTTGGCATTGCCAATTTTTCCTTCACGAATAATACTTGTAAGTCCTGCGCCGCTAATAATGCTTGGTTCGAGTCCGGCATATTGCATAATGTCGAAAATCATGGCCGAAGTAGTGCTTTTGCCCGATGTTCCACCTACGGCAATAGTTTTTTTGCTATCGGCAATAAGCGCCAACACCGCTGAGCGACGAAGAATTGGGATGTTCAATTCGTTTGCTTTTTGAACCTCAAAAACGGTATTTTCGATAGCAGTAGAAACCACCACTAAATCCGTTTCGGACGTAATTCCACTTCCATCCTGTACGAAACATTTTACGCCTTCGGCTTCGAGTTTGGTGCGGGTATCGTTTGTTTCGCCGGGTAAAAAATAGCGGTCGCTGCCACTTACATTTTTGCCAATACCACTCAAGTATTGCGCAATGGCACTCATGCCTGTTCCGGCAACTCCGATAAAGAATATGTTATTATAATCGCTAATGTTCATAGAATTACGAATTGGGAATTACGAATTAGAAATTCAACTCTTCTACTTTAAGGGCAATATTGCCGCGTACATTAGCATTCAGACGAACTGCGCCAGGCACTAAATCGAGACTTTTAATCGATACGGTATTCAGTTTTCCAGTAAGCGACACACCATCATAAATTTTGTAATTGCTTAGCATTTTGTTGGCATCGGCTTTCATAGTTTCAATTTCAGTTTTTACAGGATAAGTCAAATACGGTGTTATTTTTTTTATAATCAAACCATTAAGCAACCAACCAGCCGATTTTACCAAAGCGTTTTTGGTTTTTAAATCAAATTCGGGATTTTGAACCTCCACAGCTACTTTTTCGGCATTGTAAGCCAGCGTTCCTGTAAAGTAAATACGCCCTTTGAGCGAACCTGTTACATCGGCCACAAAAACGGGTTTGCCTTCGCTTCCAAAAACTGATAAATCCGTTATGGTAATGGTTTTATTGCCTTCGGTAAATGTTTTGTTTAGCAACTGCGATTTTGCCATTTCGGATATTTTATCGTAAGTAGCATCAGCGGCAATATTCAGGTTGAAATCTTTGGGCTGCGTTGTTGCTATTTTAAAGGCGGGTAGGGGAGATGGCTTGTTTTGGTCGGGTTTTACGCCCATAAACGATTCAATTTGAGCCTGTAACGAGATGGCTAAATTCAGTTTCTGCCCCGTAGTTGTAAATGGCGAAACAAGCACATCTTTAGGAGTTATGCGCACCCACAGATTGTTTTCGGCACTTACTTGCATGGGTTTTTGTGCTTCGGTCCAAGCCATTGTCACGTATTTCTTTATATCCACCATTTGTGCCAAAGCAGCATCTATTTGGTCGCTAATTACTTTCTCGCTTTTTTGCAACGCAATATTAGCAATAGGCGTTACAGGAACCGTAACTCCAATTACATTCAACTTGGGAGTTTCAATCCACTGAAAACCATTCGAAGTAGTTTTTGCAACGAGTTTCCAATTTTTATCAATCTCAATGGTTGTTTTGTAATTTAGCGCAATGCTGCCATTGGCTTCGTAGTTATCACCCACTTTTATTCCAAATTTTTCAACTGTCCACGCAAAACGCGTCCATAATTTTAGCGGCACACGGTATTCAATCACATTGTTTTTTACGGTAAACGAAAAATTCTGTGCTTTCCAAATTTTCACACTCAAATCTTGATTATTGAGTTTTTCGCCTTCGAAAATCAAACCGTTGAGTTTTTTATTAATGGCAGTTTCGAGTTTTTTTACGTCCACTTCCACCTCTAAAGGCAATTCGGACACTGCAGGAGCTAAATTGGAAGGTAGATAAGATTCGCGCGGACGCTCAATTTGCATTGCGGTTTTACACGAACTTACAATGACTAGTATTACTATAAATGCAGCCGATTTTAAAAAATATTTGTTCATAAAGCTATGGATTAATTTTACGACTGCAAAGGTAAGAAAAAACAATTAAAAGATTTAATTAATTGTCTTAAATCTGATATACTAATAATTCCTGTAAATACGTATAGCATTTAAAAATGGCTCTCCCGTAATCGGTTGAAAATCAACCGAAATGCCTTGTCCGTTTTGAACCAAAACAGTAAACTTTTTAACAACGGCTGTATTTCCGCCAAACTCAGCAGCAACATTCAGGTTAGTAATAACACGTGTTTTATTAATTGACACATCGAAAATTCGTTCGCTTATCGTGTTATCAATCGCCTCGTTACCAAGGTTGTATACTAACATTTTAGTGCTTTTCACTGCTTGTAAATCGGCAAAATAAAGACTTACTGTATATTCGCCATCGGGCACATCAGCTTTAAATGCCTGAATGCCGGTTCGCATGGTCTGAAAAACAGGATTGATATTAGTTCCTAAAATGTCAGAATCCGATGCCAGCTGTTGCCCGTGTCGCGTTGGTTTTGTATAAGCTTTTCCACCCACATAACCCCAGCTGCCGGGTTGATATTCCTTTTCAGGAAGCCAAATTATTGATGTTGACTTGTCCTCGAAATAGCGTTTGGAGCCCAGCATAATATTTATTTCGCTGAATGGTATTGTGGTGCTTTTTAGGTCGGTAGCTAACATGCGAAAGTCTATTTTGAGTAAATCGCTAACCTTTAGGGAGTTAAATAAACCGATGGCTTCCAATACATTTGTCCCATTCACAAAAGGAACGTTGAATTGAGCTATATTATTCTCTACATTCTGACTACCAAGTGAATAACCATTTAAAAATAATTCTATTTTATCGCAATTTGCATACACTTTTACCGGTTGCTTGCAAGTATAATTTGTATCGGCATTTCCACCTCTTATTTTCCAAAGCCGACCACCAATATTGACAATTGGGCGGGTGGATAATATGGCCTGATACTGTAAATAAGTATCCTTTGGCTCACGCGACAAAGTGGTGATTCCTTTGCTGTTAACGTGTGGAACTGCATTTTCGCGTTCTTCGGAATAAAAATCATTCAGATTCCAGATATTGGCTCCAACCACGTATTTTCGTTCCTTGTTGGCTTTGATATAATGTTCGTGATACAAGTTAGCATATTCCTGCGTGTAATCAAATCGTTGTGGTTCAAATGAATGCAAGCGCGGGTCAACATCGGCACCATACTCGGTAATAATAAACGGTTTGCCTTTTAATTTTTCCTGCGCATTGTCCAAAAATGTATCAAATCCTTCAAACTTACCGCCGTACCAACCCTGATACAGATTCCATCCAGCAATTTTTGGAATTTGAGTTAATCCCGCTTCGTGATAATCGTTGAAATTTCCGTGCATTGGAATCAGCGTATAACGTTGAGGGTCATCAATCCGAATTTGATTTTCGATTTTTTGTGCCAATGCATTTACCGATTCAAAGTACTGTTTGTTTCGAATGGAATCGCCTTTGAAGGGCAAACGGAGCAACACCTCATTCATATACGCCCATATAAGCACCGAAGGACGGTTGTAATCCTGAAAAACCATCTCGCGTGCCATTTCAATACAATTTTTCGAAAAAGCTTCGTTTTCAGTAATCGCATTCACAATCGGAATTTCAACTGAAGTAATAATACCCAGTTTGTCGCACATTTCCATCACCACAGGGTCCTGCGGATAGTGCGATATGCGTAAGAAATTTCCGCCCATTTCCTTCAACAGTTTTACATCGCGTACATGAATTTCATCGGGTAAGGCATTTCCCAGTTTATCGAAATCCTGATGACGATTTGTACCGATTAATTTCAGGGGTTTAGCGTTGAGCACAAAACCATTTTCGGCACTAAATTCATACCAACGCAAGCCAAGTGGTTGAGATATTTCATCCAATAACTCGTTGGTTCTGGACTTATAAATTCGTGTTATAACCTTATAAAGCGATGGCGAATCGGGACTCCACAGCTGCGGATTGTTTAATATAAGCGATTGATTAAAAGGAATTTCAGTTGCATTTTTAGCCAATTGAATATTTTTTGAACGAACCAAAACTGTTTTGTTTTGAGGGTCTACAATGCTGTGTTCCACCCGCAGTTTACTATTCGTAGCAGTAGCATTGGTGAGCAGGGTTTTTATATCAACCTGCGCTTGGGTGTTGCTAACTTTGGGAGTTTGAAAATAAACTCCCGCCAAGGCATAATGTGTGGTAGAAACATGTATTTTGACTTGGCTCTGATTATATCATCGCCTTTTTTGCTGGTGCTACCCACCACGGTGCCTACGGTACCCGAGAATCCTCCCAAAATACCTAAATTAAGCTTTCCCATCTTTTTTATTTTTTATAGGGATTATTAAATTGTTTATTGCAATCTGATTCTACCTGAACAATGGCGATCAATCATCATTCTATCGAATCGTTCTTTAACTTCAACTCAATTACTTTTGATCATAAAGTAGTTGTGTTTTCATTAAATCTGTAGCGCCCTACGCTATTGAATTTTACAAGAAGTTTGCCAATGCAAAAATGAAGGTGTTTTGAAGGAGACCAACTTTTTTGAAGGTGTTTTGAAGGTGTTTTGATTGCTAGATGGAGGTATTTTGGAGGTGCTTTAACTCGACGTAAGTTTGATATTCGCGTTATTATAAGCAAACAAAATAGCTTGTCTTAAAAGTCCAAAGGACTTTAATGTAAATAACCACGGGCGAAACCCGTGGAAGTTAATGATAGTAAACCTGAACCCTACAGGGGTTCAATGTGTAATTTGTTATTATTGAACCCTTTCAGGGTTCTGATTTTTGTCATTTCATTATCCACGGGTTTCACCCGCGGTTATGCACATTGAATCCCTTCAGGATTCAAATAGATAATTCTAAAAACTATAAAAACCAAAGCGTTTCTTTGCCGGTGCGTGGTAATTCGGGACGTGCGAAGTGTGGAACTATCTGCGCCAACATTTCGGGATAACGCAGGGTAACAGGTAATGACTGGCGCGATACCGATTTCCAGTACAATTGACTAAAGCGACAAATCTGTTCAAATAATCCGGGAATAATTCCCTCCTCGGCTTGTATGCTCAGTGTAGAATTGGGTGCAAAATATTGTACCGACAATTTCATGGGAAATGGATACCCTTCTTTGGCATCGAAAATCGTATCTTTTTGCAAGCCATTATTGTACAGCAGGTACTGATTTTTATTGATAGGGAAATAGGTGAACGAATAAGGCATAAGCTGCGTTTGACTATCGACAAAACCCGGCAATGCACCCTTCATATAGGCATTTACGGTCGATGCCATGTGCACATCCGGCAAGTGACAAATAAAAAAGAACACCGTTTTCAAATCGGGCGACAATGTTTTGGGTCCATACAATCTCATGCCGTTTTTAGGCTCCGTGTCGGTTTTCCCTTTTCCAAATTCTAAGGTATTAAGCGTACTGTTTTTGCCAATCAGCGTGTAAGGTTCGCATCGTAACCATTCGGCATTTACCTTTATAAACTGCTCAATTTCAGTTGAGTATAAATACTTCTTTTTGAAATTATCTATTTCAGTCCGATACCGCAAGTAACGGTTACTTTTATCGGGTGCAGGAAAAGGAATGTTTAAAGCCCGATGTAGCGTTTTGTTTAAACACGGAAATACCTTATCTGCATTTCGACGCGCATCGTCCGACATTTCGTCGTATTTAAACAACTTATTCTCGTAAAGCACCCAATTGAACAGCTCCGGCGACAACTCTTCCAACTCATCGCTTGTGAGTGGATTTTTCAGTACGGAATGGATGCCATTGTAGCTCACCAATAACTCGGGTAGCTGGCTGGTAACGCCAAACTGAACACAAGAATTTTGTATCTTTTTGCGATAGTTTTACGGCTCCTTCTATTGCCTTGGTAGTGATATAGCAACCTAATTTTTCACTTACAAACGAAAAATTCAGCACATTTAGCGTAAGGTGGTTTTGCGACAACATAATCGAAATTTTTAAAAAGGGTTTAATGGTTTATTTATTGGTGTTTAATTAGTGTTTAATTCATTTTCAATGTTTAGCGTCTGGTTGCTTCCAAGGCATCAATTTCGGACTTCAGATACATGTCTTTATTGCCCTGCTTTACCACAGCCGGAAAGTGAGGCTCTTTTTTCCGACGCAACAAGGTGCTCTCCGAACAACCGAGCACTGCCATTACTTCTTTGCTTGTGTAATGTGTTTCTTTGCTTACAACAGCATTGGTAGTTGCATTGGGTAGTGTCTCTTTTTTGGATTCCGTTGGTTTTCTACGGCTAAGGAATTCTTTGGCCGGAAACTGTTCATCTGCCAGCGAAGTGTAAAGTGTTGTTTCGCTTTGCTTTACT
>JFJP01040470.1_pt1 | contig 11174 bp, 8 predicted proteins | sample 431651 | NCBI WGS metagenome assembly JFJP01 (sample SAMN02602958, study PRJNA72255) | Microbial mat metagenome, whole genome shotgun sequencing project. | biome: fresh water; feature: sink hole; material: water; isolation source: purple microbial (photo- and chemosynthetic) mats found in... | reverse complement strand
TATATTTTATCCGTACAAAACTCGATTTCGAGTGGGCATTAGTTACCAATCAGGATGGTTTGGGAACACCAATTTATCCACAGGAAAATTTTGATGCAGTTCAGGGTAAATTTTTACAAATACTAAGTAATGAAGGAATTGAGTTTGATAAAGTGTTTGTTGATAACTCGTTTCCAGAAGATAATTTACCTACCCGTAAGCCTGGCACTAAATTATTAACCGGATATTTTTCAGATGAATATGATTTGGAGAAATCATATGTAATCGGCGATAGAATAACAGATGTAAAATTAGCTCAAAACCTGGGCTGTAAAGCTATTTTTATTAGTGCAGATGAGAATATCCTCAATGAAAACGGATTATCTGAATATTGTGCATTACAAACCACTGATTGGAATATAATTGCTGAATTTTTGTTTGCTGGTGAAAGAAGAATTACCGTTAAACGTATAACAAAAGAAACTGATATTTTAATTGAACTAAATCTTGATGGTTCAGGAAAATGTGAAATTGATACCGGTCTAAAATTTTTCGATCACATGCTACATCAGATTGGTAAACATTCGGGATGTGATTTGAAAATCATAGTCAATGGTGATCTCGAAGTGGATGAACATCATACAATTGAAGATACGGCACTGGCATTGGGTGAAGCATTCAGAAAAACATTAGGGGATAAAAGGGGTATTGAGCGTTATGGTTTTTGTCTGCCGATGGATGATAGTTTGTGTTCAGTTGCACTTGATTTTGGCGGTAGACCTTGGTTGGTTTACAATGCTGAATTTAAACGCGAATATGTGGGTGATTTGCCAACTGAAATGGTTTTACACTTCTTTAAATCATTCAGTGATGCTGCACTTATGAATCTGAATATAAAGGCTGAAGGAGATAATGAACATCACAAAATCGAAGGAATTTTTAAAGCTTTAGCAAAATCAATAAAAATGGCAGTAAAACGGGATATTTATCAGTACGATTTACCGAGCACCAAAGGGGTTTTGTAAATTTACAATCTATTCATTTACACTTACAATTAAATGGAATTTTCTTACAAGAAATTATTACTATATATTTCATTCAGTTTTTTCAGTTTTGCAATATTTGGGCAATCCATTCAAGAGAAACCTCGATTAATTATTGGGATTATGGTTGATGGATTTCAACAAAGACATATTGACGAATTGTGGAATACTTTGGAAGACAAAGGTTTAAAACGATTTATACGCGATGGTGTTTATTTAAGCAACTTGCAGTACAATATTGTTTCGGCCGGTATTGCTTCGGATGTTGCTAATGTGATGACTGGAACGATTCCTTTTTATAATGGAATTACAGGTAATTATATCTTCGACCGTAAAACAGGATATGTACATTCAATTCTTCATGACGAGAATCAGATAGGAATAGGTACAAAACAAACCTTGTCGGCACATAATCTGCTTAGTTCAACTATAACGGATGAATTAAAAATGGCATATCCCGAAAAATCAAAAACATATACTGTTGCAATTCAACCTGAAAGCGCCATAATGTTAGGTGGACATACGGCTAATGCTGTTGCTATAATTGATGATGTTGATTTGAAATGGATAACAACAGGTTATTATTCCGAAGGATTATCCCGCTGGGCTGATGAAATGAACGTTAATGGAGATTTTAGAAGTATTGCTTCGCGCAAATGGGAACCAATTTTTCCGCTACGTTCCTATTGGTCGGGTAGGATGACAGCTACAAAAGCTATTGATTTTGCCTACAATCCCACCGACCGGAAAACAAAAAAATCAATTGAAACCTTACTAAAAACTTCACCTTCTGCAAATTCGTTAGTAGCCGAACTTGGAATGAAAATTATTTTTAACGAAAATCTGGGAACTGATAATTATCCGGATATGTTAATGTTACAATTCACAGTTCGTACACCCAAGGAAAAGTTGAATTCATTAATATCAACCGAGAAAGAAGATATGTATATTCGGCTCGACAGAGAAATTCAGAATTTAATAAGTAAAGTAAATCAAAAGGTCGGCAACGAGAATGTGCTTTATTTTATGTTTACAAACCAAACAGATGCGTATTCGCCTATCGAACTTGGTGAAAATAAAATCCCTGCCGGATATTTCAGTGCAAATCGTTCGATGGCATTATTGAATACTTATTTAATGGCATTGTATGGTCAGGAAAATTGGGTAGAAAATTATTTTGGAAAAAATATTTATCTCAACAAAATAAAAATTGAAGAACGAAAATTAAATTTCCGTGAAATACAAAGACAGGTTTGTGATTTTATGCTCGAATTTGAAGGCATTCAAGCAGCATACACTCCTGTTGAACTAATTACAATGGGAGGGGATCAAAATTCAGAAAGAGGAAAAATTAGAAACTCATTACATAAAAGCAGTGCGGGTGATGTGGTTGTAAGTTTAATGCCAGGTTGGCTCGAATTGGATGAAAAGTATGGTTTTATTGGCGAATCTGGCACTATAATGCCTAAAACTCCTTTCTATTTGTTTGGTTGGAAACTGAAGAATCAAACAATCGAGAAATCTTATCAGACTGTTGATATTGCTCCAACTTTATCCCGAATAATCAATATTCCTTTTCCGAATGCTTGCATAGGAAAAGTTATAGACGAAATTGTTAATCAATAAATGACTTTATCAATACATATTTAAAGAATGAATTATAATTTTGATGAAATAATTGACAGGAAAAATACCGATGCAATTAAAGTTGAACGATGTAAAGCCTTGTTTGGAACCGAAGATGTCTTACCTCTTTGGGTAGCAGATATGGATTTCAGAACACCCGATTTTGTTTTTGAAGCAATTTATAAACGTCTTAAACATCCGATTCTCGGATATTCAGCACCTCCCCGAAATATGTTACCTTTATTTATACAATGGGTTAATGATCATCATCAATGGGAATTAAAAAGAGAATGGGTAGGATTTGTACCCGGAATTGTTCCCGCGTTGTCATTTGCTGTTCAGAGCCTTACAAGTCAGGGTGATGAAATTATTGTTCAACCGCCGGTTTATTATCCATTTTTTAATGTTGTAAAAAACAATAACCGTACTTTGATTAATAATACGTTAATTGACGATGGTGAAAAATATGTAATTGATTTTGTAGATTTGGAAAATAAAATTACAAAAAAAACAAAATTGTTTATATTATGTAATCCACATAATCCGGGAGGTAGAGTATGGACAAGAACTGAACTTGAAAAATTAGCTGAAATTTGTGAAAAGCATAAAATCACGGTTATTTCAGATGAAATTCATGCCGACATGGTTTTACCCGTTAGAACAGCGCATACACCTTTTGCTACTATATCGAAATGGACTGCAGAAAATACGGTGACCTTTATGGCTCCTAGTAAGGTATTTAATATGCCGGGTTTAATAAGTTCGTCATATATAATTCAGAGTAAAACTCTTCGTAATAAATTTGAAACTTTTCTTGAAGCTTCCGAAATGAATGCCGGGAATATTTTTGCATATACAGCTACAGTTGCATGTTATGAAAAAGGCGAAAATTGGCGAAAACAAATGCTTGAATATGTACAAGAAAATGTAGAGTATGTTTCTGAGTTTCTAAAAAGGAATATTTCTCAAGTAAAACCAATGATTCCTGAAGCATCGTTTCTTTTGTGGTTGGACTGCAAGGAATTAGGTATGGAAACTGATCATTTATTCAGATTTTTTATTGATAAAGCTGGTTTAGGGCTCAATAAAGGAACTATTTTTGGTCCGGGAGGTGAATACCATTTGCGTATGAATGTGGCATGTTCGCGCCAAATCCTTGTACAAGCAATGAACCAGTTGAAAGTAGCGGTTGATGAATTAAAATAGACGACATTATTTCAAATTTAGAAAAAGAAAATTTATAAAATGAGAAATTGAGAAATTTTGGAAAATATGAAATTAGCAGAATCATTTGATTTATGCTTTCTCCTTCTCCTGTGGAGAGGGCTCTGGAGAAATTTATAAATATGGAAGTGAAAATTGAATCATCTTGGAAAGAAGTTTTACAGTCAGAATTTGACAAAGAATATTTTGTTCAACTCACTGATTTTGTCCGTAACGAATATCTGACAAAAACGATTTATCCACCTGCACCACTGATTTTCAATGCTTTTAATACCTGTCCTTTTGATAAAGTTAAAGTGGTTATCATTGGTCAGGATCCATATCATGGGCAAGGTCAGGCTCATGGTTTATGTTTCTCCGTTAACGATTGTGTGGATTTTCCACCCTCGCTGGTCAATATATTTAAAGAAATTGAGGGTGATTTAAATATTCCAATGCCACGTTCAGGCAATCTGATACGTTGGGCTGAACAGGGTATGTTATTACTCAATGCGACTTTGACAGTAAAAGCCCATCAGGCTGGTTCTCATCAAGGAAAAGGATGGGAAACTTTCACAGACACTGTTATACGCATCTTATCTGAGAAAAAGGAGAACCTGGTTTTTATGCTTTGGGGCAATTTTGCTCAAAAAAAAGGAAGTGTAATTAATGTAAATAGGCATTTGGTACTTAAATCGGTGCATCCTTCACCTTTATCCGCATATCGGGGCTTTATCGGCTGTGGCCATTTTTCTGCTGCTAATAAATATCTGATTGAAAAAAAAATAGGAAAAATTAATTGGTAAAATCAAATAACAAAGCATAAAGATAAAAAATGAAAAAAATTAGTCAATGGATTTTAAAGTTAATGGGTTGGAAACCCATTGTAACTATAGAAGAACCCCTAAAAAGTGTTATTTGTGTAGCCCCTCACACCAGTAATCAGGATTTTTTTATCGGGAAATTATCTTATTGGGCAATGGGTCGGAAGGCTAGTTTTTTAATGAAAAAATCGTGGTTTTTCTTTCCTTTGGGAAATTTTCTTCGTTGGATGGGTGGTGTGCCAATTGATAGATCAAAACGTATGTCGGTGACTCAACAAATGGTCAATGAATTTAACAAACTGGATACTTTACATTTAGCCATTACCCCTGAAGGTACTCGTAGCTTAGTTTCAAAATGGAAAATGGGGTTCTATTATATTGCTTTAGAAGCAAAAGTGCCCATTCAACTCGCGTATATTGATTATAAAAAGAAAGAATTAGGCATTACAAAAATTTTAATTCCAACCGGAGATGAAGAAGCGGATATGGAAATAATCAGAAAATATTATCAAGGAGTTACAGCTCGCTATCCTGATAAATTTCATATGTAAATATGCGTTATAGATAGATTTGGAAAATATATAAATATAAAAAATTTTAATTTAAACAATTATTTAATTATATTTACGCACTTTCTTTGAGTTATTTCTTTTTGTATAACGTTAAATAATTAATTACCAATGAAAAAGCGAATTAGCATCGTTATTGTTGGCATTTTTGTATTGGCAATTTCTTATGGTTTGTACTACATCAGTACTTTAGCGCCAATAATTACCGGGTATGCAGCAAAAAATCTTGCATCAGGAGTATTTGTTGCCAATCGTACACAGGAAAGTCTCGAAAAAACAGATCTTAATTTTTCATTCATTCAATTTACAAACAATTTTGTTGATTTCGATAAAAAAGAGGTTGTCAGTCGTTTCTTGTGGTTTAAGTCAAAAGCGATATATATTGAAGGATTTGGATGCACATTAGTTCGCGAATATGATGAAAGAACGATAAAAAAACGACGCTATACAATAGTTCCATTACCCTCTAATAATCCTTCAACCATTGCCTGGCCTGCAGGTGATTTGGTTTCAGATAAAAAACCAAAGGGGATTAATGTAGAAAACCTCAATAAAACAATAGCCCAAGCATTTTGCGATGAACCTGGTTCAAAAGGATTATTTGCTGTAGCTGTTGCTTATAAAAATCAACTAATAACTGAACAATACCGCGAAGGTTTTTCAAACAGAAATCTTTTTCTTAGCTGGTCGATGGCTAAAAGTTTTACCAATGCTTTGATTGGAATTATGGTGAAAAAAGGATTAATTGATATAAAAGTACCACTCGGAATTAACGGTTGGAAGAAAGATAAACGTTCCAAAATTACTCTTGTCAATTTGATGCAAATGAATAGTGGCCTTGAATGGAACGAAAATTATGGAAATTTATCTGATGTAACTGTCATGCTTCACAAAACGGCTGATATGGCACAATTTACATATAAAAAACCTTTGGTAAATCAAGCTGATTCATTTTGGCTTTATTCTTCGGGTTCAACCAATATTGTTAGCTGGTTGATTCGTCAGAGAATTGCAAACGAACCTGAATATTTTGCTTTTCCACGCCGTGAGCTATTTAATCCTATTGGTATGCGTAGTGCAATTTGGGAAACTGATGCATCGGGAACTTTTGTTGGCTCTTCGTATATCTATGCTACTATGAGAGATTATGTGCGTTTTGGTTTATTATATTTGAATGATGGAAAATGGCTTGATAAACAATTGCTACCAGAAGGTTGGGTCAATTTTTCGGTAAAAGCAGGCAATGGCTCAGGTGGAAAGTATGGAGCTTTCTTTTGGTTAAATCAATCAGGTGAATATCCTGACGTGCCAAGAGATATGTATATGTGTAGAGGACATGATGGGCAATATATTTATATTATTCCTTCACTCGAATTGGTAGTGGTACGTACAGGATTTTCAAAAAAGGATGATTTTGACTTGAAGAAATTTTTAGCAGATATTGTTAAAACCATTGAAAAAAAATGATTCGATAAAAAATAAAATAATGAGAATCTCACTCGTTCAGGATAATATTTATTGGGCTGAAAAAGCCACAAATCTTCAAAAAACTGAAGTTCAAATTGCATCATTATCAGGTAAAACAGATTTAGCAGTCTTACCAGAGATGTTTACAACCGGTTTTTGCACCGATCAGCTTATTCTGGCTGAAACAATGGATGGAGAAAGTGTGAAAATGCTTAAACATTGGGCCGAAAAATATAAAATGGCAATTACCGGTAGTTTTATTGCTTCTGATAACAACAAATACTATAACCGAGCTTTCTTTGTTTTCCCCGATGGTAAAATAGAAACATCAGATAAACGTCATTTATTTACAATGGGAGGCGAACAAAATTATTTTTCACCAGGAGAAAAACGATTGATTTTAGATTATTGTGGGTTTAATATTTTTTTATTAGTTTGCTATGATCTTCGTTTTCCAGTTTGGTCAAGGAATCGGAACAACGAATATGATTTACTGATCTATGTAGCCAATTTTCCTGAAAACCGGATACGCAATTGGGATATATTGTTAAAGGCTCGTGCAATCGAAAATCAAACTTATGTTTGTGGTGTGAACAGAATAGGGGAGGATGGTGCTGGTATAAGTTATAATGGACATTCAATATTGTTGGATTATAACGCTAAAACATTATTAACATTCCCGGAAAATGAAACTTCAATTCAAACCTTCGAAATAAAAATTGAAGCTCTTGAAGTTTTTCGTAACAAATTTTCAGTATGGAAAGATGCTGACAAATTTGAAATAAAATAAAAGAGATAATCTTACTTTGTATTCAAAATGACTTTTGAGACAAGCTCAATATGAAATATTTTTCTTTAGCCACTCTTCTAAATCATCTACCGCTTCAATCTCCAATCTTTTTTTTATTCTTTTCCGACGCATATACATAGTTTCTTTGCTTGAATTCAACAATATACAAGAGTCGGTGATATTCATACCCAAGCTAATTAATGCAATGACTATCATATCGGAAGATGTTAATTGGGCATGATTTTTTTGTAAAACGGCAATTTTATTATTAAACAACCTGTTTGTTTCATCAATATAATATTGCCATTCTTTTTCTACCAATACAATCTGATTAGTCAATTCCTCAATAAATTCTTCCTGTTTTTTTGGACTAGCTGCTCCTAATTGTATTTTCTTAAAATGGATGGTAACTTCTAACTTTTGACGAAGTTTGGACAATAACAAATCATATTTGGTCTTATTTTCAATTTCTTTTTCCTTTAATTCAAACTCCATCTTTTGTTGTTTAATTTTATTTGCTGCTTGATTTTTTTTGTAATTGGTATTTATTAATAATACAACTACCATAGCTAATAAAACTAATATCAATAACAAAGCAATTAAAATTACCTTATTCCTGTTTGAAATTTTTAATTTAGCATTTTCATTTTCTTTCTCTGATAAGTCGAATTGTTTATCAATCGTGTAAAGTTGACTCTTCAACTTTGCCTGAAATATTGTATCTTGTCTTGAATATGCTTTTTTGAAAGAATAATAAGCCTGCTTAAAATTATTGTGATTTTCTGAAACAACTGCCTTTGCCAAATCCTTAATAATTTCCATCTCACTGTCCATTTCTTTTTTACTGGCTATTTGTAAATAATATGAGGCCGAATCAGGCATGTTTTCCTGTGAATAAACATAAGCTAAAAATGAAGCATTCCTGATTTGAAGGTCAGGTAAATGTTTGAATCCCTCAAGTAAATTATTAATTGATTTTCTTCTGTCAATATTGAACTGTAATTCTCCCTGACGGGAAATTAATCTATAGTACATTACAGAATCGTTTATTTCCCTTGATAATTTCAATGATTTATTAGAATATAACATCACACTGTCAAATGGATAATTTAAAAGTCTATACATATCTGTCAATTCAACACATGAATAAAACTGAAATTTCTTGTTGCCTGAAAGATTAAAGAATTTTAATGATTCCTTGTAACATGAATTGGCAAGATAAAAATTCTTATCCTGCCTGTAAATAAATCCCATGTTAAAGTATGTTAACCCCTTTGTGTTATATTCACCAATATCTTCGAGTGTTACAAGAGCATTCTTATATGCCAACATTGCTTTTTCGTTTTCGTTCAACAACTCAGAAACACCGCCAAGGAGGTAATAAGATAGTCCACTATATTTCTTTAATTTACTATTGGCATAATAATCAACGGCTATTTGTATTAAACTGTCCGATTTTATATTTTTGTATAATTTATATTGTGCGTAAGTAAAGTGTAAACACCATGCTGCATAGTCATTTTTATTTAATTGTTCTGGGTGAGAAATAGTGGACAAAAGTTGATAAGCGCTATCGGGGCTTTCGCTCAGTAAACTTTCGGCTTTCAGTATAGTGATGTTATTGGTGTATTGTTTGTTACAAGCAGACATCAGCAACGTAACAATGCACAATGAAATTATGTAAGTATTTTTCATTTCAAATTTCTTCATTTTCTGATTTTTGGTTTTTAAGTTTGATAAAAAATGCTATTTTTTATACATTAATTTTGCCTGTACCGTAAAATGAATTTTTAATATATTTAAATCAATTATAATGAGGTTATTATACTTTGTAAAAATCAGTTGCTGTACCGTAGTTTTATTTGTCAAATCAGATGAATTCAATTATCTTTGATAAAGCAAAAATAGAAAAAATAATTCACTTATAAACTAACAATTTACGATCATGACAAAACAAATTTTATTTATTGTGATTTTATTGTGTTCTGCATTAAATGTAAATGCAGCTGAAGATATCAAATTTCCAGATATACCAACACTTCCTACACGTCCCCGAGTTCAGGATATGTCGGTAGATTCTTTTACTCCGGTATCAGTTGATTTGTCTTCTAATACTTGTTTAAACATTAACTTTACAAGTTCCACAGGAATTGCACAAATCATGGTTATAAATAGCAATGGATTAATTATTTATAAAGAATCGTTTAATACTAATAAAAGCACAAATTTATTTATATCGACTGAAAACTGGCTTAGTGGAAATTATACCATAACTATAATAACAAAAAATAATACTCTTAAAGTAGAGTATAAAAAATAAATATATATGACTATTTTAACCTTGACTTTAAATTATTTTAACCAAATTTTAATTTACTTAACCTAGACTGTTTTTTAAATTGTAACCTAAACAATTTAAGATTATTTATTTCAATATTGGAGTCCTTAACTCCTCTATGAATACCCGGTGGGCAACAGTGTACAAGCTACCCACCGGGTTATTATTTTTTACAAACTGTTGTTTAATGTGTTTAGTGGATAATTCCTGAATTGTTACAAATTTTTTAAAAGAATACTTATAACAAAAAAGCCCGAAAAACCGGGCTTTTTTGTTATAATAAATAAGAAAGAATTATCCGTTCATCGATACTAAAAATTCATCATTGTTTACAGTACGTTCCATTCTATCTTTCAAAAATTCCATTGCCTCAATCGAATTCATATCCGCTAAATGCCTGCGAAGAATCCACATACGGTTCAAGGTATCCTGATCGAGTAAAAGATCGTCACGACGTGTACTTGAAGCCATAATATCCACAGCAGGGAATACACGCTTGTTCGAAAGTTTTCGGTCAAGTTGTAATTCCATATTACCTGTTCCCTTGAATTCCTCAAATATTACTTCATCCATTTTTGAACCTGTTTCAGTAAGAGCTGTCGCAATAATTGTCAGACTACCACCATTTTCGATATTACGGGCAGCTCCGAAAAACCGTTTTGGTTTGTGTAATGCATTGGCATCTACACCACCCGAAAGTATTTTGCCCGATGCTGGAGAAACAGTATTGTATGCCCGTGCTAAACGGGTAATTGAATCGAGCAAAATAACAACGTCCTGACCACATTCAACCATGCGTTTCGCTTTTTCGTGTACCATACTTGCTACTTTTACATGTCGCTCAGCAGGTTCATCGAATGTTGATGAAACAACCTCTGCCCGTACACTTCGAGCCATATCAGTAACCTCTTCAGGTCGTTCATCAATCAGAAGTACAATCATATAAACTTCTGGATGATTGGCTGCAATTGCATTTGCTATCTCTTTAAGTAATACTGTTTTACCTGTTTTTGGTTGCGCTACAATCAAACCACGCTGACCTTTTCCGATTGGACAGAAGAGATCAACAATTCTTGTTGAGAGTGAATCACCTCTACCGGTTGTAAGATTAAATTTTACATCAGGAAAAAGCGGTGTAAGATGTTCAAATGGAACACGATCGCGAACATATTCAGGTGAGCGTCCGTTAATATTATTTACTTTAATGAGCGGGAAATATTTCTCACCTTCTTTTGGTGGACGAATCGAACCTGAAACAGTATCGCCTGTTTTCAAACCAAAAAGTTTAATTTGCGATTGTGAAACGTAAATATCATCAGGTGAGGAAAGGTAATT
>JFJP01015443.1_pt1 | contig 11174 bp, 5 predicted proteins | sample 431651 | NCBI WGS metagenome assembly JFJP01 (sample SAMN02602958, study PRJNA72255) | Microbial mat metagenome, whole genome shotgun sequencing project. | biome: fresh water; feature: sink hole; material: water; isolation source: purple microbial (photo- and chemosynthetic) mats found in... | reverse complement strand
CTTTTGAGCTTCAAGCAAGGCTGTTGGCGAAGTATTTGATGGATGAGACCGATAAGTATCCGCCGTTGGTGATGAAGTAGTTTTTGGTAATGGGAGATTGGTGATTGGTGATTGGGGATTGAGATCTTCTTTTTGACCTAGGTTTACCCATCACCCATTACCCATTACCCATTACCCATCACCCATTACCCATTACCCATTACCCATTACCCATTACCCATCACCAATTACCAATTACCAATCACCAATTACCAATTACCAATTACCAATTACCAATTACCAATTACCAATTACCAAATTAATGTTTATAGTCATCTCCTACGATATCCCCGAAGATAAGCGCCGTACTAAAATCCATAAGATTCTCAAGTCCTATGGTCAATGGATGCAGTTTAGTGTGTTTGAGTGTGAGCTTACTGATACTCAATATGCGCTCAATATGCGAAGTTGCGATCGCGTTTGAGTAAGTTAATCAAGCCCGATGAGGATAGTATTCGTTTTTATACGCTATGTGCCTGTTGTCAGCCTAAAATAGAACGCATCGGCGGCGAACAAGTTCGAGATGACACTATATTTTTCGCTTGAGTATTTTTTTTTTAATTTTCAGTTCATGGCTTGCGCGAGGGTTAGGGTGTTTTTGAGGATTATATGCAGTTTTGGGTTGTTAATGTGTTTGCTGGTATGGTTTTGGCGGCGATCGGATGGGTTGTGCGGTTCGCGCAAGTCTTGTGTGCTTTGCTATGTCTATGTTTTCAGTGTTTGCCTCTAAGTATGATTTTGCTCAAGTTACCCCAAATCTGCTACAATTGCGATCGTTCGCGCATTTGCACCTTGAAAACCAAATATGATATACTCTCGGAGCGCGGGCGGCTTCAAAGCCTCTAAAACCCTTTCAGGGATTGAAACCCGATCGCCCGATCAACTAAAAACTAATGCGAGATTGCACTTCAGCTTCAAAGCCTCTAAAACCCTTTCAGGGATTGAAACCTCAGGCCGAAGCCCTGCGATCGCAACTTCAGCTAAATGGCTTCAAAGCCTCTAAAACCCTTTCAGGGATTGAAACTCGAAAGAGGCGGTCTTTTTTTGAACCTCGATTCGATGCTTCAAAGCCTCTAAAACCCTTTCAGGGATTGAAACACCGAATGCGATCGCTGAATCAATTTCTGATTCGATATGCTTCAAAGCCTCTAAAACCCTTTCAGGGATTGAAACCTGGTAGAAAGTAATTCTATCGATAATTCCCTACGCTTCAAAGCCTCTAAAACCCTTTCAGGGATTGAAACTCTTCATTTCTTGCGTAGACAATCCGATCAATCATTCGGCTTCAAAGCCTCTAAAACCCTTTCAGGGATTGAAACCTACTAAAGGCATATGGCAAGCCTGATAAATCTTCATAGCTTCAAAGCCTCTAAAACCCTTTCAGGGATTGAAACTAAAATCGCGGTGGGGAACTTTGCTGCAATTTATCGCTTCAAAGCCTCTAAAACCCTTTCAGGGATTGAAACATACTCATCAGAATCGCTGGATTTATATGGCTCGGCTTCAAAGCCTCTAAAACCCTTTCAGGGATTGAAACTTGGTTTCCTTCCCCTCCTCCCCCTGCCCTGCTGGTTTGCGCTTCAAAGCCTCTAAAACCCTTTCAGGGATTGAAACTTAATACAATACCTGATAGGGTTTACAGATAAACGCTTCAAAGCCTCTAAAACCCTTTCAGGGATTGAAACCTCTGGCATATCGGAAATAGGGGCGCGATTACTTTCGCTTCAAAGCCTCTAAAACCCTTTCAGGGATTGAAACAGATTTATGCGAATGGGCTTACTAATGCTGACTATCAAAAGCTTCAAAGCCTCTAAAACCCTTTCAGGGATTGAAACATAAAAATCGCCTTCAGATTTGGCATTTTCACAGGCTTCAAAGCCTCTAAAACCCTTTCAGGGATTGAAACATTTCGCCATGCTCTAGGCGTTGCGGTGCGTCGCGGCTTCAAAGCCTCTAAAACCCTTTCAGGGATTGAAACTGCAAAATTTCTCGCAGAGCGCCGCCATTATTTAAGCTTCAAAGCCTCTAAAACCCTTTCAGGGATTGAAACAAAATTTATCCCAATCTGGCAATTCAGACGCGGCGGCTTCAAAGCCTCTAAAACCCTTTCAGGGATTGAAACAAAACAGATAGATCACCAGACTGAACAATTTTCGCAAGCTTCAAAGCCTCTAAAACCCTTTCAGGGATTGAAACAGGAAAAGAGGAAAGAGCAGAAGAAATAGGAGGAGCTTCAAAGCCTCTAAAACCCTTTCAGGGATTGAAACTATGTTGCTAACTAAACGGGCTGACATTCTGAAAGCTTCAAAGCCTCTAAAACCCTTTCAGGGATTGAAACTTCATCCATCGGTCTAGCGCCCTTACCAGATTCAGGCTTCAAAGCCTCTAAAACCCTTTCAGGGATTGAAACTAATCACTGACTTTCTAGACTTCTCCTTGGCGTAGCCAATAGGGCTTCAAAGCCTCTAAAACCCTTTCAGGGATTGAAACAAAATCTCGTCAGCAGGACTGCGATCGACATTAGGCTTCAAAGCCTCTAAAACCCTTTCAGGGATTGAAACTAGAGACTCCATATAACAATTAATGACACGGTTAAGCTTCAAAGCCTCTAAAACCCTTTCAGGGATTGAAACGACTTGGTAATCCATGTATGCCCAAGCCTTTAGGGCTTCAAAGCCTCTAAAACCCTTTCAGGGATTGAAACTAGCGCCCCTTACGAAGCTTTTATCGGTCAAAACATAAAGCTACAGGGCTTCAAAGCCTCTAAAACCCTTTCAGGGATTGAAACGAGGTGTTTGTCCATGTATAAACGCGAACGCAAAGCTTCAAAGCCTCTAAAACCCTTTCAGGGATTGAAACAAACTGATTGGAGCATAGTAAATCGAATACAGCGGCTTCAAAGCCTCTAAAACCCTTTCAGGGATTGAAACACAGATAAGCAACGTATTGGATCGCTCTAGCTCCTGTGGCTTCAAAGCCTCTAAAACCCTTTCAGGGATTGAAACTTCGGGTGTTAGGTCTGCCCATTGCTGTGCTGTCAGCTTCAAAGCCTCTAAAACCCTTTCAGGGATTGAAACAATATTTACAGTGAGATTGAAATGAGATTAGATATTGCTTCAAAGCCTCTAAAACCCTTTCAGGGATTGAAACATGATCGGGATCTCCCATTGTTTAAGTTAGTTAGGCTTCAAAGCCTCTAAAACCCTTTCAGGGATTGAAACCGTCCACTTGGGCGGGGATGGCTGAAGGCGCGATCGCTTCAAAGCCTCTAAAACCCTTTCAGGGATTGAAACGCATTATCCGCAATGCAACCGATAGGATACATATTGCTTCAAAGCCTCTAAAACCCTTTCAGGGATTGAAACTTCCTTTGCGCCTGTCGCTGTCCAGTCCAATCTCTTCGCTTCAAAGCCTCTAAAACCCTTTCAGGGATTGAAACGATTGAGTTCAAAGAAACCGCAGGCATTAAATTTGGCTTCAAAGCCTCTAAAACCCTTTCAGGGATTGAAACTACGGGCTTGCGTCTCTGCCTTTTTCATAGCAGTAGCTTCAAAGCCTCTAAAACCCTTTCAGGGATTGAAACTTGCAAGCAAATTAAATAAATAGTTTAGGGCGCGATTTGCTTCAAAGCCTCTAAAACCCTTTCAGGGATTGAAACGTTTTTGAAATCGGTGCTGAATGCGATTGCCTTGTCGCTTCAAAGCCTCTAAAACCCTTTCAGGGATTGAAACCTAGTAGGAAATCTTCGAGATCGTAGTTTTCTTGGCTTCAAAGCCTCTAAAACCCTTTCAGGGATTGAAACTAACGACTGCTCTCGCACAACTCTACGGGCTAAAAGCTTCAAAGCCTCTAAAACCCTTTCAGGGATTGAAACTTACCACGTCCATCAAGTCCAGTTAGCGAAACTTTAGCTTCAAAGCCTCTAAAACCCTTTCAGGGATTGAAACAAAAGCTTTACTGCGTAACGGTTTTAGGCTATAATGCTTCAAAGCCTCTAAAACCCTTTCAGGGATTGAAACCGTTCACAGGTGTAGTAGGCAATTCGATCAATCATTCGAGCTTCAAAGCCTCTAAAACCCTTTCAGGGATTGAAACCCCTTGCTTCAAGCTTGCCGATCGCAAAGTTGTTGCTTCAAAGCCTCTAAAACCCTTTCAGGGATTGAAACTTCATATACCGATGATCGCCAAATTCTTTGGATAGGCAATCGCTTCAAAGCCTCTAAAACCCTTTCAGGGATTGAAACCTAGTAGAAGGTTGGGGCGGCTAACTCCCCTTAAGGCTTCAAAGCCTCTAAAACCCTTTCAGGGATTGAAACCGAGGCGGAGCAGGCGGCAAGCTGGGGGCAATCACCGCTTCAAAGCCTCTAAAACCCTTTCAGGGATTGAAACGCATAGTAATCACTAGCGCTATTTAGCGTCTTATTGCTTCAAAGCCTCTAAAACCCTTTCAGGGATTGAAACTCAAGACAACCCTTGACCTCAAGAAATTGTAGATATCCTTGCTTCAAAGCCTCTAAAACCCTTTCAGGGATTGAAACGCAATTCAGCAAAACTGCTTATTATGACGGATACAAACGCTTCAAAGCCTCTAAAACCCTTTCAGGGATTGAAACTGACCATCGCAAACCAATAGCTTCGCTTGGACGGCAACCTGTAGCAGCTTCAAAGCCTCTAAAACCCTTTCAGGGATTGAAACTGTTGCGAGTGATGCCCGTCGATAGGATGCGAGCTTCAAAGCCTCTAAAACCCTTTCAGGGATTGAAACTTGAATAAGGTAGCTAATGTCGGTCTCGCAATCGAGCTTCAAAGCCTCTAAAACCCTTTCAGGGATTGAAACATCGTCGTAGGTGGACAAGGCGCGATCGCTGAAGTCCTCAAGCTTCAAAGCCTCTAAAACCCTTTCAGGGATTGAAACTTTCCTTGCCAAATAGGGGCTGATTGCCAATCCACAGCTTCAAAGCCTCTAAAACCCTTTCAGGGATTGAAACTACATCATATATGTCCATGTAAAACATATGTAAATGTATAGCTTCAAAGCCTCTAAAACCCTTTCAGGGATTGAAACAGGGATATTACCTGCTCCTGTGGTTGACGTGCATAGCTTCAAAGCCTCTAAAACCCTTTCAGGGATTGAAACCAGAACCCGCATGGTTATAAGGTTTATTTGCTTCAGCTTCAAAGCCTCTAAAACCCTTTCAGGGATTGAAACGTTTCCACTACATGGGAAGCTGCCACGATTGAGGCTTCAAAGCCTCTAAAACCCTTTCAGGGATTGAAACGGACATCACAAGCAAGTCTGTAGAGACGCTTAGGCTTCAAAGCCTCTAAAACCCTTTCAGGGATTGAAACTCTTTAAGAAACAGGGCACGCGATCGCATTCTGAGGCTTCAAAGCCTCTAAAACCCTTTCAGGGATTGAAACATAGAGGATGTACTCCCGATGATATCCGCGCCGCAAGCTTCAAAGCCTCTAAAACCCTTTCAGGGATTGAAACCATGAGTTCTTATCAGGATCATTGCTTCTATAAAAGCTTCAAAGCCTCTAAAACCCTTTCAGGGATTGAAACATTAAATTATGCGGTCTTCATCACATAATCTTTTAGCTTCAAAGCCTCTAAAACCCTTTCAGGGATTGAAACAGTTAGGGGTACAAAATCATCTCTTAGGATGTAACGCTTCAAAGCCTCTAAAACCCTTTCAGGGATTGAAACGCTAAAAACTCTACCAGTATCGAAATTGATAGATAGCTTCAAAGCCTCTAAAACCCTTTCAGGGATTGAAACGGCGATCGCGTTCGCATCAAATCGCCTCACTTCTTGCTTCAAAGCCTCTAAAACCCTTTCAGGGATTGAAACCAGTTAACTACAATTCCTAAAATATGCCATTACCGCTTCAAAGCCTCTAAAACCCTTTCAGGGATTGAAACAAGAATATCCACTTGTGACTAGGATACTCATTTTGCTTCAAAGCCTCTAAAACCCTTTCAGGGATTGAAACACGTCAATACTTCTCAACACATTGCTATATAAGGAGCGCTTCAAAGCCTCTAAAACCCTTTCAGGGATTGAAACCTTGACTGCCTGAATATGGACTATGGGAGTATATTGCTTCAAAGCCTCTAAAACCCTTTCAGGGATTGAAACATTAAATTATGCGGTCTTCATCACATAATCTTTTAAGCTTCAAAGCCTCTAAAACCCTTTCAGGGATTGAAACCGATATGTTGTCCGATACGCAAAACCAGACAGCGGCTTCAAAGCCTCTAAAACCCTTTCAGGGATTGAAACATCGGACAACATATCGGACAAGCCCGAATTTGTGCTTCAAAGCCTCTAAAACCCTTTCAGGGATTGAAACGCGCAGCAAAGTTTACCAGCGCCGCCCGAAAATCGCTTCAAAGCCTCTAAAACCCTTTCAGGGATTGAAACGAATACCTATAAACGTAGCCAATTATTAACAAGGTAAATAAGCTTCAAAGCCTCTAAAACCCTTTCAGGGATTGAAACCAGATCCGTATCAAGGTAGAAAATGGGTCCTTGATGCTTCAAAGCCTCTAAAACCCTTTCAGGGATTGAAACCTGAATACTTGATATAGCTAACTTCTAGCATATCACCTGCTTCAAAGCCTCTAAAACCCTTTCAGGGATTGAAACCAACAATCAATCCGATATCAGCGTATGCACTGCAACGCTTCAAAGCCTCTAAAACCCTTTCAGGGATTGAAACAGATTTTAGGTAAAGCAAACGTCAAAATCGTTAAGCTTCAAAGCCTCTAAAACCCTTTCAGGGATTGAAACAGATTTTAGGTAAAGCAAACGTCAAAATCGTTAAGCTTCAAAGCCTCTAAAACCCTTTCAGGGATTGAAACCAATTAAAAACCTTGGGACAAAGTTTAACGAGGTTGGCTTCAAAGCCTCTAAAACCCTTTCAGGGATTGAAACTAGGCTCTCGCTTATCGTATGGCGTATGACCTACCAGGCTTCAAAGCCTCTAAAACCCTTTCAGGGATTGAAACATGCTTAAGGTGACAGCTACTAAAAACCAGAAGCTTCAAAGCCTCTAAAACCCTTTCAGGGATTGAAACTGTCCACCACCAAGAGGAGAAGCAGAAGAAGCAAGAAGCTTCAAAGCCTCTAAAACCCTTTCAGGGATTGAAACCTAATCTGATTAGAGAAACCATCGAAGGGAGAAGAGCTTCAAAGCCTCTAAAACCCTTTCAGGGATTGAAACTTACTAAAACCGTCACGCCCTAGCGGGCGAGACGATGGCTTCAAAGCCTCTAAAACCCTTTCAGGGATTGAAACGTGATAAAAGCCAATGATATTTTTTGTATTTGCAGGCTTCAAAGCCTCTAAAACCCTTTCAGGGATTGAAACCACGCGATCGCCTTGCTCATCGGCTCCAAGATTTAGCTTCAAAGCCTCTAAAACCCTTTCAGGGATTGAAACCGGTGAAAGAAAATGCGAACCTCATTTATATATAGCTTCAAAGCCTCTAAAACCCTTTCAGGGATTGAAACGTAGAGGTAGAAAGCACTCTTTTTTCATCCCTATCGCTTCAAAGCCTCTAAAACCCTTTCAGGGATTGAAACTCAGCAGGGTGTGATGTTTGGTGCTAGTGATTCTGCTTCAAAGCCTCTAAAACCCTTTCAGGGATTGAAACCTTTTCAAATCATATTATCAAGCCTAAGCTTGCTGCTGCTTCAAAGCCTCTAAAACCCTTTCAGGGATTGAAACCGCATTATGTTTTGGGCTATCAAAATATGATTCTAAAGCTTCAAAGCCTCTAAAACCCTTTCAGGGATTGAAACAGGGGATCTAGGATCATTAGCATCCATAGTTATAGGCGCTTCAAAGCCTCTAAAACCCTTTCAGGGATTGAAACGCGCTACTAGATTGTGGTGTGTTTACTGGTTGCGTGTTTGGCTTCAAAGCCTCTAAAACCCTTTCAGGGATTGAAACGGTGACGATCCAATACCAAGCCCACCCCCCACCCCCGGGCTTCAAAGCCTCTAAAACCCTTTCAGGGATTGAAACGGATCGGGCAAGCAAACCCAAGGCAAAAAGCGGATGCTTCAAAGCCTCTAAAACCCTTTCAGGGATTGAAACTTTTATAGTCGTTTGACCTTGGCTTTAAGGTCGTCAAGCTTCAAAGCCTCTAAAACCCTTTCAGGGATTGAAACTAAAGGAAGTAGCTCATTACGCCAAAGGATAGCAGCTTCAAAGCCTCTAAAACCCTTTCAGGGATTGAAACCCCAAAAAACCTCGTTTGTATGATTCTTTGCAGTGGGCTTCAAAGCCTCTAAAACCCTTTCAGGGATTGAAACAACGGAATAAACGATACATCACTTATTTGTATTCTGCTTCAAAGCCTCTAAAACCCTTTCAGGGATTGAAACTTTGCATTTATTATTTGAGGTTGGCGATGCCAATTTTGGCTTCAAAGCCTCTAAAACCCTTTCAGGGATTGAAACTGAGCAAAAGCAGGAGAAGCACCCAACAGAGCAGGCTTCAAAGCCTCTAAAACCCTTTCAGGGATTGAAACCTATTCCTGATTCTTCTATTTATGCTGCTGCTGCTGCTGCGCTTCAAAGCCTCTAAAACCCTTTCAGGGATTGAAACATTCCGTCTCGCCCGCTAGGGCGTGACGGTTTCAGTAAGCTTCAAAGCCTCTAAAACCCTTTCAGGGATTGAAACCCTCGGATTGGCAGCGATCGCAGACTCCACAAAATGCAGGCTTCAAAGCCTCTAAAACCCTTTCAGGGATTGAAACAACCCAGAATCTTTAATACCAGCCTCAGTATTAAAGCTTCAAAGCCTCTAAAACCCTTTCAGGGATTGAAACAGCTGGTTTTCAACTCCTGAAACTCAATGGCGCGGAGCTTCAAAGCCTCTAAAACCCTTTCAGGGATTGAAACTTGAATCTGATTCATGCGATCGCGATATCCAGAACGCTTCAAAGCCTCTAAAACCCTTTCAGGGATTGAAACTAAACTTTATTCACTACCAGAACGATGAAACTACTAGCTTCAAAGCCTCTAAAACCCTTTCAGGGATTGAAACGCTTAGAAATCTCGCGCTGGTGATTATCGTAAAAGAAAGCTTCAAAGCCTCTAAAACCCTTTCAGGGATTGAAACGATTTAAACCAAGCTGGCGACAGTATGCGAAGTAATAGCTTCAAAGCCTCTAAAACCCTTTCAGGGATTGAAACCTAGTAGAGAATTATCAACAGCACTTTCTACTAGAGCTTCAAAGCCTCTAAAACCCTTTCAGGGATTGAAACTTCACACAATTTGCTAATTCACGCAATCGATCATTGCTTCAAAGCCTCTAAAACCCTTTCAGGGATTGAAACGAGTCAAAGCACTGTAAAGCGATATCAGAATCTATCGCTTCAAAGCCTCTAAAACCCTTTCAGGGATTGAAACGAATTGCTTGATATCGTCATCGAACTCAATCACAGCTTCAAAGCCTCTAAAACCCTTTCAGGGATTGAAACAAATACTGCACAAGCAGTTTTTCACGGTTTGTTGGGCTTCAAAGCCTCTAAAACCCTTTCAGGGATTGAAACTTTTAATCGTTCCTATTCAGTGATTTAATCAATGAAGCTTCAAAGCCTCTAAAACCCTTTCAGGGATTGAAACTGTAGGATTGCACGTCACTGCGATTGATGGACTGAAGCTTCAAAGCCTCTAAAACCCTTTCAGGGATTGAAACAAGTTAGAAGTAATCAAAGTTACTAGAGATCCTAGACGCTTCAAAGCCTCTAAAACCCTTTCAGGGATTGAAACCTATCAGGGTTGAGGGGACAGCACGGCTCTAATGCTTCAAAGCCTCTAAAACCCTTTCAGGGATTGAAACCGTTTAAGTGCCAAGCATAGCCAGAGCGATACAATGCTTCAAAGCCTCTAAAACCCTTTCAGGGATTGAAACTGATATTCCTTATACCCACAACGAACGATTAGTTGCGCTTCAAAGCCTCTAAAACCCTTTCAGGGATTGAAACAACTACATCACCAATAGCAGGGTTAGCAGGTAAGGTACATACTAAGCTTCAAAGCCTCTAAAACCCTTTCAGGGATTGAAACTAGGAATTGCTTAAACCTAAACTTGTTTACACCGCTTCAAAGCCTCTAAAACCCTTTCAGGGATTGAAACCAAGCTTTAAATTAGCAGGCTGACCTGTAGTAGCGATAGCTTCAAAGCCTCTAAAACCCTTTCAGGGATTGAAACTCTAAATCTTCCGCTTTTAAATCTGGCAATGGGAACGCTTCAAAGCCTCTAAAACCCTTTCAGGGATTGAAACTAGAAGATGCTTATTTATTCACACTCAACACATTGAGCTTCAAAGCCTCTAAAACCCTTTCAGGGATTGAAACTTGACAAAAGCCGCCTCTGACCAAGGCGGCTTTTGCTTCAAAGCCTCTAAAACCCTTTCAGGGATTGAAACTTAGAAGGTACTAACTCAGTATCAGCTAACACTGTGCTTCAAAGCCTCTAAAACCCTTTCAGGGATTGAAACAATCTAATCTGATTACATCCTTACCAGAATATAAGGGCTTCAAAGCCTCTAAAACCCTTTCAGGGATTGAAACAGAACAGATTAAAGCTCTTAAACCTTTAACTGAAGCTTCAAAGCCTCTAAAACCCTTTCAGGGATTGAAACTACTTGTGATAATGGTTGCACACCAATAATTCCACCGCTTCAAAGCCTCTAAAACCCTTTCAGGGATTGAAACAGCACATCAAGATACCAGCCTTCAAAAAGCACATCGCTTCAAAGCCTCTAAAACCCTTTCAGGGATTGAAACAATATCATCACCTTGTTCTACACCCGCCCATGCGTGCGCGGCGCTTCAAAGCCTCTAAAACCCTTTCAGGGATTGAAACACATAAAAACTGAACAGTTCTACGCTTAGTAGATTGCTTCAAAGCCTCTAAAACCCTTTCAGGGATTGAAACGTGGCTATCCTTCATTCTTGCTAATCATTAATGGTAGCTTCAAAGCCTCTAAAACCCTTTCAGGGATTGAAACATGTAGTTTCAGAGACTGTTTGAAAAGTTTTGGGGATATTCAGTCTCAGACAATAATCATATTTTTTTATGCTTTTGCCTTTTTTGCTGTGTCATCGTAGG
>JFJP01005956.1_pt1 | contig 11174 bp, 9 predicted proteins | sample 431651 | NCBI WGS metagenome assembly JFJP01 (sample SAMN02602958, study PRJNA72255) | Microbial mat metagenome, whole genome shotgun sequencing project. | biome: fresh water; feature: sink hole; material: water; isolation source: purple microbial (photo- and chemosynthetic) mats found in... | reverse complement strand
ATGGCTGTGAAATCGGCGATAACTCTAAAGTAGGGACTTTTGTAGAAATCCAGAAAGGGGTGAAAATCGGTAAAAATTGTAAGATTTCCAGTCATAGCTTTATTTGCGAAGGGGTGACGATTGAGGACAATGTGTTTCTAGGCCATAACGTGACTTTTATTAATGACGTGTATCCACGCGCCACCAGTGCTGAGGGGACTTTGCAAACTGAAGCCGATTGGACTTGTGTGCCCACCCTGATTAAAGCCGGGGCGTCGATAGGTTCTAGCGTGACCATTCTGGCTGGGATTAGCATCGGTGCGAATGCCATCGTGGGGGCGGGCAGTGTGGTGACCAAGGATGTGCCTGCGAATACAATTGTCGCGGGTAATCCTGCGCAAATTTTAAGAGTGATTACAACTTCTTCTCAGCATAAGGACAGATAAATATGAAAGTGCCTTTTCTTGACTTAAAAGCACAGTACCAAAGTATCCGTGAGGAAATTGCCGACGGTTTACAAAAGGTGTTAGAGGACACGGCTTTTGCAGGCGGGCCTTATGTGGCTGAATTTGAAAAAGCCTTTGCGCCCTATTGTGCCAGCCAGTATGCGGTGGGGGTGGGTAACGGCACGGATGCGCTGTGGGTGGCTTTGATTGGTTTGGGGGTGGGGCCGGGCGATGAAGTGATCACGGCGGCGAATACGTTTATTGCCACCGCCGAAGCGATCAGTTTCTGCGGGGCAAAACCAGTATTTGTCGATGTGCAGCCGCAAACCTTTAACATGGACCCAGCGGCCTTTGAAGCGGCGATTACGCCGCGCACCAAGGCCGTGATTCCGGTGCATTTGTACGGACAAACCGCCGACATGGAGCCTATTTTAGCGATTGCCCGCAAGCACAACTTGTGGGTGATTGAAGATGCGTCGCAGGCGCATGGCGCGGAGTATCAAGGCAAACCCGCCGGTTCTCTGGGTCAGGCTGGCTGTTTCAGCTTTTATCCGGGTAAAAATCTGGGTGCTTACGGCGAAGCGGGCGGGGTGGTCACTAATGACACGGCGCTGGTCGAAAAAATGCGGATGTTTCGCGATCATGGTCAGCGCCAGAAATATTACCACGGCATGGTGGGCTGGAATGCCCGGATGGACGGCTTTCAGGGCGCGGTGTTGAGCGTGAAACTCAAGTATTTACCCGCTTGGACGGAGGCTCGCCGCGCCCACGCTCGGCGTTATAACGAATTGCTGGCGAACGTCCCTGGAGTGACTACGCCGACCGAAATGCCTTGGGCCAAACATGTGTACCATATTTATGCGATCTTGGTGGATAACCGCGACGCTTTGATGAAAGCCTTGGCTGATGAAGGGGTTGCAACCGGGATTCATTATCCGATCCCATTGCATTTGCAAGAAGCTTATCAGGATTTAGGCTATCAGGCTGGGGCGTTTCCCGTTGCTGAGGCCTTGGCCGCACGTCAGGTTTCCTTGCCGATGTATGCGGAATTGACCGACGCCCAAATCGAGCATGTGGCGGCGGTGATCAAGGCATTCCAGCACGGCTAACGCAGGCTGTTTAAAAAAGCAAAACGGGGCAGGTTTCTGAACACCTGCCCCGTTTTTTTGAGCGGCTTATTTTTTAACGTGGCGCATCAGCCGCCGCCGTTTTTCTATTTGGCGCGGGGTCAGGGGATTGCGGCGGCCCTCGAACGGATTGTCGCCTTGCTTCAGCACCAAGCGAATCGGGGTGCCTTCTATCTTGAAATAGTCGCGTAAGCCGTTGATTAAATAGCGTTTATAAGACTCTGGCAAGGCATCGGTTTGGTTGCCGTGGATCACAAACAACGGCGGATTTTGACCACCTTGGTGCATATAGCGCAATTTAATCCGGCGTCCGTGTACCAACGGCGGCGGATGCGATTCAACTAAACGGGTCAGGGCTTCGTTGAGGCGGGGCGTGCTGATTTGCTGGGTGGCAGCCCGCCAGGCATTTTTGACCAGCGCAAACAGTTCGCCCACGCCGCTACCATGCAGGGCAGAAATAAAACGGGGCCGGGTGAAGTCGATAAAATGCAGTTTACGGCTGAGGGTGTAGCGCACATGTTCACGCTGGGTTTCGTCTAAACCATCCCATTTATTGACGGCCAGCACCAGTGCGCGTCCGCTGTCCAGCACTAAACCCAGCAGCGAGGCGTCCTGATCGGTCATGCCTTCGCGGGCGTCAAACAGCATGACCACGACGTGGGTGCTTTCAATCGCCTGTAATGCCTTAATCACGCTGAACTTTTCAATCCCTTCCTCCATCCGGGCACGGCGGCGAATCCCTGCCGTGTCGATCAGGGTGTAGGGTTGTCCATCGCGCTCAAAGGGAATGGCGATGCTGTCGCGGGTCGTGCCTGCCCCATCGAAAGTCAGTTGGCGTTCTTCCCCCAGCATCCGATTGACCAGCGTGGATTTGCCGACATTGGGCCGCCCGATGATGGCGACTCGTATCCGCGAGAAATCTTCAACCGCTTCGCTGGCGGCCTGATCTTCGGCATCTTCAGGAAAAGGGGCCAACACCCCGTCCATCAGGCGGCTGATCCCCTGACCATGTGCGGAAGAAATCGCACACCAGTGGGTAATACCCAATTCCTGAAATTCTGCGCCGATGATGGCCGCTTCGTAGCCCTCTGCCTTGTTCACCACCAGGGTCAAGGACTTGGCGGTTTGGCGCAAACGCTGGGCAATCGCCTGATCCAAGGCACTTAAACCGGCACGCCCGTCCACCAGCAACAAAACGCTGTCGGCTTCTTCCACGGCGCGCATCGCTTGACCGCTGATCAGCGTGGTCATCACGCTGTTGTCGTCGTCCAAACCCCCGGTGTCTACCAGCAAATAGCGGCGCGGGCCGACTTTGCCGACGCCATATTGACGATCACGGGTTAAGCCCGGTTGATCGGCAACCAGCGCATCCCGCGATTTGGTGAGGGTGTTAAATAAGGTGGATTTGCCCACATTGGGGCGGCCAACAATAGCGATAACGGGCAGTTTTGACACGATAATCTTTACAAAGTCCGGTGATGGGAGGAACGGCGGGTGGGTGCGATTGGTTCCCGAATTACTCGCTCACAGTGGCTTGCAACAGATAGAGGCTGCCCTTGTTGCTGAGTGCGACCAACCGGTCATCCAGCACCAGCGGGGTGGCGCGGATGCCGGATTTATCCGTGGCGATGCGGGCGAGAAACTGCCCGTCTTCCTTACGCAACCAGTGCAAATAGCCTTCATAATCGCCGACGACCACCGCTTCGCCTAAGCTAACCGGGGCGCTTAAACGCCGTCCCCGCAACTTGTCCTGTTTCCACAAAGAAGCGCCGCTGTCGCGGTCATAGGCTTGCACATAACCGGTGGCATCGCTGACGTAAATCGCCCGGTTATCCAGGGTAAAACCGGTGTAAATCGAGGTTTCCCGGTTCCACAACACTTCGCCGCTGGTCAGCGACAGTGCGGCGGTTTGTCCCTGATAGGCCGTCACGTACAGCACGCCGTCGGCTATCCAGAGATTGGCATCAATATCGACCATCCGCTCCAATTCGGAACGGCCATGCGCTTGCGCCACCTGGACTTCCCACAGCGGTTTGCCGCTGCGCAAATCCAAGGCGGACAATTTGCCGCTGTCAAAGCCCGCAAACACCACATTATTGGCAATCAGCGGTGCGCTGTTGCCGCGTAGACTCAACGCAGGCACTGTCCGTTCGTAAACCCAGAGCTGATGACCGTCGCTGCTGTTCAAACCGGTCAAGCGGCCATTGCCGCTGCGCACCACCACCACGCCAGCGGTGGCTTGCGGCGGTGCCAGCACTTCGCTAGACACTTGGGCGCGCCACGCTTCGCTGCCGTCCTCGGCGCGTAACGCAAGCACCGCCCCTTTCGCCCCGCCAATAATCACCAGATCATCGCCCAAGCCCGGCCCACTACTGAGCGGCAGTTTGGTTTTGCTGTCCCACAAGCGTTCGCCCCGTTCTGCGCCGTAAGCCAGCACCTGTCCGGCTGGGGTTGCCACAAAAATGCGGCCTTCGCCCACCGCCGGAGTCAGATTTAAGTACGCCTTGCGACTGTCCGCCCCCGTGCTTTCCGACCACAGTTGCTGCACTTGCAGGCTGGACTTGAATTCAACCAGGGGCGCGGGTGGCTCCGAATTGTCTTTGGTAAAACTGCAAGCACCCAACAAACCTGCGCCCAACAACAAGGCAGTGCGGGACAAGACGCGGGCAGTCGGAAAAAAAAGGGAAACGGTCATGATAAAATACTCAGGCAATTTAGGGCTGGGCAGCGGGTGTGGCAGGCACGCTCGGCACCGGCTCAGCGGGCGCGGCTGGCACGGGTGCAACGGGTGCAACGGGCGTAGCTGGAGCGGGCACAACTGGCGTTGCTGAAACCGGCTCAGCAGGCGCAACCGGCGCGGGTGTGACGGGTGCTGAGGGCGCAGATTCAGCCACTGGCTCAATCACCGTCGTCGGGGCAGTTTCTGGATTAGCTGGCTTGTCTGCCGCCGGGGTTGCCATGATTTTTGGCACACTGTCCGCCGCCGCAATCACGGTCTCAGTCAGGCCCAGGCTATCGCGTTTGAGCTGCACCAAGCTGCGGTGCTGATCCTGTTGCCCCATCGTATCGGCCAGCACTTTGTCGTAGGCCGCAGCGGCTTCTTTGAGTTGCCCTTGTGCCATAAAAATATCGCCTTGAATCTCGGCCACGGCGGATTTGAAGGCAGCGGCGTCCACGGCGTTGAGCAGCGCTAAAGCGCCACTGTAATCTTGACTATCTGCCAACAAACGGGCTTTACGCAAACGTGCCACCTGTTTGATTTCAGGCAGTGAGGCATTGTCGATCACCCATTGCAGGGTGACTTTAGCCACTTCGCTTTGTCCCGCCTGCACTTTTTTGCTGGCTTCAGTCAGCGAGGCCAGCACGGCGTAACTGCTGTTGGGATAGGCAGACAATAAGCGTTCCCGCGCCTTGTCCAGCTCCTGAGTCTTATCCTGTTGCGCATGAGCCATCACCTGTTCATACATCAGGGACGCTTCTTCCGCTTGGCGGTATTGATAGGTTTGCCAGCCACGCCAGCCAAACAGCAAACCGAAACCCAGCGCTGTGCCTAACAGCACGGCAGTGCCGTTTTCCTTCCACCATTGCTTCATGGCTTCCAGTTCTTCTTCTTCCGTCGTATGCAGGGACACTCACTGCCTCCCGTTAAAATGAATCAAAGTACAGACGGCATCTGACCCGCAGTCCGCGACTGAATGACGCGGATTAGCACGCAGATGCAACGCCTAAAATGGGTGATAAACGCCGTAAAACCGCTGGGATTTTACCGCGTTGCGCGAAAACTGACGAATCAGGGCGCACAAGCGCCGCTATTGTACCCTAAGTCACTCAGCTTGTGGAAAAAGCCCGTGGTTAAGCCGTTAAGGGCATTAATGACAAATGCGAGTTTCAAATAACTTGCTTTTTATTCATTCAGTTATCGACAGTGATTGAGGCATAAAAACCAGAAAATCAAGCGATAGTACGCTATTGGCTGGCTAAGCGCTTTTTTATGCAAAATCTCACTTGCACGGAACAGGGCGCAAGAGTAAGCTAACATCTCGGCAATCGTTGCTGCCGACTCGATTTTGCTTTCACTTAAAGCTCACTGAATGAGGGTATGGTATGTTCAAAAAAACGTTGTTAGGTCTGGCGCTGTCTACCGCTTGTGTTGTGACCGCACTGCCTGTTCAGGCCGAATCTTTTGATATGAAAGACATGACCTGCGCCAACCTGCTTGCAGCCGACGCAGAGACTGCGGGTGTTTTGTTATTTTGGATGGATGGTTACTTGTCCGGTATCACCGATGACACCACGGTAGACCCCGCCTATTTAGAGACTTTTGCTAAAGATATGCGCGAGTCTTGTGGCAAGAGTCCAGAAGCTAAAGTGCTGGAAGTAGCCAAAATTATGGGAACAGAGAACGAAGGCGAGAAATAAGTCATTTTTGACTCGCCCTGTACTCGTGCCTGAATACAGCAAAACCCGACAGGTTTCAGAAACCTGTCGGGTTTTTTGTGTTTAGGTCAATGCTGCGTTGATCAATGTCGTCTAGGCGGCTGTCTTTCTTGCCTTTCTTCTCTTTCCTGAAACCGAATACAGCGCTCATCTGGGTGTTTGTGGTGGCGCATTTGTTTGCGACAGTATTTTTCAAACTGACGCTGATGTCTTTTGAACTCGCGCCATTCTTCGCGGCGTTCTCTTTCAACGTCGCGGTGTACTTCTTGGTGGGCACTGACAGCAGGTGGCGCAACGTGCGAACGACCAGCCGCCAAGGTCGGCAGGCTGACACTGAGCAGGGCGCTGGTGAACAGCACAGCAAGCAACTGGGATTTGCATAACATGGTAGGGAACTCCTGGTAGAGGACGACAAACTCGCTGGTCGGTCAACCGAAGCGGTGGACTCAGGCAGACAAGCTTGGGTGCTTGCCAGAACTCAATGCAAAAATTACGCCTTTAATCGCAGCGCCGCTCGAATGTGGTCAGCGCTGAAACCTCGGTAAGCCAGGAAACGCGACTGGCGGGCGCGTGTTTTGAGATCGCGGGGTATCTCCTCGCCAAAACGTTTCACCCGCACCCGGCTTGCATTTTCCTGCCAAGTCTCCGCATAAACCGCCAGTGCGGCGGCAATCGCCGCGTCGTCAATGCCGCGCTGGCGCAATTCTTCGCGCAGGCGTAACGGCCCAATGCCCTGGCGAGCGCGTTGTGCGGTGTAAAGTTCGGTAAAACGGGCGTCACTCACCCAGTCGGCCTGGATGAGTGTGGTCAACAACGGTTCCACGTCGGCGGCGGCAAAGCCTTTGCTCAGCAGCTTGCGACGTAGTTCCGTGACACTGTGTTCGCGCTGTGCCAGCATCGCCAACGCACTGTGGCGGGCGGCGCTCTGGTCACAAGTCATCGAGATTTAGGCGTTTTCGGCATCGTCTTCACTCGTTGAAGTCGACGCCGCCCAACTCCGGGCCTAAGTCCGCATCGGGATCGATCACCTCATCTTCTGGGTCAACACTACTCGTGGCGCTGGCACTGGCGGCGGCTAAGGCAGCCGGCAGGAATTTCTCGCGGATTTGTAACTCAATTTCGCGGGCAATCTCTGGATGTTCTTTGAGGTACAAACGCACATTGTCTTTACCCTGACCGATGCGATCCCCTTTGTAACTATACCAAGCCCCCGCTTTGTTGATGATTTCAAACTTAGCGCCCAGATCGATAATTTCGCTGTTTCTGGAAATGCCTTCCCCATAAATAATATCAAAGGTGACTTCTTTGAAGGGAGGCGCGACTTTGTTCTTCAGCACCTTGACGCGGGTTTCATTGCCCACGACTTCATCGCCGCGTTTAATCGCACCGATGCGGCGTATATCCAAGCGCACCGAGGCATAAAACTTCAGTGCGTTACCGCCCGTGGTGGTTTCTGGATTACCAAACATCACGCCGATCTTCATGCGGATTTGGTTAATGAACACCACTAAGGTGTTGTAACGTTTGATATTCGCCGTCAACTTGCGCAGCGCTTGCGACATCAGTCGCGCTTGCAAGCCGACATGAGAATCACCCATTTCCCCTTCGATTTCTGCTTTTGGGGTCAGCGCGGCCACCGAGTCAATCACCACCACATCGACGGCACCAGAGCGCACCAACATGTCGGTGATTTCTAGCGCCTGTTCGCCGGTGTCTGGTTGAGAAATCAACAAATCGTTGATATTCACGCCCAGCTTTTCTGCATAATCACGATCCAGGGCGTGTTCAGCATCAATAAAGGCCGCCGTACCGCCCTGTTTTTGAATCTCTGCCACCACATGCAGGGTGAGGGTGGTTTTCCCGGAGGATTCCGGGCCGTAGATTTCCACCACGCGACCACGCGGCAGACCGCCAATCCCCAGCGCCATGTCTAAGCCCAGCGAACCGGTAGACACCGCCTCGACATCGGTCACGGCAGGAGTGTCTCCCAAGCGCATCACCGCGCCTTTACCAAACTGTTTTTCAATCTGTAACAGGGTGGTGCCTAACGCTTTTTTACGATTGTCATCAATTGCCATAACCTATGATACCCGCTTAACGTGAAGTGATTAACGAAGGACAAAACCGTCCCACACGCGCCCTCTGACATGTGTACAAGTATACAGCAGTTGGGTCGAATTGCGAAACCGTCAAGCCGGGTGATTGTCCCGCCCGCGCCCCTTGGCTATACTGCTTATTAACAAAACGCATCCATCTTCCACACATCATTAATCCTATTATAGATTATAATAATGGCGATCTCTAAACCTAGCTGCCACGCAAGTTGGCTGGCGTCCGTTTTCCTTTTATCCCATTACTTTTCGTCTGCCAGGAGTCGTTCATGTTAGAAGCCTATAGACAACATGTGGAAGAGCGTGCAGCCCAAGGTCTCTTGCCGCTGGCGCTGACTGCCAAACAGGTTGCCGAATTGGTCGAGCTGTTAAAAAATCCGCCCGCTGGTGAAGCGCAGACGCTGGTGGACTTATTGACCCACCGCGTACCGCCCGGCGTGGACGAAGCCGCCTATGTCAAAGCGGGATTTTTGGCCGCCGTGGCTAAGGGTACAGTGGCTTGTCCTTTGATTGATAAGCAAAAAGCCACCGAATTACTGGGCACCATGTTGGGTGGTTATAACATCCACCCCCTGATCGATTTATTGGATGACAGCCAAGTTGCGGCGACTGCCGCCAAGGCGTTATCGCACACCTTGTTGATGTTTGAAGCCTATTTTGATGTGGCGGCGAAAGCCAAAGCCAATCCGTTTGCGCAGCAGGTACTCGACGCTTGGGCCAATGCCGAGTGGTTTACCAGCAAACCTGAAATGGCGCAGGAAATCAAAGTCGTGGTGTTCAAAGTGCCCGGCGAAACCAACACCGATGATTTATCGCCCGCTTCAGAAGCTTGGAGCCGTCCCGACATCCCGTTGCACGCCAAAGCCATGCTGATCAGCCGCCTGGAACATGCGCTGGAAAAGCTCGAAGCGCTCAAAAGCAAAGGACTGCCGCTGGCCTACGTCGGTGACGTGGTGGGCACCGGTTCCTCACGCAAATCTGCGATCAATTCCGTACTGTGGCACATGGGCCGCGATATTCCGTTTGTGCCCAATAAGCGCGGCGGTGGGGTGATTTTGGGCGGCAAAATTGCGCCGATTTTCTTTAACACCGCTGAAGACGCAGGCGCGTTGCCTATCGAATGCGACGTAAGCCAGCTCAACATGGGAGACGTGATCACGATTCACCCCTATGCCGGCAAAATCACCAATGAGGCTGGCGAAACAGTCAGCACTTTTGCACTCAAACCCGTGACCATGCCGGATGAAATCCGCGCAGGTGGCCGGATTCCCCTGATCATTGGGCGCGGTTTGACCGAAAAAGCCCGTAGAGAACAAGGGCTGCCCCCCACCGAGCTGTTTCGCAAGCCGATCCAGCCCGCCGACACCGGCAAAGGCTATACCCTGGCGCAAAAAATGGTCGGTCAGGCTTGTGGCGTGGTGGGCGTGCGCCCCGGCACCTATTGCGAACCGGCGATGACCACGGTTGGCTCGCAAGACACCACCGGCGGCATGACTCGCGATGAGCTGAAAGAACTGGCCTGCTTGGGTTTCTCGGCAGACTTAGTGATGCAGAGCTTCTGCCACACCGCCGCTTATCCCAAGCCGGTAGACATCAAGCTGCAACACACCTTGCCCGACTTCATCCGCACCCGTGGCGGCGTGTCCTTGCGTCCTGGCGACGGCGTGATTCACTCCTGGCTGAACCGCATGGTGATGCCGGATACCGTCGGCACCGGTGGCGACTCACACACCCGCTTCCCGATAGGCATCAGCTTTCCCGCCGGTTCTGGTTTGGTGGCGTTCGCAGCCGCACTCGGCGTGATGCCGCTGGACATGCCCGAATCAGTGCTGGTGCGCTTCAAAGGCGAAATGCAGCCGGGAATCACCTTGCGCGATCTGGTCAACGCGATTCCTTACGCCGCGATTCAATCCGGCCTGTTGACGGTGGACAAAGCCGGTAAGAAAAACATCTTCTCCGGCCGCATTCTGGAAATCGAAGGCTTACCAAATCTCAAAGTCGAACAAGCCTTTGAACTCTCCGATGCCTCCGCTGAACGTTCTGCGGCAGCTTGCAGCGTGCGTTTGAACCAGGAACCCATCATCGAATATTTAAGCAGCAACATCACCTTGCTGAAATGGATGATTGCCAATGGTTATGGCGATGCCCGCACCCTGGATCGGCGCATCCAAGCGATGCAGGAGTGGATCGCCAATCCGCACTTGCTAGAACCCGATGCCGATGCTGAATACGCCGCCGTGATCGAGATCGATCTGGCCGACATCAAAGAACCCTTGCTGGCCTGCCCCAACGATCCCGATGATGTGAAAACCTTGTCCGCCGTGGCGGGAACAAAAATCGATGAAGTCTTCATCGGCTCTTGCATGACCAACATCGGACATTACCGGGCCGCTGCTAAATTGCTGGAAGGCCAGGGAGCCGTGCCGACGCGGATGTGGGTGGCCCCGCCGACGCGCATGGATGCCCACCAATTGACCGAAGAAGGAGCCTATGCGGTGTTTGGCACGGCAGGGGCACGCATAGAAATGCCCGGCTGCTCGCTGTGCATGGGCAACCAAGCGCGGGTCGCCGATCAGGCCACCGTGGTGTCCACCAGCACCCGCAACTTCCCCAACCGGCTGGGCAAAGGCGCGAACGTCTACTTGTCTTCGGCAGAATTGGCGGCAGTGTGCGCCTTGCTGGGCAAAATCCCCAGCGTAGACGAATACATGCAATACGCCAACAAACTGGCCCCCTTAGCCGACAACATCTACCGCTATTTGAACTTCCATCAGTTGGAAGCCTATCAAGCCGTGGCAGATAAAGTGATTCCTATCGTCGCAGCGGCGTAAGCGTTTTATTGGCTGTGAAAAAACCCGGCTCAGGCCGGGTTTTTTTGTGGGCGGGGTGTTGGGTCTGTGAACTGGTGCAGACCTGCCAGGTTTTGAAAACCTGGCAGGTCTAAAACCCAAAGATCACTGTCCGCCGCGCACCAACCGAACGTGGTTGCTGCCGCCACGGGCATTGTGGTCGCCGTACCCATGATTGAAGTCCACGTACCACGCACTGCCTGAACTGTAGGCATAGGGCGAGCC
>JFJP01040469.1_pt1 | contig 11175 bp, 6 predicted proteins | sample 431651 | NCBI WGS metagenome assembly JFJP01 (sample SAMN02602958, study PRJNA72255) | Microbial mat metagenome, whole genome shotgun sequencing project. | biome: fresh water; feature: sink hole; material: water; isolation source: purple microbial (photo- and chemosynthetic) mats found in... | reverse complement strand
TCAGGCGTTCTGGTATGGGGATAAGAATACCGATTTTGGCAAGTTCGCCAACTTGGCCGAAAACTTGGCAAATTACCATGTTTACTTTAATGATGCAAATCTTATAAACACCGAAATTGACCGCTATATGAAAGTTACCCCAGCCGATTTGAAACGGGTTGCCCAAAAATACCTTACCCCTGAAAACAGGGTGGTTCTGACTTATTTACCTAAACCAACCGAAAAAAACTAAAGGAGGAACCAAATCATGAAAAATAGAATCTTATCAGTAATAGTAGCTTTACTTCTAACTTTGCCTTTAGTTGCACAGGTTAAAAAAACAAAAGCTCCAAAAGTAGAAGCGGTTCCAGTTGCAAAAGAAGTCCTCGACCGCAGTATCCGTCCTCAAGCTGGCCCAGCACCTATTATCAAAATTGGTGAATACCAATCGTTTGAACTGGCCAATGGGCTTAAAGTGTTTGTTGTCGAAAACCATAAAATCCCTCGTTTATCCTATTCATTGGTGTTGGATAACGATCCTGTTTTTGAAGGAGATATGGCAGGTTATGCCGACTTTGCCGGTCAATTGATGCGCACAGGGACAACAACCCGTACCAAGGATCAAATTGACGAACAAGTGGATATGTTGGGTGCTAGCCTCAATACTTCTGCTGATGGCATGAGTGCAAATTGTTTGACAAGGCATAACGAAGCCTTGTTAGCGATTATGTCGGATCTTTTGCTCAATTCAACTTTTAAAGCAGAAGAAATGGAGAAAATCCGAACCCAAACACTTTCAGGTCTCGAAGCTGAGAAAAACGACCCGAAAGCTATTTCGCAACGTGTAAATTCGGTTTTGGTTTATGGAAATGTACATCCTTATGGCTTGTTGGCTTCGGAGGAGTCGGTTAAAAAAATCACCCTCGAAAAATGTACCGAATATTATAAAACCTATTTCAAACCCAATGTGGCTTATTTGGCTATAGTTGGCGATATTACCCTCGAACAGGCTAAACCTTTGATAGAAAAGTATTTCAATGCATGGCAAAGAGGTGAAGTGCCTAAAGCGAAATATATGACGCCGAAAGCACCTGCCAAAACAATTGTTGCTATAGTTGACCGTCCAAACGCAGTGCAATCCACAATAAACGTTACATATCCTGTGGTTTTATTGCCAGGCTCGCCCGACGAAATAAAGGTTAAACTTACCAATAGTATTTTGGGTGGAGGTACTTTCAGGCTTTTCAACAACTTGCGCGAAAAACACGGCTGGACTTATGGCGCATATTCGACATTGCAATCGGATAAACTGATTGGCAAGTTCAACGCCAACGCCGAAGTCCGCAACCCTGTAACCGACAGCTCGTTTACCGAAATTTTAGGCGAAATGAACCGCATCCGTTCCGAGGCCGTTCCTGAAGATGAACTTAATATGGTTAGGAATTTTATGATGGGAAATTTTGGTCGTTCGTTGGAAAACCCTTCAACAGTTGCCAATTTTGCGATCAATACCGCGCGTTACAATTTGCCGAAAGATTATTATTCGACATACCTTACAAAACTTTCGGCCTTAACCCCTGCAGATGTGCAGCTTACAGCCCAAAAATACATAAGGCCCGACAATGCTTATCTTTTAGTAGTTGGAAAAGCAGAAGAGCTTGCACCAAAACTTAAAAAGTTTGCCAAAAGCGGCGAAGTAACCTATTACGATATTGAAGGCAAGCAATACGACCCCAGCAAAAAGCTGAAACCAGCTCCCGCTGGGCTTACTGCCGATCAGGTAGTAAACAAATATATTGCCGCTATTGGAGGTGCTAAAGCGTTAAAGAAAGTAAAAGATGTTACCATAAATGCTGGTGCAACCATGCAAGGCATGCCTATCACCCTCGATTTGTATTACAAAGCCCCCGATAAAATGCTGATGCAGGTAGGTTCAGGTGCCATGGTTTTTGCGAAACAAATCTATAATGCAGGAAAAGGAATTTCGTCGTCACCAATGAGTGGCGAAACCAAACCAATTGAAGGCGACGAATTGACCGGTATGAAAGAACAGGCAATGATTTTCCCCGAATTGTATTATGCAACCCTTGGTTATACTACCGAATTGCTTGGCATCGAAGAGCAAAAGGATAAAAAACAGTATTACAAGGTGCAAATAAACAAAGGTGGCGAAAAGAAAGACACCGACTATTATGATGCTGAAACCGGGCTCAAAATGAGGACCGAAAGCAAGGATCAATTAACTGAATTCTCCGATTATAAAGCAGTTGATGGAATCATGTACCCTCATGCCATGACCCAGAATATGGGGCCACAGACCATTAATTTTGTGGTTTCGGGCATTAAACTAAATTCAAAACTAAAGGATGATTTCTTCGAAATAAAGTAATTATCCAAAAAGTTTGAAATAAAAAATGCAGGTTTTAGCGAGCCTGCTTTTTTTATTTCAAGCAGTCGGGGCGCGGGTTGGAGTATTAGTCGGGGCGCGACTCAAAGTCGCACTCCGACTACTATGGTCTGCGGGCAAACCAAGTTTGGATTATTCAGGGCTTCACTCAAAGTGAAACCCTGAATATTGCGGACAGGCGGGCTTGCCCAAGCTGGGCAGAGGCAGACTAAGTTTCAGGCGGGCTTGCCCAGGCTGGGCAGGGGCAAATTGAATTTCAGGCGGGTTTGCCCAAGTTGGGCAGGGGCAAACTGAGTTTTAGGCAGGCTTGCCCAAACTGGGCAGGGGTAAAGGCCAAAGAGAATTTTCGGAAATATTATTCATAACCATTCTTTACCACGGCTTTACCACCTTTTTCAAAATGGAGGACAATTATTTTTCGATCTGTCGATTCCAACCGCTTCATTTTTTCTGAACTTCCCACAAAAAAGGTAGGGAATGGAAGCTGGATTTCGGCAATTCCCCCTTCGGTGGAATGAATTGTAAATGAGTCAATAACACCATTTTCTTTTGAGGCACTTATCAGGAATGCACCTTCTGTGCGCAAGTTTTCGAAAGAAATATTTTTCCAATCGGCAGGCACAGCAGGGAAAATCCGTATCACATTGTTGTGGCTTTGCAACAACATTTCCTGCACGCCTGAAGCGAATGCAAAATTGCCTTCCAAAGTAAATGGGTCGTAAGTGTAGTTGCTGTGCCCGGCTTTGCATTGGTCGCCATTTAGGTGGAAACTGTTTGGCGAGCAAAAGCACGAAGCAAAAGTGCGTAAAGCCTGGGCGGCATCATCGCCATGGTACATCCTGGCATACATATTTGCAAGCCAACTGAACGAATAACCACACCATTGTGAAGTCCCATTTTTCTCAAGGCGTTCAATGCTTTTGTTGATTATTTCGTTATCGTTAGCTGAATTATAATCAAGCAAACCAAGTGGGTGAAAAGCCATTAAGTGCGAAAAATGTCGGTGCGATTCATTTAATGGGAAGTTTTTGGCAATGCTCAGTCCACCCGTTTCATCTAATTCGTAATTGGCAAATTGTGCTAAAATAAATTTCCAATGTTCGGCTTCATCATTCAGGCCAAGTTCAATTGCCAGTTCAGCCGCTTTTTCGAATGCAAAGCGGCAAAGTGCCAAATCGTAATTTGTCATGGTTAAAAACCAGGCTTCTATGTTGTTGTCCTTAAATTCAGGGCTTGAACTCATGGGCAGTGTGCGTTGGCCATTTTTCAATTCCGTTACCTGTTCCAAAAAAGTGGCGGTAGCCGAAAACCAAGGATAAGCCCGGGTTTTCAGAAATTCCCTGTTCATGGTGTAACGCCATTGCAGGTAAAAATTTTGCGCAAGCCAGGCACCCACTGTTGGCGAAAGCGAATACATGTGCCATCCACCCATTGGCAAGCCCTCCAAAGTGGAAACACCTGGCACATTTAAACCAGTTGCGCCGAAAACTTTAGTAGCATACGTTTCGAAAGTTGGTTTATGTTCCCAAAGCCAGTCGGTAAAAACCGCAGCTTCCTCAGTGTGGTTACCTGTGTATGAAGGCCAATAACTGAGTTGTGTGTTCAAATCGTTGTGCAAATCGCCTTTCCAGGGAGGGAGTTTTCCGTTGTCGGCAGTCCAAACTGCTTGAAGCGTAATTGGAGGCGCCCCTTTGCGGGATGCAGCCCCAAACTTGTACATTTCGAGGTAGTACTGTTTTTCGAGCAGTGGGTCTGGTAACGCAACCGACGACTGTTTCCAGTAGTTGAGCCACCATTTTTTGTGGTTAGCAGCACCTTGGTCGAAATTAGTTTTAATTGCTCTTTTAACAATTTCGGTAGCGGTTGCAGTTTTGGGGTTTTCGCCATAATGGGAACTTATGGTAAAACAACCCTCGTTCCCTGATTTGGTAGACGTGGAATTGATAGCAGCTTCGTAAGTTAAAGATCCCCAGGCTTTTTGTTGATATGTGGTGATGTTTTTTTTAGAAACGATTTTCCCTTCATTGTAACCAAGCCTTCTGAGGTCGCTTCCACCAACAACCTGGTTTTCATTAGCGTTTTCGCTCTTGCCTGTATAAGCAGGAGCTTTTAAGATAGGGATTATAGAAATTCCTTGCCATTCATATCTTGCAAGGCATGAGGTAGCATCAACAAAAGTGCGGAAAACAATCCCGTTTTTCCAGGTTATGGTACAAATGGCTGATGAAATATTTAAAGTAGCTGATTCAATTTCGCCCAAATGGCTGATGTCGAATTCAATAGCTGCCCCGGGAATTTTGGTTGGTGCAGCATCCCGATCGTAAGGTTCGTCGGCAACTTTCCAAACGGTATCGAAATCGCCTATTATCCTTTGCTGGTACGCCCATTTGTAGGTGTATTTTTCAATTTCGGCAGTTGGGCGCAAATCCCACAAATCGGCCCGATCGACGGACAAACGCAACATCCCGTTATTTTGCCAAACCAAAACACCAAGCATCCCGTTGCCTAAAGGAAATCCTCGGTCCCACCTATCGGGAATTGATGTAAAAGTTAGGTTCGATGTTGCTTTTGGTTGCGCCTGCACAGAAATGGATATATAAATGGCACAAAGTAAAACCACAAATTCTTTGATTGAAAGCATATTAGCGCAGTTTGGGTTTGTTTTAGGTTGATTTTGCAGGTTTTGGATTAATCCAATTATTTGACAGTAAAAATAACTTTTTCTTCCCAATCGCCATTCCTCAATGCGAAATTGACCAAAACATCCAAAATAATTTTTATCCCGAAATGAAAAAATCAGTATTTTCGCAAGTTGCAAAAAATAAAACTTATTTCATCGGTAAAATATTGATTATCATTGAAAATAATCCAAAATATACGCGAAAAATTTGCTAAATCCTTTTTGCTTAACCAACAGCAGGAAATGGATAGGAAGCAAAAACAGGTAAATCTGGACAGTGCCCGTTCATTGGTTTTGTTGTATTATTTGCCTGATGAAGCCACCTATAAGGTTGCCGAATCCATTGTTGTGAGGCTTAGCGAGATGAATTTAAAAGTTCGGGTTGTCTGCTATACCGATCAAAAAATAGTGCCACATTATTTCATACCCAAAATTTCCCAGGATATTTTTACCGCCAAGGATTTGAATTGGCGTTTCCAACCACAAAAACCATTTGTAAAAGACTTTATTGATACAGAATACGACATTTTGATTGATTTAAGCCTAACCGACCACTTGCCTTTGCTTTATTGCGCCGCCTTGTCAAAAGCAGGGCTAAAAGTTGGGCGGTTTCAGGACGATCATAAAATGTTTTATGACCTCATGATTCACACAAATGCAAGCGAAACAATAGATTCCTTTGCCGAACAGCTTATCCATTATTTGAGCCGTATTAACAACTAATCAAATGAACAACAAATTTAAAGGCACCGGAGTAGCAATCGTTACCCCATTCCACAAACAAGGAACCATTGATTTTACATCACTCGAACGATTAATCGAACACCTCATTTCGGGTGGGGTAAATTATTTGGTGGTTCAAGGAACAACCGGCGAAACTGCCACCCTCACCCGTGAGGAGAAAAATGCATTGGCTGGGTTTGTTGTCGAAATTGTTAACAAAAGGCTGCCTCTTGTTATTGGCATTGGTAGCAACAATACACAGGATGTCATAAACTCAATCCGGACGAATTCGCTGGAGGGTTATGATGCAATCCTAACAGTTACCCCTTATTATAACAAACCTCAACAGCGAGGCCTTTATCTTCATTACAAAAACATTGCCACGGTTAGCCCGCTGCCAATTATCATGTACAACGTGCCAAGCCGTACATCAGTGAACATGAAGCCCGAAACTACCTTACAACTTGCCAATGAATTCGAAAATATAATTGGCGTAAAAGAAGCTTCGGGAAGTGTTGAACAGGTTATGGAAATAATTAGAAACAAGCCCAAAGATTTTTTGGTTATTTCAGGCGACGACCTGCTCACCTTACCTTTATTGGGGATGGGTGCCGATGGGGTTATTTCGGTGGTTGCCAATGCTTTTCCAAAGCAATTTAGCGATATGGTGGCGCTTGGGCTAAAAGGCGATATGAAAAAAGCACGCGAAATCCATTACAGGCTTACCGATTTTACACACAGCATATTTGCCGATGGAAACCCTTCGGGTATAAAAGCAGCATTGGAAATCAAGCAATTGATAGCAAATAACCTGCGCTTGCCCTTAGTTAAGATAGAGAAACCCCATTACAATCAACTTTTAGCTCTAATGGCTGAAATAGAAAGTGTTACCAAGTAATAATTAAATTTAAAATCAATGAAAAAGAGTTTTTTGCTTTTCTGCTTGCTTTTCACAATCGTAACATTGCACGCTCAAGTTGTTTTTTCTCAACAAGAACGTGCCCATCAAGAACTTAACCGTAGGGGAGAGGTTTTTTTTAGTTTTCAGCTTCCCGACCTATCACAACTTTCGGTGCTTACCTCCAAAATCTCATTGAGCGACATACAAGGAAATACGGTTTTCGCTTATGCAAATAAAAAGGAATTTGTTGATTTCGTCAGCTATGGGTATCAATATGAAGTGCTTACAGCTCCATCGGAACTGTTTCCTGTAAAAATGACCGATGATCCCAAACAGGTGCTTACATGGAATTATTACCCAACTTATACTGCCTACGAATTATTGATGCAGCAATTTGCAACCGATCATCCCGATATTTGTAAACTTATTACCATCACAACCCTGGCAAGTGGGCGTAAAATTTTTGCACTGCGAATCACCGACAATGTTAACGTTCAAGAAAACGAACCTGAATTCCTTTATTCGTCCAGCATTCACGGCGATGAAACCACAGGTTATGTTTTGATGCTGCATTTGGTAGATTACCTGTTGAGCGGGTATGGAACCGATACCCGTATCACAAATATGGTAAACAATATTGATATTGTAATTTGCCCGCTTGCCAATCCTGATGGAACCTACAAAGGCGGAAATAATTCGGTAAACGGGGCGACTCGTGGCAACGCCAATAATATTGATTGTAACCGCAATTATCCTGATCCCAAAGCCGGGCCTCATCCCGATGGGAACGCATGGCAGCCCGAAACAGTTGCATTTATGAATTTTGCCGGGTTCAACTCTTTTACGATGGGTGCCAATTTTCATGGTGGTACCGAAGTTGTAAATTACCCTTGGGATACCTGGTCAAAACTTACTGCCGATGATGCCTGGTGGGTTTACGTAAGCCGCGAATACGCTGATACCGTTCATGTAAATGCCCCTGCTAACTACATGAACCAATACGTGAATGGAATAACAAATGGATTTGCATGGTACGAAATTACTGGTGGCCGGCAGGATTATATGAATTATTTCCGCAATTGCAGGGAAGTTACGATAGAAATTTCCGACACAAAACTTTTGCCCGAAAACCAGCTTATCAACCATTGGAACTATAACTACCGTTCTTTGCTCAATATGATCGAAGAGTCGGGTTATGGCCTTACGGGTATTGTAACCGATTCAATTACTGGCGAGCCATTGTTGGCAAAGGTTTATATTTCAGGCTTTGATAAAGATAGTTCCCATGTTTATACCGATCCACAGGTTGGCGATTACCACCGATTGCTAAAAGGAGGTTTATACAATGTAACTTTTTCTGCAAGTGGATATTTTCCAAAAACTTTTCCTGTTCAAATTACTGATCAACAGGCAACTATGTTGGATGTACAATTGTATAACGGCAAACTAATAACCAATTTTGTTGCCGATAACACCATTTTGGCAATAGATCAAACTGTACAATTTACCGACCAATCAGCCGGAAACCCAATTTCCTGGAAATGGACTTTTGATGGTGCTACCCCTTCTTCTTCGGTTGAAAGAAACCCGATTGTAACCTATCAGCAAGCAGGAAAATATGCTGTTAAACTTGTTGTAAGCCGCACAGGATCATCCGATTCCCTTATCCGCTCCGATTATATTGAAGTGAAACCTTGGTACATAATGGGTAATAAGGCATATTCTGTTTGTGAGGCTCAGTTTTTTGATACCGGTGGCCCAAATGCCAATTACTTAGGAAATGAAAATAGTGTGATCACTTTTACACCAACTGAGTCGGGAAGGAAGCTTACTGCTGTTTTTAATAGCTTGGATATTGAAGAAGGTGGTGCAAATTGCAGTAACGACAAACTGTTGGTTTATAATGGTTTATCAACCGGAAGCAGTTTGATTGCAACAATATGCGGCACAACATTGCCATCCAATTTAATTGCAACCAATCCTGACGGGGCATTAACATTTCAATTTATTTCCAATTCTACAATCGGCAAATCGGGATGGGAAATAACACTCACCTGTGATTCGAATGTTGGTATAACCGAAAATATTCAAAACCTGATCCGGGTTTATCCAAATCCGGTAATTAATGGGAGCACGGTTATAGAAGCAAATGATATAATACAAATGATTGTGGTAAAAGATGTTATGGGTAGGATTGTAAGTACATTTACACCAAATACCAGCAGGACTGTAGTCGATTGCAACTGGTCGTCGGGAATTTACTTTTTACAATTGCAGATTAATGGCCGATGGCAGAGTAAAAAGATACAGCTTGTTAACAACTAAAAAATGCTTAATTGAAAGAAAAATGCCCGGAAAGTTTCCGGGCATTTTGTTTTTATTAGGGCTAAATAGCAATTATACAGTGGATTAGGCTAACAATTGTTTTTGTTTATCCATTCCTTATTATTGAAAATGGCACTTTTAATGTTAAAGAAATATTCCTGCCAGGATTCAATAAATTCACCTCTTTTAATGTTGAAAGGTGATCGGTATATTTTTTGTCCATTAAATTGTTTGCGTTTATCCCGACAAAAACAAGTTGGTTTTTAAATTTTAGGTTTCCACCAACCGATACATCAATGAGGGTATAGCCTTCGGTGGTTGTTTCGTCGGGTGCGGCATTATTTTGTGCAAAAGCAGTTGATGAATTTATCGAGAAATAAGGTTTTTTAAACATCAGCAGCTTTTCCCTGTCAAGCCTGAATTCGATTTTCAATTTATTGGCCGGAACAAATGGCAAATAGTCGTCATTGGCTTGTTTCCCCATTACCGTGGCATAAGTTGCCTCAAAATGGAGCCAGTTTATAACTTGCGGATGGAAATGAACGCCTGCTTCGCCTCCAAAAAGGAAAGAGTTGTTTTGCATGTATTTGAATATTCCAAGTCCCGAATCAGAGGTGTCGCCGGTTGGTGAAATGAAAATATAGTTATTTATCTTGTTGTAAAAACCGGCAGCATCAAACGTAAAATTTGCTTTGTGATAATGCAAGCTTAAATCAAATTCATACGATTTCTCGGGAACCAAATTGTTGTCGCCAAGTTCGTAACGGGTTTCGTGTGGCCCGTTCGAAGTAAGTTCAGCCAGGTTTGGGGTTCGGTATGCTGCTGCCACATTTGCCCTGAACAAAAGATCTTCCGAAACATTGTATGTGGCACCTAATGAACCGCTTACACTATTAAAACTTTTATCAACCTTGGCACGGTACGAGGCAGTTTCGGGCAATCCAATAGCTTTGGAAACTATTGCTTTGTTATCGTAACGTATGCCTGTTTGCAATTTTAGCTTTTCAAAAAATGTGTGCTGCAACAATCCAAAAGCTGAGTAATTATTGGTGCTTGCATCCGGAAGCAAAATTGTTTCGCGCTCGTTAAGGTTGGTGTTAGTTTGGTTGATTCCTTGAAATCCAACAATATATTCCGAATTTTTGCCCGAAGGCAAATGCAAACGGGTTTCATAAGTGAACGTTTTGAGCATCATTTGAATTTCATAAAAATCTATATCCCCAAAATGGATCAACTCTGTATTCTGGTAAGCTGCATTTACATCAAGTTTATAATTGCCCAAATACAACTTGTTTTGCGACGACAATAAATGAGTGTTTAACTGCTGGTACCAAATTTCATTTTGCCTTCCCCTTTCAGTAACGGCTTCAATTGCCTCATCTTCAACCAGTCCAAGTTTTTGTTGGCTGTGATCGTAAAACAGTTTGAAGGTACCAACTTTTCCTGTAAAACCTCCGTTTGCCTTTAGCGAGTATTCGTTGAACCTCGAGTTGGGCACAAATTCGCCACCTCCCTGCAAAAAATCGGAATTTGTTTTTTGTCCGAACCTTATCCCTCCAAAGAAATTCTTAGATGCCCCTTTCACGCCTAAATTGTTTGTCATTCCCATGGTGTTCGAAAACAATTGAAGGTTATAATCGCCAACAATGGTTCCTACCGGTGCAGGTTTTTCCTTTATAAAATTGATCACGCCTCCAATAGCATCGGAACCATAAAGCAAAGAAGCTGGACCTTTTATGACTTCAACATCCTCAATACCAAATTCATCAATGCCAAGTGGATGATGGCTCGAATACTGGTAATTCTCGAACCGTACGCCATTGTTCAACACCAATATATCGTTCATCGAAAGCCCACGGATTACCGGTTTTGAAATACCGCTCCCCTTTGAAATCATATCAACTCCCGGGATTTTGGTAAGAACCTCCATAAAATTGGGTGATGCTTTTAAATCTCTTGGAAGCAGTTTAAGGGTTTCTATTTTAACTGCATTTTCGTGTTGTGTCGAATTATATCCGCCTGTAATCACTATTTCTTCAGTCCCGATTATGGAAAAGATTAAAGATGCATTTTGTGTTAAGTTATTGTTTTTTAATTCAATAGATTCAATTTTATTGGAATATCCCATATACGAAAACTGGATTTTGAATTTTCCATTCG
>JFJP01040468.1_pt1 | contig 11177 bp, 7 predicted proteins | sample 431651 | NCBI WGS metagenome assembly JFJP01 (sample SAMN02602958, study PRJNA72255) | Microbial mat metagenome, whole genome shotgun sequencing project. | biome: fresh water; feature: sink hole; material: water; isolation source: purple microbial (photo- and chemosynthetic) mats found in... | reverse complement strand
GCTTTATATAAACGGACAAGCACATATTGCAGATTATCAACCAATTGAAGAAGTGTTTAAGACAAAAATGATGAATTAATTCAAAACCATGCAACTAAGCAAACACCTAATATTATTTCAATACATTCTGCAACAGTTTGGTTACGACGACTTTGAACGTTTACGCGATGAGTTCAACAACAAACAAACCGGCTACGATACTACGGGGCGCAGTTTTTTTGCCAATTCGTTGTTGGGAACAAAAAAAACGCTTGACAACCGACTTTTGTTGCAATACGATGAATCTATCAGTCAGTACGAGAAGCGATTACGCACCAACCGTAGCGAACCGCAATTGACATTCAAATACTATCAATATTTTTCATTGCTGTTTACCGAATATTTTTTCGACCGTCTCAGCACCAATTCCAATACGTTACTTAAAGATTTAAACGAATTTAAAAAGCGAATAGATGATTTTCAGCGAATCGAAAATTTTCAACTCTCCGACCTGAAAAAAATAGCGTATTGGATGGCAACCGGTAGCGGCAAAACACTGTTAATGCACTGCAATTATTGGCAGATAATCAAGTATTTTCGCAATTGGGAAAACATAATTTTGCTCACCCCCAACGAGGGCATGAGCTTACAGCATTACGAAGAGTTGCGTTTGAGTGGTATTCCGGCAAAATTGTATTCGGGTAGCGAGGAGAGTTTGAAAACCACCGGAGGCGAAATTCTGATAATCGAAATCACCAAATTAGTAAAAGATAAAGAAGGCGAAGGAGTAAGTGTTGATGTGGACTATTTTGTTGATTCTCAAAATCTTGTATTTATTGATGAGGGACACAAGGGACAGCGTTCGGAAGAAAAAGCGTGGAAACGCTTGCGCGAAACTATTACCCAAAGCGAAGGTTCGTTTACATTCGAATATTCAGCCACTTTCGGACAAATTATTTCGGCAACCACTCCCGACTTGTTGAACGAATACGGCAAGGCAATTATTTTCGATTATTCGTATCGTTATTTTCATGCCGATGGCTATGGCAAAGCTTTTTCGATATTCAATATTGACGAGCGAAACAATTACAGTGCTACCCAAACCCGTATTTTGCTCACAGCCGGTTTGCTTGGTTTTTACGAACAGATGGTACTCTTTGAAAATCATAAAGTTGAACTTCGTTACTATAATATCGAAAAACCATTGTGGATTTTCGTTGGGAGTAAAGTTATAGGTAGTTCATCGAGTTTAACACAAACCGACAAACAAAACATTTCAGATGTAACCCTGATAGTCAATTACTTCCAATCTATTCTTGCAAATCCAATGTTGCTTCAAACCGACATTGACAAAATACTTGAAAATCAGAGCAATTTACATAACACTGACGGAGAAGATATTTTTAAAGATAGTTTTCAGTATTTGCGCATGCATCGCCCCGAAGCCGAAGATATTTTAAACAAAGTATTTCACGGAGCCGGTCAGCTCGATGCTTTCCAAATCAAACATGGCGATGGCGAGATTGGTTTACGCACCCACAGCGGAGAAAGCTATTTTGGTGTTATCAACATTGGCGATGTTGCGAAATACAGCAAGCGTCTCGAGGAGGATTCCAAAGGTTCGATAGTCATGCAAGACGATAATTTTTCACCCTCATTGTTTCACAACTTATCGTCTTCACGTTCAACTATAAACATACTTATTGGTTCGAAAAAATTTATCGAAGGCTGGAATTCATGGCGAGTTTCGAGCATGGGACTGATGAACATGGGCAAAAGCGAAGGCACTCAAATTATTCAACTTTTTGGTCGTGGCGTTCGTCTGAAAGGCAAAGGATTTTCACTCAAACGCGAAACTGTAAATGCCCCTAATTTTGTACGCCCGCTGCAAACTATAAATATTTTTGGGTTAAATGCCTCATACATAAATACATTTCTATCGTTTATCGAAAAAGAAACCATCGAATACAAAGAGTTTCCTATCGAAATTAAATTCAACGAAAAAGAAAAATGGGAGCATAAAGCATTGACATTCAAAAAAGGCGAAAACCATAAGTTTGAAAATACTGCCATCGAATTGGTATTTAAGCCCACCGTTTTACGCAGAGTTAAAATAGATTTACGCCCTCGTGTAAGTGTAGTTACCAATAAATTTGAAAATCAGGTAGCAGAAGATGCTATTGAATATTTGCCAAATATTATGAAAAGATTTGGCAGATTTATTGATTTTTCGGCATTACATACCGAAATTCGCAGATATGCACTCAATCGCAATTATTATAATCTTTTTATCACCAAAGAAGCAGTAATACAGATAATTGAGCATACAACATCCGAAAATATTGTCTATCAAACGAATCAATTTAGTGTAAAAGACGCACTAAATGGTAAAATTCAGGATATTGCCGGTTATGTCGTAAAAGATTACATCAACAAGTATTACACTGATAGAGAAAAAGATGCACTCACCCGCAATCTTACATTTGAGTTTCTTACTGATTCCCACACTGTTTTTCCAGAGAATCACAAAATGTTGGTACGAGTTCCTAAAGAAAAAGCATCTGAAATTGAGGAATTTATAAAAGATATTCAGAGAATTTATGAAGAAGACATTCGTATAATCCCCACCATACATTTCGATAAACATTTGTATTCGCCTATTGCTACGTGGGAAAAAGGCAAAAAGTTTCAGGAAATCAAAACTGTTCCCACAAAATTAAACGAAGGCGAAACGCAATTTTTGAAACATTTGAGGTCGTATTTAATTTCCACAGCCGACCAATTAGTTGATAAAGAGATATTTATACTTCGTAATTTGTCGCAACGAGGTGTTGGCTTTTTTATCGAAAGCTCTTCATTTTTCCCCGATTTTATTCTATGGATAATCGAAGGCAAAAAGCAAAACATATTTTTCCTCGACCCCAAAGGAATTTATCATTTGAGTAATTTCAAAGACGATAAAATTGACTTTTGTACTCATATCATTCAGGAAATAAATACTTCTGTAAAAGAAAAAATAAAGACCGCTAATTTGGGGATAGAAATAAACATTGATGCGCTAATCCTTTCAGTTACAAAATATTCCGAAGTCAGTGCAAAATGGGGAGAAGGTTACGCTACCGTTGAAGATTTCAAAAACAATCATGTGCTTTTTATTGATGAGGATAAGCGATATCTGGAATACATTTTCAAAGAATTTTTGAAATAACAAATATAAAATTACACGTAAATTTGCAGCCAAAATTTTAATAAAATTAATAGTTATGAAAGCGTATGTTTTCCCCGGACAGGGTGCTCAGTTTGTAGGAATGGGTAAAGACTTGTACGAAAATTCGCCTTTGGCAAAGGAGCTTTTTGAACGAGCGAACCAAATTTTGGGTTTTCGCATCACCGACCTTATGTTTGCTGGTACCGAAGAAGACCTCAAGCAAACCAAGGTTACTCAGCCAGCCATTTTTTTGCATTCGGTAATTTTAGCCAAAACGCTTGGCGCAGATTTTACTCCCGAAATGGCAGCAGGTCATTCTTTGGGTGAATTTTCGGCATTGGTTGCCGCAGATGCCATGTCGTTTGATGATGGTTTGGTGCTCGTATCAAAACGTGCATTGGCAATGCAAAAAGCCTGTGAAGCCGAACCTTCAACTATGGCTGCCATTTTAGGACTTGAAAATGAGGTAGTTGAAGCTGTTTGTGCTGATATAGAAGAGGTTGTTGTGCCAGCAAATTACAACACATTGGGGCAAATAGTTATCTCCGGTTCGTTGAAAGGGGTGGACATTGCCTGTGAAAAACTGACTGAAAAAGGTGCAAAACGTGCCATGAAACTCAATGTAGGAGGGGCTTTCCATTCTCCACTTATGGAGCCAGCCCGAATTGAATTGGAGGCTGCAATTAATGCTACGGAATTTAAAACTCCGGTATGTCCTGTGTATCAGAATGTTGATGCCAAACCGCATACTGATGCCAACGAAATTAAGAAAAACCTTGTGGAACAGTTAACTGCTCCAGTTCGCTGGACTCAAATTGTGCAGAATATGATTGCAGATGGTGCTACTTCGTTTACTGAGGTGGGACCCGGCAATGTTTTGCAAGGCTTGATAAAAAAAGTGGATAGAAAAATGCCCGCGCAAAGTGCCTAAGCCAAAGTACTCAAACAAAAAAACCTGTTGAATTTCAACAGGTTTTTTTTGTAACGAACTAAAATCGTATTTAATTCACTTTCAATATATAAGCATCTTTGAAATGACTTAATTTCTTTATCGTAGGAAGTAATTTTTTTGCTTCCGATTTTTTTGTAAACGGTCCAACATATACTTTATACAATTCTTTTGAACCTTTGTTGCGATAATCGGGTATCCAATAATATCCAGCACTGTAGCCCAATGATTTTAAGCGGTTTGTTTCGCTGTTGGCGGTTTGCTCTTTGGTAAACGAACCAAAACTTACTACCCAACACGGACGCGCCAATTTCCACTTATCGTTTTTCTGCTGCTTTGGATTGAGTATGGTATCGTTATCTTCGGCATTGTTCAAGTCTTCGTTTTCCAAATCTGCAATTCTGTCTCCATCTTTGTTGTATATAGGGCTATCGAGTTGTGGCACAGCATCGTTTTCGTTGGCATTCTCTGTTTTATCGGTATTATCGGTGATAATTTCTGTATCTTCAATTCCAATTGCTTTAAGCGATTCTTTAAATCTTTTCTGATTGAAAATAAAGAAAACCGTAGTTACAATCAACAGCAAAAGTATCACAATCAGTAAAATTGCTCCCACTCCCAATCTGTTTTTGTCTTCTTCCGAACCGGCAACAACATTTATTTGCTTGATATTCCGTACTTTTCTAATTCTTTTTACAGGTGTTTTCGATTTTGTATTATCCTGCGATTTTGTGGTATTTGCACTACTTGTTTCGGCTTCTGTAGTTTCAGTACTGGTTTCGGTTTCTGAGGTGCTGCTTGAATCTATTGTGTTTTCCGAATCAATAGTAGGTACTACTTCCACTTCTTTTTCACTCTCTTTTTCTACAATTACTTCTTTCACCACTTCCACTTCTTTTTCAACAATCACTTCTTTCTCCACTTCCACTTCTTTTTCAACAATCACTTCTTTCTCCACTTCCACTTCTTTCACTACCTCCACTTCTTTCACCACCTCCACTTCTTTTTCTACAATCACTTCTTTCACTACTTCCACTTCTTTTTCTACTATTACCTCTTCCACAATCACAGTAGGTTCAACCACTACATTTTCGCTTGTTTCAACCGAGGTGTTTTCGCTGGTGTCTTCCACAATTTCTTTGTCAATTTCAGAGCTAATGTTTTCAACCACAATTACTTCGGGGGTTACTTCAACTTCCACAACAGGCTCTTCCACTACAGGTTCGTCAACAACAGTTGGAGATGAGTAGTTTCTCGATGGCAAATCATAATCATCAAATGACGACCACGACGATTTTGTGCTTGTTTCAGTCGAAACAGGAGTTTCAATTGTTTCGGCAGGTGTAACATAATCTTCGTTAATTTGTACCGTAACCTCCGTATTTGTGGTTGTTTCAATCACTTCGGTAACTCCGTCAATGGTTTCAGTAGTTTCTGTTACTTCAGTAATTTCGGTTTCAGTAGCAATTACATCTCCCATGTTACTCGCAACAATAATTTCAGGCTCCACCTCAGGCACAGCAGTTGTATTGCTTGGGGTGGTTTCTGGCACTGCCTCAGTAGTAACCTCTGTTTTTTTCTTATTGATTTCTGCAATTCGCTCCATCAGTTCCTTGCGTTTTTTTTCAAGGTCGTCGGTGCTGCTAATCTGGTTGATTCTATCTTGAATCAACCTTCGTTTTTCTTCTGGATTTTCCAGATTCGGATTTACTACGTTGTTTTTGTCTTCTGCCATTTTCTGATTAGTTTTGAGTATTTGCTGAGTTGTTATATGGCTTAAATATAGTTACTTATATCTAATTGAGTTGAAATTGATTGCAAATTTTCAGTTGCAATTTCTGTTTACGAATATATGAATAAAATGCAATATATGAAAACTTTTTTTACTAAAAAATACTTATGTATTCATAATGAGTTTATTATCTATTCTCTTCTTTAATTTTTTGTTATTCATCTGATTTTCAATGATATAAACTAACAAAATTGATTTATTTTTCTGTATTTCAGTGAGTTATAAAATTACTTCTACAAATTTTTCGTCTGTATTTGTTCGCTCACAGAGTTCTCCAATTTCGTGTACATTTATGCCTTGTTTTTGGCTCAATTGCAAAAACTCATCTATTCCATCTCTATCCACTGCCACAAGCAATCCTCCACTGGTTTGTGGGTCGGCAAGTAGCACATATTTTTCTTTTTGGATTTCCGAAATTTTGTGTCCATAGCTTTTCCAATTTCTAAACGTTCCCCCCGGAAAGCTATTCAGTGCCATATATTCGTCTATTCCATTGATTTTAGGTACTTTATCAAAATACAGTTTTGCATTTACACTGCTTCCTTCGCACATTTCGAGCAGATGTCCAAGCAATCCAAAACCCGTAACATCAGTCATTGCCTTCACTTGTGGCAATTTGCCCAACTCAGCACCAAAACTATTGAGTTGCAACATTATATCCACTGCTTTGTGGCTATCTTCGGTTTTTAGAATGTGGTTTTTTTGAGCCGTTGTAAGTATTCCAATTCCAATGGGTTTTGTCAAAAAAAGTTTGCAATTGGCTGTGGCAGTGCTATTTTGCTTCAAATGCTCAATTCGCACTTTTCCGGTAACTGCCAAACCAAAAATGGGGTCTTCAATATCAATGCTATGTCCACCTGCAAGGGCAATCCCTGCTTTTTGGCATATAGAGCGCGAACCTTCAATTACTTTTTGTGCAATTTCGGTACTGAGTTTTTTGAGAGGCCACCCCAAAATGGCAATAGCCATAAATGGCGTGCCTCCCATAGCGTACACGTCGCTTATGGCGTTTACTGAGGCTATTGCGCCAAATGTAAAAGGGTCGTCAACTATGGGGGTAAAAAAATCGGTAGTGCTAATAATAGCCTCTCCGTTGCCCATGTTGTACACCGCAGCATCGTCTTTCGATTGGTTGCCTACAAGTAGCTTTGTGTCAGTAAATTGAGGCGAATTGCTATGCAGAATACTTTCCAAATCTTTGGGCGAAATTTTGCAACCGCAGCCTGCACCCGGACTAAATTGTGTAAGTTTTATTTGTTCCATAAATCTATGTTTTTTTATTCAATTATCAGAATGTGAGTGTGAAACAGGTTTCTTGTTCGGGCACAGAAAGCACCGTAATGGTGCCGTTGTGCAAGCGCATAATTTGTTTCGATAGGCTCAATCCAATTCCCGAACCGTTTTGTTTGGTGGTAAAAAATGGGATAAAAATTTTGTCGCGCACTTCCTGAATAATGCCTTGCCCGTTGTCAATCACTTGAATTGTTACACGGCTACGTTTGTTGAGGTATGCTTTTACTTCAATTCTTGGATTTACTGTATTTTCGAGCGCGTGAATGGAGTTTTTCACCAGATTGATAAGTACTTGCTCTATCAGTTGTTCGTCTGCCGTAAGTTCGAGGTCGTTGGGTTCGATATTTCTAATACATTCAATATTTTTTTCTTTTATATCTTTTTCGAGAAGAGTATAAATGTAATCAAGCAAATTTTTGATGGTAAAAATTGCGAAATTGGGTTTCGGAATGCGGGTAAGATTGCGGTATGTTTCTACAAAGTGCATCAAACCAGTGCTTCGTTTGTGTATGGTACTGAGGGCATTGGTAATATCTTCGAGCGATTCTTTATCAAAATCTTCGGGGAAATTTCCATTGAATGCTTCGCCCATTTCTTTCACCATCATGTTGGTAGTTGACGAAAGGGAGGCTATGGGCGCAATGGAGTTCATAATTTCGTGGGTCAAAACACGTATCAATTTTTGCCACGCTTCCATTTCCTGTTCTTCCAATTCTGCCTGAATATTTTTTATTGATACCAGTTTTATCTCGCGGTCGTCGAGTTTAAATTCGGTAGCATGAATGGCAAGTTGCAGAATATCTTCATTATCTTGTACTTTTATAAGCCTATCTTCGCCCGGGTGTATGGTCATAAGCGTATCAACCAACTCTTCGCTTATTTTTTCGAGCTGCTTGATATTTTTCATATTCCGCAGTTGAAACAACTTTTTTGTTGCGTTGTTTATCATTTCAACCGTACCGTCTTTGAGGTACGAAATAACACTTATTTCGATGTGTTGAATGATGTTTTGCAGATAGAAATAATGCTCTTCTTTTTCGGTGCGAATTTTCTGAAAATCAGTAATTACGGCATTAAAGGCATTTTTGAGGTCATCGAACGAAGTACCCAAGCCTTCCACCTGAAATGTGCGTGTAAAATCGGAATATCGAATCGATTCGAGAAAACTTGTCAGGTCGCGGTTCGACTTTTCAACCATATAAATAATGGTAAATACCATATATACAATACCCACACCGAGCAGAAACAGAGTAAAATAGTAGTTTGTTTCGCTTAGTACATAAAAAAATAAAAAAATTAATGCCGCAAGAATCAAAATTTTAAATATCGCTTTGAACCTGAAACGCTTGTATATCATGCTGTTTACTTATTGAACATTAAATTATAATCCATGTTTTTCCATTCGCCTATAGAGCGAAGTGCGTGTTATTCCCAATTCCTTAGCGGCAAAGCTAATATTTCCTTGATTTTTTTTCAATACCTTTTGAATAATGTTTTTTTCCACCTCTTCGAGATTGAACGTATCCAATTCTATTTCCTCTGGTTTGTTCAACTGTGTATTACGTAGGTGAAAATCAGACGATTGCAAAGTATTATGGTCGGTCATTATCACCGCTCTTTCTATTGCGTGTTGCAATTCGCGCACATTGCCGGGCCAATGGTATTGTTTCAACTCTTTCAACACGCTTGCAGTAAGGTCTTTAATGTTTTTCTTGTATTTTTTTGCATAGATAACCAAAAAATGCCTTGCCAATAATTCAATATCATCGCCTCGTTCGCGCAAAGGAGGAATTCTAACTTCTACTGTATTAATACGATACAAAAGGTCTTCTCTAAACTTGTCATCTTCTATCATTTGTTCGATGGGCATATTTGTGGCGCAAATAAGCCGAATATCAATCGGAATGGGCTTGTTTGAACCAATGCGCGTTACCTCGCGCCGTTCGAGCACTGTAAGCAGTTTTGCTTGGGTATGCAAATTGAGGTTTCCAATTTCATCAAGAAACAATGTTCCGCCAGAGGCAACTTCAAACCTGCCCGCCCTGTCCACACGCGCATCGGTAAATGAGCCTTTTACGTGTCCAAACAATTCGCTTTCAAACAGCGATTCGGCAATAGCTCCCAAGTCAACACTGATAAACGGTTCATCTTTGCGAAGCGAATTTTGATGCAACGAGCGGGCTACCAGTTCTTTACCCGTACCATTTTCGCCCAAAATAAGCACATTTGCATCGGTGCCAGCCACTTTTTTTATCGAAGTAAATACTTTTTGCATTTCTATAGAAGAGCCAATGAAATCGCCAAAGGGCTGATTTAGCATTGCGCTAAATTCTTTTTGCTTTTCTTTTAAACTATCCACTTCCAATTTCGACTGCCGAAGTTTTATTGCCGACGAAATGGTTGCCACCAGTTTTTCGTTTTCCCACGGTTTGTGTACAAAATCGGTTGCGCCCACTTTTATTGCTTTCACTGCTTTTTCTACATCTCCGTAGGCAGTTATAAAAATTACCACCGCCGAGGGGTCAATAGCCAAAATCTGTTCGAGCCAATAAAACCCTTCCTGACCACTTATGGCATCTTTTGTAAAGTTCATATCCAACAAAATGATGTCGAAATTCTCCGTTTTTATCAATTCGGGTATTTTATTGGGGTCACTTTCAATGGTTATAGCTTCAAAGTGCTTTTTCAAAAGGAGTTTCAATGCAAATAAAATGTCCACATTGTCGTCAATAGCCAATATTTTTCCTTCTTTATTCGACATATCGCTTATAGTTAAAATTTTGTGGTATTTTTTTCCGTTCCTTTTTTACAAAAATACGTATCAATTGGTTAACTATCAAAATAATTGATGAGTTGTTGATGTTAATTCCAAAAAATATTTTTATTTTGCTAATTAGGCTGTAAATTTGCTAAAAAAAATGAAGCTTCACAATAGTAATGTGTTTTATTATAAGCTATGCAACCGAAAGCAATATGTAACTACCTAAAAAACTATAAGTTAGTATGAAAAATACAATTATATTTGTTTTTTTATTTCTTTTTTCGCTGGGTACAATGGCGCAAAACACCATGCAATACAGCCACGCGCTGCGAAGCCAAAAGCTGTTGAATCCGGCATACAACCGTACGGGCAACGACATTACGTTCTACACCGTGCATCGAAATCAATGGAGTGGAATGCCCGGTGCACCAGTGGCGCAGGCGTTCAATTTGCAAATGCCCTTTGTAAAACATGGCATGGGGGTAGGTTTAACGTTTGTAAACAATCGTTGGGCTTTTTTTAACGAAAACAATATCATGTTGAGTTATTCTTATTCAATAAAATTGAATAAAAGTAATGTAGCATTTGGAGTGCAAGGGGGAGTAAACACGTATAAGATTGACAACGAAGAAGTTATGTCGAACGATGCCGATTTGTTTAAAACCCAAAACACCCTTTTACCCAACATAGGATGGGGAGTGTATTACAGCTACGAAAATTTGAGCACTGGCGTATCGGTGCCGCAGGTATTCAGCTACAAAGCCGTTCAAGACGATGGTTTTAGTATTGAAAATCAGTTTGATATAAAAAAAATGCCGATTTACTTATACGCTGGTTACGATTTTACAATTACAGACGACATTAGCATAGAGCCTTACTGCTATGTACGGGTTGAAAACTGTTTTGCAACACAAACCGATATTTATGCCCATGTAAAGCTCAAAAATATGTTTAAAGCTGGCGTAGGATTGCGAAGTTACAATGTATTTGTGTTTTATGCCGGATTCAAGTTGCGCAATGTGTTGGAACTCGAATACTCATTCGATTTGCTCACATCAGAATTATCCAACACCACCAAAGGAACGCACGAAATAGGCTTACTTTTCAACATATCGAAACACAAAACACCGATTCACAAAATAGATAAAACATAAAAAATGTAAATTTATAAAATGTTCATACCATAATCTTTGAT
>JFJP01046643.1_pt1 | contig 11178 bp, 11 predicted proteins | sample 431651 | NCBI WGS metagenome assembly JFJP01 (sample SAMN02602958, study PRJNA72255) | Microbial mat metagenome, whole genome shotgun sequencing project. | biome: fresh water; feature: sink hole; material: water; isolation source: purple microbial (photo- and chemosynthetic) mats found in... | reverse complement strand
GGTGCAGCCACGGTTTCCCTCCGGAGCGCCGATCATAGCACGGATCTTCGGGTAGATGAACGGGGAATCATCGGTCACAGGAGGCGTTTCCGGCTATCCGGCACGCGCAGGGTAATCCGGTGAGCCAGTCGAGCAGCGGTTTCATCGTTTATGGTATCTCCACTCCGAGCTCGTATCTGTTTCTGAAAATCCCGTAGTACAGTACCGAAGGCCTCGCGGGCGCCGTATAGGTGACGCGGTGTACAATGATGGCCGGTTCCCCTGGAGCCGCTTCAAGCAAGCTGGCTTCATCATCATTGAGGAGGTGGGCCTCGATCTCGAATTCGGCCTTGAGCAGGGGATAGTCCGACCGGCTGACAAGAAGGTCGTGGATGGACTCGACGGTCGAAAGATCCTCGCCGGCAAGATTAGGCAGGATGTCCTCATGAAGGTAGCGCTCCGAGTAGGAGACGGTTGCACCATCGATTTTTCTCCTCCTCGCGATGTGGATGACAGTAGCCCCGGGAGAGAGGCGAAGGCGCTCGGCGATCTCCAGAGGGGCGGGTACGCGCTCCTGTACAATGGTTTCATAGTTCTGTCCCTGGCTTGACGTCTCCGCAGCGGAACGGCGGACGGCCGGCGTCGGATGGATGCGCCCTTTGAAACGGAAGGGCACCGCATTTGGATGAAGGGCCCGGACGAAGGATCCAATGCCGTGTTCCGTCTCGATGAGCTTTTCGGCCTCAAGCTGTGCTATGGCCTTCCGGACGGTTCCCCGGCTCAGACCATAGGTACCGATAAGGTCTTCCTCGGAAGGGATGCGCTCGCCAGGACCGATGTGGCCTCCGACGATCTGGTTCCTGAGGATGATGAGGAGCTGGCGGTATTTCGGAATTGATCCGGGTTTGATTCGGGCGGGACGCGTTCCCATGTGCTTCTCCTTTTTCAACTTGACAAGCGCTGAAGGCCGTGGTACTCGTATATACGTCTATACGATACTGGCTTTCAAGTCAATCCCAAATCGGATGGGGACACCATGGAAACCTTCGAGAAGATTTTTGACCCCGAAGACAGCTCGGCCGGCGGAGGTTCAGCCTCGGCGCTGGCTGGCGCGATGGGGGGAGCGCTCCTGGCGATGGTGGCCAGGCTTTCGAAGCCAGGTCCGGAGGATGGCATCGCGGATTTTAACTCCCTTGTCCAGCGCGGAGCGGTACTTTCGAATAGGCTCAGGAATGGGGCGGACGAGGATTCGAAGGCTTTCCAGGCCGTCGTCGACGCTTACCGCCTTCCCAAGGAGAGTGCTGCAGATAAATCCGGGCGCCAGCGTGCCGTTCAGGCGGCATGGGGCATTGCGGCGGAGACTCCCCTCGGAACTCCAGGGCAGGATAAATCCTAATGTAGGTTCTGACTACAGTTCGGCCCTCCATCTTGCGAGGGCTGGAACGCTCGGCTGCCTCGACAATGTAGCCATCAACCTGCCCAACCTGAAGGATGCCGATCTGGCGGATCGGCTTGGCAAGGACGCCGGCCTCTTGCGGGAGCGGGGCAACGCTGTCCTCGCAAGGCTTGCCCTGCCTGGACTTTGAGCATTGATCCCGGACGAAACGAGGTAACCAGACGATGAAAGCTATCGTGCTATGCGAACCCAACATCAGCGAAGGCCGGGATAAGGCTTTAGTGGATGCGGTACTCGCCAAGGTGCGCGAAGTCGAGGGCGTGAAGATACTCGACGTATCCTCCGATGCGGACCACCATCGATCGGTATTCACATACCTCGGTGAACCACAGGCCGTGCTCAAGGCGACGAAGGGCATGGCGATGACCGCCTTGGAGCGTATCGACATGAGAAGCCACAAGGGTTCGCACCCCAGGCAAGGCGCGGTCGACGTTGTCCCCTTCATCCCAGTACGTGGCATGGAGTTGAAGGATGCTGTGGAGCTTGCCAGGGAGTTTGGTCGTTTTGCGGGCGGACTCGGCGTCCCCGTGTACTACTACGAAGCCGCTGCCACCAGGCCCGAGCGGGAAAAGCTGCCCGACATCAGAAAGGGCCAGTACGAGGCACTCGAAGCCAAGATGAAGGATCCCGCGTGGAAACCCGACGAGGGGCCCTTTGCCTTCAATGCCAAATCCGGGGCCCTTGTCACGGGAGTGCGTTTCCCCCTTGTGGCTTTCAACGTCAACCTCCGCACGACAGAACTCGCGGTGGCCGAGCGTATCGCGAAGACAGTGCGCCATATATCAGGTGGATTCCGGTACGTACGGGCGATGGGGCTAGCACTCGAGGAGAAGGGAATGGTCCAGGTCTCGATGAACCTGGTTGACTTCCGCGGTACGCCGATCCCCCGGGTCTTTGAGACGATCAAGTCAGAGGCCGCCCGTCACGGCGTCGCTGTTGCGGGTACCGAGATAGTCGGTCCGGTCCCCCTCGGGGCTTTTGAAGAGGTGTTCAGACATTACCTGCAGGCCCACGACTTCAAAATGGAGCAGATCATAGAGAATTCACTCATTGACTGAGACTGGCACCAGGCGGGGTACCGAAGTGACATGGCCGGGTAGGGGGCGGGAGGATGCCGCCGACCGCCAGACCCGGCAAAGCATATAAGGAGGATGAGATGAGCAAAGGTATAAAGCCAGAGATCCTGTATTCGGTAACAGCCCAGAGAGGGAAGACGCTTCGGTGCAAGGGCTGGAAGCAGGAGACTATCCTGAGGATGCTGGAAAACAACATGGAAGTCGCCGAAGCACCCGAACGCCTCGTCATTTACGGTGGCATCGGGAAATGCGCCCGCAACTGGGAGAGCTACCATGCTATTGTGAAGTCCCTCAAGGAGCTCGAAAACAACGAGACCCTGGTAGTCCAGTCCGGCATGCCTGTCGCGATATTCAGGACACACCGGCTCGCGCCCCGCGTCGTGATGGCCAATACCAACATCATGAAGGCGACCTGGGAGACCTTCTATGACCTTCAGGACAAAAACCTGACGATGTTCGCCCAGTACACTGCCGCTCCATGGGAATATATTGGCACCCAGGGCGTCATCCAGGGCACGTTCGAGACCCTCGGTGCGATCGGCGACCAGTGCTTTGGCGGATCCCTGGCCGGCCGCCTGTACTTTACCGCGGGCCTTGGCGGCATGGGGCGGAACCAGCCCCGGGCCATGACGATGCACGGCGGCGTATGCCTAGTCGTCGACGCCAACCAGGCCATCATCACGAGGGCAATCGAGCGCAAGTTCCTCGATGTCCAGGCTTCGTCGCTCGAAGAGGGTATCAGGATCGCGGAAAAAGCCAAGGCGGAGAAACGGCCGCTCGGGGTTGGCGTGTTCGGCAATGCGGCGGTCCTGTTCAGGCAGGCTCTCGACATGGGATTCAAGCCTGACATAGTCTCGGAGATGTGCCCCTGCCATGACCCGGTTTCCTACATCGCGGAAGGCCTCACGCCGGAGCGTGCCGCCGAACTCAGGGATGAGGACCGGCTTAAATACCTCTCCGTTGCACGTGAGTCGATGAAAAAGCAGCTGGCTGCCATGAACGAATTCTCGCGCAGGGGTGTCCAGGTCTTCGAATACGGCACGAGCATCCGCAAGGAGTGCCGGGATGCAGGAATGCCGGAAAAAGAGGCAATGACCATTCCCGGCTTCGTCGCCGCGTACATCAGGCCCTTGTTCATGCTCGGCCGCGGACCATTCCGCTGGACCTGCATCTCCGGCGAGGCCAGCGACCTTGCGAAGATCGATCAGCTCGTGCTCGACATGTTCCCCCACGACAAGGTAACCGTGAAATGGATAGAACTGGCCCGGAAACACCTGCCCATCGAGGCCCTGCCGGCCCGGGTCTGCTACCTCGGCTTCGGCGAGAGGAAGGCCCTTGCCCTGAGGATCAACGAGCTGGTAAAAACGGGTGAACTGGCTGGACCTGTCGCCTTCTCCCGCGACAACCTCGATTCCGGCTCGATAGTGAATCCAACCTTCGAGTCTGAAAAAATGAAGGACGGGGGTGACCTCATCTCCGACTGGCCGTACCTGAACGCCCTCCTCAACACCGCCGGCATGGCCGATCTTGTCGCGATCCAGGCTAATTACTCGATGGGCGAGGCAGTCCATACGGGTGTCACCATGATCGCCGACGGCAGCGAGGATGCCGATCTCAGGCTCGAAGCCTGCATGACTACCGATTCCGGCATCGGCGTAGTCCGGCACGCCCAGGCCGGTTACGATGTTTCCCGGCAGGTGTGCGAAGGGAAGGGACCCTTGACGACCGAAACCATCAAGATTCCACTCTGGTGGAGTCCGGAAGCGACGTTTGGCCCCGATGACGGAAAAAAAGACCGGCTCGGAAAGCACACGAAGGACTGAGGAGCGCCATGCCAAAACCCCCTGTCGACTTGCTGATCCGAGGCGCACGCGAACTGCTTGCGTGCGTGCCGGCCGGGGGAAATCCCCTGGGCCGCCGCTCTGGCGTCGAGATCGCCGTGGCGGGGGAGCGCATCGCCGCGATAGGCCGGCCGGGCGAGCTCGAGCGGGACTGGGACCTGTCCAAAGCGCGGATCCTCGACGCTGACGGGGGCATTGTGGCGCCCGGCTTCATAGACTGCCACACCCACCTTGTTTTCGGCGGCTCGCGTTCGGCCGAGTACGCGGCCCGGATGACGAAGTCAGCGGCCGAGGTGAAGGCCCTCGGCATACCGACGGGTATCCAGGCGACTGTGGCCATGACCAGGGCGGCCAGTTTCGGTGGACTGGTCGAGCGAGCCCAGGCGACTCTCTGGAACATGTTCCGCTCCGGCACCACCACTGTAGAGAGCAAGAGCGGCTACGGCCTGTCCGTCGATGAGGAATTGAGGATGCTCGAGGTCAACCGCGCGCTCGGAACTGGTAAGAAGCAAGCACCGGTCGACCTTGTGTCGACCTTTCTCGGCGCCCACGATTTCCCTGCCGGCGAGTCCCGGGAACGATATCTCGAGAGCGTCGTGGGAGAGATGCTGCCCAGGGTTGCCGCAGCGGGGCTCGCGGAATTCTGCGACGTCTACTGTGACGACGGATACTATACGGCTGCGGAAACGAGGATGATACTGGAGGCGGGAATCAGGGCGGGACTCAAGCCGAAACTGCACGTTGATGCATACTCCAATGTCGGAGGATCCGCGGTGGCAGTAGAGCTCCGCGCTGCGTCGGCCGACCACCTCAATTACACAACCCGGGCCGAGATGGCCGCGTACGCGAAAGCCGGCGTGGTCGGTGTCGTAATGCCCGGTCTCGATTTTGCCGTGAGGCACCCGAGGCCCTTCGATGCCCGGGCCATGCTGGAAGAGGGAATGACCCTCGCCCTGGCTACCGATTTCTGCCCGGCCTGCTGGATCGAATCCATGCAGACCGTGGTGCAGCTGGCCTGCCGCCTCCATGCGTTCTCACCCGAGGAAGCGATCCTTGCCGCAACGTCCGGGGCGGCGAAGGCCCTCATGCTTGATGACAGGGGGAGGGTTGAAGCCGGTGCTCTCGCCGACCTCCAGATATGGAATGTTCCAGGTTATGAAGACATTGCATACAGGATAGGTACGAATGCGGTGTCCGTCATGGTGAGGCGTGGTGTGGTCTGGGACTTCCGGGGGGATGCAGCATGATAGAGCTTACTGGTGGTTCACTCTCAATCGAAGCGCTCGCAGCCGTCGCGAGGACGGGGGAAAAGGTAGCTCCGCTCGGCCCGGAAATAAGGGCCCGGATGCAGGCGGGGCACGAATGGGTCGTAGCCGCGATTGAAGGCAAAGGCCGCGTGATCTACGGGGTCAATACAGGGTTCGGTTCACTCGCGAACCGGCAGATAGGCGCCGACGATGCGCGGCGGCTTTCACGCAACCTGGTACTCCTTTGCGTATGCGGCGTCGGCAGGGCCCTGCCGGAGGACATCGTCCGGGGTGTGATGCTGATCCGTGCCAACATGCTCGCCAAGGGCAATTCCGGGGTCAGACCCCTGATCGCGCAGACTATCATCGACATGCTCAACGCGGGTGTCACACCGCATGTCCCGGAGAAGGGTTCGCTTGGGGCATCCGGGGATCTTGCCCCGCTCTCGCACATTGCCGCTGTTCTGACCCGGGACGAAGGGGAAGGCGACGGCGGCTATTCCGGCAAAGCCTGGTTCCAGGGTGAACTGCTCGACGGTGCCACGGCGATGCGCCGCGCGGGAATCCAGCGCGTGGTCCTGGAAGCCAAGGAGGGACTCGCTCTTTCCAACGGGATCGACTTCATGGCCGCCTGCGGTGCGCTGGCGGTGCATGACGCGGAGATCCTGCTCAAGCATGCCGAGCTTGGTGCGGCGCTCAGCTTCGAGGCCCTCCTGGGACTGACTGCGGCTCTCGATCCGGAAATCCACGCGGCCAGCAACCAGCCTGGCAATTGCTCGGTCGCTGCAAACCTCCGCGCGCTCCTGAAGGGAAGCCGTCTGGTCGACTCGAACCCGGGGCGCGTTCAGGATGCCTACAGCCTCCGCTGTACACCGCAGGTACTGGGGCCTGCGGTCGACGCGATCGCTTTCGCGCGTACCCGCTTCGAAGGAGCGATCAACGCGGCCACCGACAATCCACTGATCTTTCCTGCGCCGGACGGTGAGATGCGGGCAATATCCGGTGGAAACTTCCATGGCCAGGGTCCCGCCCTCTGGCTCGACTTCATAGGCATCGCGATGGCCGAGGTGGCCGATATCGCCGAGCGACGAATCTTCCGTATGCTCACACCCGAGCTTAGCGACGGTTTGCCCGCCATGCTTGCCCCGAATTCAGGACTCGACGGGGGGCTCATGATGGTGCAGTACACCGCTGCCGCCCTCGTCTCCGACAGCAAGACCCTCGCGCACCCTGACAGCGTAGACTCGATTCCAAGCTGCGCCAACCAGGAGGACCATGTCAGCATGGGGGCCAACGCGGCCAGACACTGCCTGGAGATCCTCTCGAATACAAGAACAGTCCTCTCGATCGAATTGATCACAGCAGCCCAGGCGGTCGACCTTCGGCCCGAGGGACCGGAACGACTTGGCACAGGAACTGCCAATGTATACAGGTATGTCAGAAACATTGTATCGTTCCTCGAACATGATCGACCTACGACGCACGACATGGAGCATCTGGCCGAACACATCGCAAAAGGCACGTTCATCGATGCGTCCTTCAAATAGTGGATGCTGATCCGGAACAACGGATGGCATGATATATTTCTTTTCAGGAGGTACCATGAAAGCACGAATCAGGACATTGTTCGCCGTCGCGCTCTGCCTTGCAGCGCTGGGCACCCTATCGGCTGCTCCGATCAGGATCGGCTTCTTTGCGTCCGACGGCCGAAGCGCCACCAACTCCGCGGAGCTCGCCGTCGAGCAGATCAACGCGAAGGGCGGCATCAAGGGTAATCTGGTCGAACTCGTGAAGTACGATGACGGCCTGGATACAAAGCAAGCCGTCGCCATCGCCCAGAAGCTCACGACAAAGGACAGGGTTGTCGCGGTAGTGAGCGGCAGCTATTCCGGCCCGACCCGTGTCGCGGCCCCGATTTTCCAGGCTGCGGGCATGGTAATGCTTTCCGCCTACGCCATCCACCCCGATGTCCCGGCGGCCGGCGAGTTCATCTTTTCGCAGTCATTCTCCGGCATGGTGCAGGGCAGGGCAGGCGGAAAGGTAGCCGTGGAAAAGCTCGGCGCCAAACGGATCTCGATCCTGGCGGTCGACATTGACTTCGGCAAAACCCTCGCGGGTTCCTTTACCGACTATGTGACGAAGAACGGCGCACAAGTTGTCTCACTCGACAAATTCGGCATGGGCGAGACGGAGTTCGCCCCCGTCATCACCAAGATCAAGGAAACGGTAAAACCTGACCTGCTGTACATCGCCTGCTACCCCGCCCACGGCACCGAAATTGTGCGCCAGGTGAGGAAACAGGGGCTCAGTGTAAAAATCCTGGGTACCGAGGGCATCGACTCCGTGCAATTCCTCGATGTGGCAAAATCAGATGCCAATGGGGTCATCATCACCACGAACATGGATCGTGACAGCAAGCAGAAGGCGGTACAGGACTACATCAAAGGCTATAAAGCCAAATACGGCATGGAGCCCGATATGGTCGGCGCTTCTACCTACGACGCTTTCGAGACCCTTTTCAAGGTAATCGCCGATGTCGGGACCAACCCCGCCAGGATGCGTGACTCGATCAAGGCTCTCAAAGGCTTCGAGACCGTGACCGGCAGGCTGATCGAGTACGCGCCTACCCGCGTTGCCGTGAAGCCTGTCACCATCCAGATTGTCAAGGATGGCGGCTTCCGCTTCTTCGACGAGGTTACTGACGAGAAGATCATCCGCGACTGAGTTGCGTGGCCGGACCCGCACCGCATCAGCGGGGCCGGCAAGCCAGCGTCGTCTCCGAGAGGCAGCGCTGGCGTCGAATCATGGAGGGAGGGGAGTACCCGATGTTTCAGCAACAAGTGATCAACGGCGTAATGATCGGCTGCGTGTACGCACTCACAGCGATGGGAGGGACCCTGATCTACGGCATCCTCAGGATCCTCGACATCGCCAACGCGAGCGCGTATGTCGTGGGTGCCTATCTCGGGTGGGCCCTCTACGCCCTGCTCGGCAACCTCTTCCTCTCGTTCCTGATCGCGATGACGGTAACCGGTCTCATGGGCGTTGTATTCCAGAAATTCATCTACCTGCCGATCATCAGCAAACCCAACATCATCCCCATCGTGCCCCTCATCACGAGCGTGGGCATATTCATTTTTATCGGAGATTTCATACGACTCGTCGCCGGTCCCACCACTAAACATTTCAATGTCAACCTGCCTGAAGAGGGAATCAAGCTAGGCAAGGTCATCATCAATCCTGAATGGATATTTATCGTGCTGATGACCCTGCTCCTGCTCGCAATGCTCTGGTTCATCCTCAACCGGACCAGGCTCGGTCTCGCGTGGAGGGCTGCCGCGGGCGACCAGGAGACAGCCGAAGCGATGGGCGTGCCCATCGGCAAGGTCATGGCCCTCAGCTATTTCATCGGCTACGGCTTCGCGGCGTCCGCCGGCATGATGATAGGCATCCTCTACAGTTCCGTGTATCCGTCGATGGGCGATATCCCCTCCTACAAGATGCTGGCGATAATCGTGCTCGGGGGCCTGGGCAACCCGATAGGAACGATCGTGGCAGGTCTTGTCATAGGCCTTTCGGAGACCCTCATCTCGGCCTATGTCGGTTCGCTCTTCCCGCGCGATGCAGTGGCCTTCGTGGTGTTGATAGCCATACTCCTGTTCAAGCCCACAGGGCTCGTAACCAGGAAGAGTGAAGTGTAGGAGGAGAGATGTACGTACTCGTCGTGTCGATCAGCATAGGAATATTCGTCATCCTCGCCCTCAGCCTTAACATCATCACCGGGTATGCCGGCCAGCCGTCGATAGGCCACGCGGCTTTCTTCGGCCTCGGCGCGTATGCCTCGGCGGTGATGACAGGAACCTTCAGTTTGAATTTCTGGATAGCGGCACCGGTTGCCGCCATCATCGCCGGCGGGGTCGGAGCCCTGCTCGGGCTCGCGAGCATGCGCGTCAAAGAGGACTTTCTCGCAATCACTACCATAGGCATCAACTTCGTGCTGGTAGCGGTGTTCCAGTACTCCGCAAGCGGCCGCTGCTGTTCGGCAAGGTCATGGGGAATCCGGAGATATTCGGGCTTGTTCTCGTCGTGATCATCCTCGTCTGCCTTTTCATGCTCCTCATGCGGAAGTCATGGTTCGGGCTTGCCCTCGCGAGCATCAGGAACGACGAGACCGCCGCGGCTTCCCTGGGAATCAACATCTTCAAGTTCAAGGTTCTGGCATTTGCCATTGGAACAGCAATCGCCGGCCTTGCCGGCGCAATTTATTCGATTAATATGATGTTCATCTACTCGAGTGACTTTGGATTCCTCGTTTCAGTGACTATAGTCTCGATGCTTGTCATCGGGGGAGTAGGAACGATCCGGGGCGCCATCCTTGGCACCGTGATCCTCGGAGTCTTGCCCGAGTTGTTCAGGTTCATTTCCGACTACCGGGTGCTCGTGTACGGAGGTTTGCTCGTCATCATGATGCGCTTCCAGCCGCAAGGATTGCTCGGCCGAGACAGCCTCATCCTCAGAGGCGTCTCCGGCATTTCTGCCGCACTCCGCGGGAAAGGCGGGCGGTAATGGGCGAGCTGCTATCAGTCAAGGGTTTGACCAAGCACTTCGGCGGCCTCAAGGCGGTGGACGGACTCGACTTCAGCCTTGCCGAGCGGGAAACCCTCGGCATCATCGGTCCGAACGGTGCCGGCAAAACGACGATGTTCAACTGCATCTGCGGAGTCTACAAGCCGACTTCCGGTACCATCATGTTCAGGGGTGAACGCATTGACGGCAGGAAGCCTCACGAACTTGCCAGACGCGGCATAGCCCGTACCTTCCAGATATCCCGCCCGCTCAAGGATATCTCGATCCTCGACAATGTAGTTGCTGCCCTCGGCATCTTCAAATACCGCGGATTCACCCACCTCTTCGAACCGAGCCACAGGCGCGCGACGCTTGAGCGGGCGGTCGAGATACTCGCCAAAGTTGGTTTGCTGGACTCGAAAGACAAGATCGCGTCAGAAGTCAACCTCGGCGTGCTCAGGCGTCTTGAGATAGCAAGGGCGCTCGCCATCGAGCCGAGCCTCCTCATGCTCGATGAACCATGCGCGGGTCTTTCAAATTACGGGATTTCTGAGCTGATGGAGCTTATCGATAGCCTCAAGCAGAGGGGCATGACCATCATCCTCATCGAACACAACCTGCCCGTCTCGATGAAGTTGAGCGACCGCATTGTCGTGCTCAACTTCGGGAAGAAGATCGCAGAGGGACTGCCGGCTGAAATCCAGCGCGATCCCCAGGTCATAGAGGCTTATCTTGGAGAGGACGGAGACCATGCTTGAACTCCACGACGCCGAAATTTCCTACGGCAAGATGGAAGTCATCCACCAGGTGTCCCTCGCCGTCATGGAGGGCGAACTGGTCTCGGTAATCGGTGCGAACGGGGCGGGGAAGACTACCCTGATCAAAGCGATGATGGGGCTCGTGAAAATAAAACGCGGAAGACTCGTCTACAAGGGCGAAGATATAACCCGGCTCCCGGCCTGGAAGCGGGCAGGCCTCGGCATCGGTTATGTACCCGAAGGACGGAGGATTTT
>JFJP01027556.1_pt1 | contig 11178 bp, 16 predicted proteins | sample 431651 | NCBI WGS metagenome assembly JFJP01 (sample SAMN02602958, study PRJNA72255) | Microbial mat metagenome, whole genome shotgun sequencing project. | biome: fresh water; feature: sink hole; material: water; isolation source: purple microbial (photo- and chemosynthetic) mats found in... | reverse complement strand
TTAATTTAAAAATTCATTGCTTTTCAAAAAAGTTTCATATTTTTATTAAAAAATTTAAATTCAATTCAAAAAAAAAAATTCCTACAAAAAAAATGGCATTTTTAAAAAAATAAAAAAAATTCTTGCAAATTCCAAAAAATAAAACTGAATTTTACCCCTTAAAAATTCTTTTTTTTTAATAAACCGCAGAAATTTTTAATTTCTTAATAAAAAACCTTAATTTATCTCAAAAGTTCAAAAAAAGTTTTAATCCTCCAATACTCGCAAAAAAAACCAAAATGTACAAAAATCTCCTAAAACTTTCCAGTCGTTTTTCAACCTCACCAAATCCCTCCTACCTTTCCTTTCACACGACTCCTGACTTCGTTTCGACCATCACATTAACCAACCCACTCAAACGTAACCCAATCAGTCATGAGCTTCTGATTCAATTAAATGATTGTCTGAACAAAATCGGTATATCCTTTGAGAAAACACATACCCCAATAGCCCTGATCCTAAAATCCACAGGTTCAGTTTTTAGTGCAGGTCATGATCTCAAAGAATTAAAAGCATATAACAAAACCCAAAGACAACAATTATTTGATTTCTGTTCCCTCGTGAATAAAAAACTTAAAAATTGCCATCAGCCAGTCATCGCCCAAGTCAATGGCAATGCAGCAGCAGCTGGTTTCCAATTGGTGGCTTCATGTGATATGGTTATTTGTACAACTAAATCTACGTTTTCTTTACCAGGAATCAAATCAGGATTATTTTGTAGTACTCCTGCTGTGTCTGTATCAAGAGCCATGAACTCAAGGAATAAAGTGTTTGAAATGTTGATCACTGGAGATGTTATCACAGCTGAAGAAGCATTTAGATATGGGTTGGTGAATAAAGTAGTTGAAGAGGATAAGTTAGAAGAAGAAACTAATAGAATTATTGCCAAAATTAGAGGATATAGTGCAGATGTCATTAGTTTAGGGAAACAAAGCTTTTATAAACAGTTTGATATGGAGAAATTAGATGATGCTTATGCTGTTGCTGCTGGTAAAATGGTTGAGAATCTGGAAAAGGATGATTGTAAAGAAGGGATTGATGCGTTCATTCAGAAAAGAAAACCAGTTTTTGGAAAGAAAAACTAAGAAGAAAGTTTAATATAATTTAAAAATAGAGTTTTCATCATTAATTGATTGAAAATAAAGGAGAAATCTTTAAAATTTAAAAAATTTTGAGAGTTTGCCTCATAAATAAGCAAAATAAATTGTTTTTAATGAAAATAATAATTTAAAATTTTCATTTTTCTTCATACAAAAAAAAGAAAAATTTAAAATAAAAATGAAGTCTTCATTGATTTACATACTTTATACTTTATGTTAATTCTTCTAAAAACTCCCTAAGTAGTTTGTTCTGAAGATGAATTGATCCATGAATTAGGAGAAGATGATGATAAAGGCAAACTTTGCGAGTTTCTTTAAATCTTTTGGATCAAGATGAAACAGAAGAACAAAAAGCGTATTGCCAAGCGTATTGCTTCGCAATCAATGAAGAAGAAAGCATAATAATTAAAAAAAATAGAAATAAAGAACGGTGGTGATTAAAAAGCAGTCCCCCTTTAAAGTGACTGTTTTATAAATAAGTTCATTGATAATAACTATTGGTATTTTTAGATTTTTAATTTAATTTTTTTCTTTAAATTACAAATTTTTGCCCTCAAATTAAAAAAATTAAAAAATATTATTAAACAACAAGAAAAATTTAAATTCTTAAAAAATCAAAAATCTCTTTAATATATAGCAACCACTCACCAAACAACCCTTCCTCAATATCCAGATTTTCTTTTAAAAAATTCTCATATTCTTCTGTTCCCAATTCCTGAAAAACCCCTTCATTTCTGCAAATCGCCAATCCACAAACTTCAAGCCAAGCACATTTAAAATCATTTTTCCTTTCATTAATTCCTTCATTTTTCCTTGGTATTACATAAAAAACCTTCCCTAAATTCGCAATCATCAAATTATGAGCAATATTGTTCTCCAATAAAAAAAAGGTAATGTATCCGATGACATCAGACATGAAATTTGCAAAATCTTCTTCAGGGATTTCCTCTATAGCTTCAATCATTAAACATCTGACAGGATATTCATTTAAAATATTAATATTAATCTTAAAAACATGGTTTTTTGCAAACGGAGATTGAAATTCAAATCTACCAAAAAGCTTTTTCTTGCTTTTTTCAATTGGAAAAACCTTATCAAATTTAAATAAATCCTCAGCGAAAACACTATGAAAATGCAGATGATTTACTGATGAAAAAGCCCCAAGACTATTGAACCCAACTCTCAAATTTTTCTTTTGATTTTTCCAAAGATTCATAATTTTTAAAACAATAAACAAAGCATCTGAATCAATTCTTTGTGGTAGTTTCTCATGTACAAATGGTATTATCAATGAATGATATTGGCAAACAGGTGATTTATTTACAATGATAACATGATCAAACTGTTTGAAATTGTCAGATGTTATATCATAGTCATAAACCAGCTGGATTTCATGCTTAAAAGCAAACAATACTTCTGAAAGATCAATTTTTTGGAAATTGAATTTATTTTCATCGAAATTCTGGTATATTGGTATAATTTGTTTATTAGTTTCCTGAATACCTACTCTTTTATTTTTTAAAAGTTCTGAATTATAATAAGCCTGATATTCAGAATTGAGTTTTTTGTGAAGTGCGCTTTGAAAAGTGTTGAAGAAAATTGAGTTTTGCTTTGAATCCCAGAATTTTCTGAATATATCATCGAAATTCATTTAAGGGTTTTTTAGTATTAATCTTGATTCCTTTCATTTCTATTGAATAATTAAAAAAAAACAAAATCAAAAAAATCAAAAATTAATTGTCTTCACGTGCTATTTTCGAGATGGATAAACAATCCCACAATTTCAAATTAGAACATGAAGATCAAGCTCAAAATGAACCTTTAATTTCTTTTATTGACAACGATTTTGTCCTCAATTTTCTCAATGACTATGATCATCCTATCAAACCTAAGTAAAAACAACCCAAAAAAACCAATTTTTAAAAACCCTTAAATTTCCTATGAAAACTCCATAAAAATCCATAAAAGCGATGAAACTATATAAAACAATATAAACCTCCTTCAAACTTTTAAAACCTTATAAACACAATAAACTCCTTTAAATCTTTATTTTTTAGTAATTATGATCAGATGCCTTTGAACAATCAGCTATATTCTTCGCATGAAGTTGTATCAAATAATCAAACTAACAATAATTTTCAGCAAGAAAACAATCAGAATCATTTTTTCAATGGGAATGAATGCTATGGGTTTCAACAGAATATGAAAAACCCCAATAATTTCTATTTGCCGCCACAACAGCAACAGCCGCAAATATTTTCAAATGGGAATGTGAAGAATGAAGACAAAGATAAACAGATTTTCAATGCACAAAGTCTGGCCTATTCAGAAAATTTCAACCCAAGATCTTATATAAAAAATACATATATCAATAAAATCAACAATTTGATGTCGAATTCGTTAAATGAATTTAAAGTAAATGAGGAAAAAAAGTAAAATCTTCAATATTTTAGAAAATTTTCTCATCTTTTAAAGGAAAATTATGATTAAAATTGAGCCAAATTTGAACATGAATTCAAATAATCATGTTGTCTCCTTTGAGAATTCGAATAAACAAATCAAAGAAGAAGATGTAGATTTCTCGAATTTGAGTGAATTAGGTTATTTATTTGAAGGAAAAAAAGAAATTTATTAGTTTAAAAGATAAACTCAATCTAAAACTGAAAAGAAATCGAGAATCTGCTAGAAACAGCAGAAAAAGAAAAAAAATTTATATCGATTTATTGGAAACAAAAGTCACTGAATTAAGTGATGAATTAGATCTAGCCAATAAGACCTTAGAGAATAACGCCTTGAATTTCTCTAAGATGAATTCGCAAGCTCGAATAGTAGATTTTTATTTGTAAATATAGTGATATTGTGGTTTTTGTTAAAAAAAATTTAAATTTAATTAAAAATTCATTACAAATATGGAAAATTTATTGAACTTTTTTTTGAATTTTAGATGAATAATTTGATTACAGAAAGACAAACATTGTTTGAAAAATTGGATAAAGGGATACATAGTCATTTAGAAGAAAATGAAATTAATTTATTGATCGACTCATTAAGATTGAGATTAGGAGCTTCTGGAAAGGATCGTATAAGCGTTTTGAATTTCTTCTTTAAAAAGATTTTCAACCTATTTCTACCTCCTTATATTCGATATTTGCTTTGGGTTTCTTTATTAGGTTTTTATTTATAAATGAAAATATATTTGAATTTATCAATTTTTAATAAAAAAAGATAAGGATATTTTTAATGAAGAGTTTTTGAAAAATGATGTGAAAATCGAAGAAGGCACAGAAACCAATCTTTTAAGAAAATTCTCTTTGTCTGAAAATCACAAAAAAATGATTCCAAAATACAAGAAGAAATTCTTGGCTTCTTATTCTCGAGTTGGAACGTATCTTTTTATTATACTTATTAGGATAAAATTAAAATAAAACTATTAAATTTTTCTTGAAAATCTTTTTTAGCATCATTGATTCTTTAACAAAATTAAAAGATGATCTTTTTAAAGAAACGAATAATCTAGAGAATATTTTAGATGAATTTCGCAATATTTATTCACCTCGCGATATAGGAAGCTTCCTTTTAGAAATTGAACAAGTTTTATCTTCCTTCTAATTCAATTTTCTTTCTAATTCAATCTTCATAAACATGTGTTTTTTTTTTAATTAAGAATAAAAGCTGCAAATTATATTCCTCTTATAACCTTTTCCTCAAGAAAGATAAAGTAAATTTTTTTTTGTAAATTTTAAAATATTTTGATTAAAAAGGATAATCTTCTGAATGAAGATGAAGACTGCGATGATGGAAACACAAAAAATGAAGAAGATGACGATGATGAAGAAATCAAATATAAAGGAGTCTACAATCCAACTTTTAATCATGAAAACGGCATTACTTTAGATAAAGAGAATCTTCTAAGCAAAACAACTAAACATCCATACAATCGGAAAAAAAGACATACAGAAAGTGATGATGATATATAAATCATACATTTTTTTTTCTTCATTAAAATAGTTTTTATTCGTTTATGAGTATTTTCTGCAAAAATCTAATTTAAAACAAACAATAATCTCAAATATTTTTAAAGAAAATCATCATAATTCCCCACACTCTGATATTAAAACTGCCATTTTCGGTCTACTATTTGGTCCAACAGGGGTATTTTCAATTTTTCTTACAGTTAACATAGAAGAACTGTCAAGAATTTTTCCAAAAATAACATGCTTATTGTCAAGCCAATCGCATTTATTGCAAGTGATAAAGAATTGTGATCCATTGGTATTTTTTCCCATGTTTGCCATTGATAATAACCCAGGCTCTGTGTGTTTCAATTCAAAGTTTTCATCATCGAATTTCTCACCAAATATGCTCATATTTCCTGTGCCATCATTCTAGTTTTATAAAAAAAATACATTTAAATGATTAGCGTTAAGTTATCAATAAATAAACCATCAGAAAATCTCCGCCTTGTATCATAAAATCTTTGACAACACGATGAAATGAACAGCCTTTAAATCCAGCTGGTTTATCGAACATTCTATTAGAAGACTTAAATTAGAATTATTAATGTAAGTAAAATGTTTTACCTGAATTCACCTGTGCATAATTGACGGAAATTTTCTGAAGTTTTGGGAGCAACATCAGCAAAAAGTTCCATTTTTATTCGACCCACAGGAAAACCTCCAATTGTTATATCAAAGAATACAACTGGATTATTAGGATTACGAAGCTGACTTGCCATTATAAATTAAATAAGAGTAGTTTTTGTTATTTTTGAATTAAAATGATTTTTAATTTGTTTTTTTATGAAAAAAAATTTTTTTCGTTTTAATTTGAAATTATTTTTTTTGTTTATTTAAAAATTACTTTTTCTTAAAAATATCTATTTACAACAAAAATTAGAAACTTCTATTTAGATTTTATCTTCTTCAATAATTTCTTCGATAATGACTTCGTTGTTTTTCTTTGAGGGGGGATTTGCTTTGGTTTCTTTGGGGTTAGTTGATTGAAATTCAATTTCGATTTTTTTACCTTTTTGATTATCGAAAAAATTCTTGCTAATTTTGTTATCTTCTTTCGATTTAGTAAGATCCATTTTTTTGAAATCCCCCTCAAATTTCTTCAGTTCTTCATTTAGTTTCTTTTGATCTAATTTCTTATTTTGCAAAACTTTTTTCTGAAGCATGTCAGGGAGAAAAATGCTTTTTAATAAAACTTTTAAAAAACCCATCATTATTTTTTATTAAAATTTACGTTTTATATTCATCTCTGGCTTTTTCTAAAGAAGTGAAAAAATTGTCGAACCCAAAGCCATTAAGCGATGATACTGATACATACTAAATTAATGAAATGATACAATTATATCTAAACAAAAAATACATTCAAATCTTTATAGAATTCATCTAATGAAAGACAAAGAGATCTGCTTAGCACTGATAAATAGGATTCATCTTTGTGAACAGCTGCCTTTAAGTTTTTTTAAGAAAAACCATTGTTATTTCTGATTTTTTTACAAGATATTTGTCGTAATCTTTCATCCAAGAAACAAGCAAATCTGAATTTTCAGCATCGCATTTATTGAAAACAACAACCATTGGCAATTTGCACTTGTAAAATATGCTGCAACAAAATAGCATGTTCGACATAAAAGTGTTCGGATTTTGGCATCGCACTGTGTCTATAACATAAACCAAAACCTAATAATCATTATAAAATAGGAACTTTTCTGATAAACACATAGAAAAAATATATTAAACTGTTGGCAATGAATAAGCCAATGCATTTGTTATTATTGATCCAGATGCAGACCATGTAAAAACCTCGATTTGTCCTGGAGTATCCACACAAAATAAGCTTAATAAAAACAGAATAATATGATTTATTATGATCATATATTGTTTTTATTTGAACCTGACATCTTTTTTATTATTATCAACTTCTTCAAGAACTTCATTAAATTTTGCTGCGTATAAATTTAAAGCTGTCATAATAGCGCCATTCGGACCTAAACCATGTGATGTCATTAATCCTTTATAGTCAATTGTTTTTCTAATATCAATTTGGGGTGTATAAGGCAGGTATAACACCCCAGGATCTAGATTTATCATAAAACTTGATTTATCTATCGATTTATTGTTTAAAATTTGTGAGAATAATTGCTGTATTAAATTAAATGAAGGGAGTGGATGAATTAAAATTGGAATACTTGCATAAATGTGCTCTTTCCACTTCCAGCCATTCCGATAACAATAAGACATAATGGTTCTGAATACATATTAATTAAGATTTTAGTTCAGATAAAAAAAAAAAATAGTTTAATATGTTTAAAAATTTTGGTTTTTTGTTTTGTTTTAATTTTGTTCCTATATGAAATTTTCTGATTCAAATTTTTTTTAATGATAGATTTTTATATTGGAAAGTGTTGCAGGAGAGAGAGCCTTGGGCGGTATTTACCATACAAAAACCCATTTTTATTTTCTTCAAATTTTTTTTTTTTTTATAAAATTTGCAAAAAATTTTTTTTTCTTTTACAATTTCTTTTTTTATTACAAAACAAAACAAAGAATTTGATTTTTGGACTGAAATAAAATATTGAATTTTTTTTTTTTTTTAAAACCAAAAATAATAAATTTGAGACACGAAAATTAAAAATTTAATAAGATTATTCATAAAAAAAATGATTCGAAAATCTCCTTATATTGATGAAAATTACTCAACCCTTATGTCATCGGATCTTAATTTAGTTTTGACGAACACCAATACCTCAAACATTGCTTTCGAGGAAAACTCTTTAAATTTTTCAAACATGTCAATGAAAAAAATTTTAGAGGAGGAAAAAAGTGGAACTTTTAATAAAATTCTTGAGGAATTAACACCTGAAAAAAACGAAAATCCATTAGTCCGGAAAAAAAAACAAGATGAAAATAACATTTCAACCTTTAGTCTAAATTTTCTTATAGTTTAAATATTATATATTTTTTATCATTTTATAGACAAAACGTTCAACCTTATGATGCAGGGGTCAAAAGAAAGTGGGAATTTTTTCGAAAATAAAAACAGTTTTCTTACAAATGTTATCAAATGCTCAGTTTGCGGCTCCAAACCTCTTCACCCTCCACATCACTTCCCTTCTGATCAGTTTACGAAATGCCCTTTATGCAAAACCATTGTTTGTTGCCTTTGCGTTTTAAATTGCTCAGAATGCTTGAGATCAGTCTGCAAAATATGCTCAATTGTTAAGTATAATTTCTCTATTTATAAAAAAATTAAATGACTCCTTCCTTCCTACTTTCAAAAAACTGTGTTTAACTATTCATTTTTTCTTAAATGTTTAATTGTTAAAATGTCAAAAAATTTAAAAAAATTTAATTTAATTTTGTTTTTCGTTTTTGTTTATTTGTTATAAAAAGTAGTTTTTTTTATAATTTTTTTTAAATTAATGCATTTTTTATAAAATAAAATTTACACATATTTTTTAATTTTTAGCTACGATCAAAGTTTTGATCGACTTCTATGTTTAGAATGCAACAAATAATAACATCCAAAAACAGACTTAATTTAAATATAGAGTCTAAACTTGTATATTTAGTTTTAAAAATTTAATTTTTCCGTTCCAGAACCCCGAAACTAAATACTTATTCTTGGGTTCCCACGCTACACACAAGCATCCAATATTACCAATATCATCAAAAACCCATTCAATAACGTTTTTTTTATCTCTGCAATCAATAAGCAATATTCTTCCCCTTCCTTCAATTCCTGATGATAAACCTAATCCAATAAGTCCATATTCAGATAAAACTGTTAATCCAGTAACCGCAATATCATAAATTGTTGAACATAAAGCTTCTAGTTTATAACCAGAACTATTTTCATTGGTCCCCAATTTCCAAAACTTAACATATTTATCCTCTGATGAAGAAAGAATGTATTGTGTGTTTAAATAAGAGAACATTCTTAATCTGTAAATATAATGTGAATGTGCGTTAATATCTGTCAATTTTTGACCTCCAATGTAATTCCAAAAAATGATTTTCTCATTATCAGCGCTCAAAATCCGTTTATCATCATATCTCAAGATGCTATAAACAACATAATGACCATAAACATGTTTCTTTCTGATCTGAATACTCCTAATTTTAGTAAATTCTTTTCTGATGTTGAAAATCTCAATGTAATTACTGCATCCTATCATTAAATAATGTCTGGCATCATCAATCAAAATGCCCCACGTTAAAAACTCTTTGCCAGGGATAGTTTTCAAATGAACCCATTTTGCTCTATTCAATCTTTTCCAAAGAATTACTGTACAATCATCGCCACTAGAAGCCAAAATACGCAATTTTTCTGAATATTGTAGATTTCGGATTTTGCCTTTATGACCGACTAATTTTTGTAAGAGCTCAAATGAAGGAACGTCCCATAGCTTTATTGCATAATCATTGTCATAGGAGCCTGTTGCGAGAATTGTGGGAGACACGAAAATTAAATCACGAATGGCTTTGTCATGAGCGGGGAAAGTTTTTTCCTCTGTGCAAATCACTCGGATTTGTTGTTCCATTATTTAGGAGAATTTAAGTCGAAACTGTGATGAAAATTTAATATTTAGATGGAAGGATTCTTTTGAAATTATGCAAATTTCAATTATTTTTAAAAAAAATGAGATTTGAAAAAAAAAAATTGAAAATTTTTTCAAAAAAAAAAATTTGGATATTTTTTTCAAAAAAATGAGACTAATGGAAAAAACTTGTTTGGTTCATTTAGAAAAAAATTAGAAAAAAAAAATGAGATTGTTTTTTAAAATTAATTAAGAAAAATTCAAAAAATCGAACCCATAAGATAATTAAAAACTGGGGGTTTAAATTCAAAGTGCAAAGTAAAGGAATTTTATCACAGAATTCAGCTCATAACGCTTTAATCTTTCGCCTTTTACTAAAGATTACCGTGGGCTGGGTTCACTATTTGTGATGTTTTTCTTTTTTTGCGGGACACTCCGTGTCCATCTTTATCTTAACCAAAAGAAAATTCCACTTTTTTTCAAAATAAAAAAAACAAATCCATTTTTTGGAAACATTTAAAAAATTGAAAATAAAAGAAATTAACAAGAAATTAACAAATTCAGTCCTTTCTGAAGTTCTTCATAAACCAAAATATAATAAATAAAGAAAAAAAAACAATGTTTAAATCATTGCATTCAAATACAGTTCGTTTCTTTTCTCATCACAAAAGTAAAATACTTTAAAAACAGCATCTTTCCTTTCCAATTCAAATTCTTAGTAAAAATATGGAAGCCTAAACATTATGAAGCAATACCACAATACATACGTCCAATGACAAGAGACCCTTTTGAATATAAACTAAGAACAAAGCCACAATTAGAAGAAGAACATAAAACGAGTCCGCCAAATTTTGAATGCACTCTGTCTTATACATATCATAATTGGGCAGATGGGGTTTATGAGGATAGAAATAGGAAGGTTTTTTTTAAGAGTTTTTCATGAAATCGTGGGAAAAAATTCGAAAAATTTAGATTAAAGTGGAAGTTTCGATGAAATCGATGAATTTAACGAAATTACAGAAAGAAAGATTAATACAATTATTGGGATCAAGGTTTTTTTGGGATTTGATTTTAAATCGTTATTTTTGTATCGGGGGTTTTAGATACAAACCAAATTCAGAGGTGATGGCTTTGACCTGCGAAATGTACCCTACGATGCAGGAAAATTACCAAAAACTTTTGGAAATGATTAAAGAAATTTATTTGGAAGCCAAAAGAGCTCCTTAATAAGAATTAATTTCCAAATAGCTTTAAATAAACGAACAAGAATATTTTTTTTATATTGACTGAAGAAATGTTTTTTTTTTAGAGCCAAACTCTTGTTAAATTTCATTTGATATTTGTGTTAAAAATTTTGTGTTGTTTTTTTACAAAATAAATGTAAAAATTTTTGAAGAAAAAAAAAATTAAATTCACTTAAGTTTGTTTTTATTTGCGTTTTTTTATGGGAAAAAAATAATTTTCACAAATTTCTTTTGAGTTTTTTTT
>JFJP01007003.1_pt1 | contig 11178 bp, 14 predicted proteins | sample 431651 | NCBI WGS metagenome assembly JFJP01 (sample SAMN02602958, study PRJNA72255) | Microbial mat metagenome, whole genome shotgun sequencing project. | biome: fresh water; feature: sink hole; material: water; isolation source: purple microbial (photo- and chemosynthetic) mats found in... | reverse complement strand
CTCGTGGCGTGCAGTGTCTGGGTCGCTGGATGGCCTCTTGCGTGCGCGTATCGATGGGCAGTTTGCCAAGATGTGGTTGCATCTGGGTACGGCGCTTGGGTTGCTGCTGGCCATTTTGAGTCTGGTCTATACGGTGGCGCGGCTGATCTCGTCGCCGCTGAAGCATCTGGACAAGGTCGCAGATGAGGTGCGTCAGACCGGCAACTACAACTTGCGTGCGCAGTGGCATAGCCAGGATGAGATTGGCCATTTGGTCGAAACCTTCAATGACATGCTGGTGCAACTGGATCGCGATCGCGGTGTGCGACAGGAACTGGCTGCCAGTGCGCGAGCTGCGCAGACCCAGTTGGAGATGGTAGAGGCGATTCCGATTGCGATGGTCGTGACCTCGGTGCCAGAGCATGAGGTGCTGCATGCCAATGCGCCGGCTGCGCCCTGGCTGGCCGGGCGCAGTACCGACCCCTGGCGCCATGGCATGGAGGCGGGCGTGCGTTCGCGCTTCTTTCAACGCCTGTATGACCACGACCGCATTGATGAGTTCGAAGTGCGCTGGACCGGGGGGGCGGAGCCCTCTTGGGCGGTGCTGTCGGCCCGGCGCTTGCAGTTTCAGGGGCGGGAGGCGCTGTTGACCACGTTCACGCCGATCAATGTGCTCAAGCTGATGGAGCAGCGCCTGGAGTTGTGGTCCAAGGTGTTTGAGGCGTCCAGCGAGGGCATCATCATTCTGGACGCGCAGCAGCGTGTGCTGAGTGTCAACGCCGCGTATTGCCGTGCCACCAGCTACGACTATTACGAGGTGGTGGGCGAGCGTCTGCCGATGTTGTTGGGGCAGCCCGACGAGGGCGCCGGGAACTTGCTGGGGCAGGAAATTGCCTTGGCGATCGAGAAGCGGCACGAGTGGCAGGGTGAAGCACGACTGCGCAAGCGCAGTGGCCAAACCTATCCCGCCTGGCTGATGGTGTCTGCGGTGCGCGAATCCAGTCGGCAGGGCGGTGTCTCCCACTACATCTGTATCTCGATCGATATCACCGACCGCAAACGCACCGAAGCACGGGTTCAGTTCCTGGCCAAGCATGATGTGTTGACCGAGTTGCCCAACCGGGCACTGTGCGTCGAAACGCTGGAAGCGGCCTTGCAGCAGGCCCATGTCAGTGGCGAATGTCTGGCGGTGCTGTTTATCGACCTGGATCGGTTCAAGGTGATCAACGACACGCTGGGGCACCATGTGGGTGATGGTTTGCTGCGCTCAGTAGCCCAGCGACTGCAGCAGGGGGTGCGCGCCGGTGACTTGGTCAGTCGTCTTGGCGGAGATGAGTTTGTCGTGATCTTGCGCGATTTGCAGGATCCGCAGCAGGCGCGCTGGCAGGTGGAGCAACGCCTGATTCCGCTGATCCGCCAGCCACATCGGGTGCAAGAGCATGAGATCAATGTGTCGTGCAGCGTCGGGATTTCCGTGTTTCCGGTCGATGGCAAGAACCTGGATGAGTTGATGCGCCGCTCGGATGCCGCCATGTACGACGTCAAGGCTTCCGGGCGTGATGGCGCCAGGTTGTTCGATGCTGCCATGGACGACGCCATTCAGGAACGCAACACCCTGGAGCAGTTGTTGCGTCAGGCGCTGGAGCGCAAGGAGTTCAGTCTGCACTATCAGCCACGCCTGGATGGGCGCAGTGGCGCTGTGTTGGGGGTTGAGGCGCTGCTGCGGTGGAACAGTGCCGAACTGGGTGCCGTGTCACCCGCCCGTTTTATCCCCTTGGCGGAGGAGTGCGGTCTGATTCAGCCGATTGGACACTGGGTATTGCATGAGGCATGCCGCCAGCGTGCACTTTGGCAGCGCCAAGGACTGGGGGACTTGGCCATGTCGATCAATTTGTCGGCTGCGCAGTTGGCTGCGGTCGATGTGGTTGAGCAGGTGCAGCGTGCCTTGACGGAGCAGCAGTGTGACCCGCAGGGCCTGGAGCTTGAAATCACTGAGTCGCAACTGATGGCAGATGCTCAGGTGGCGACCGAGAAGCTGACCGCATTGAAGGCGTTGGGCCTGCAGTTGTCGATTGATGACTTTGGCACCGGGTACTCAAGCCTGGCCTATCTGAAGCGTTTTCCGATCGATAAGCTCAAAATTGATCAGTCTTTTGTGCGCGACATGCTCGAAGATGCGGCTGATCGTGCCATCGTCCAGGCGATTGTGGTGCTTGGGCATACACTTGGATTGACAGTGGTGGCTGAAGGTGTTGAGGAACAGGCGCAGGCTGACATGCTTCGATCTTGGGGTTGTGACGAACTGCAGGGGTATCATTTCTCCCGCCCGGTTGCGGCCGGGCAACTTGAAGCCTGGCTGCGTGAGGGTGGGCAAGTGTTGCAACGACGCCAGACTTTGACCAGTCTGTCGGGTCGATAGACAATCTGCCCTGCTACGCCCGGGTTGCACAGCGGCCTCACACACGGCCGGCAGCCGACATGTTGGAAAGAAATTTGCATGAACGTCCAAGAGATCAATCGCGAGCTTGACATCGCGCGCGACCGAGGTCCGGTCAAAGACATCGTTATTCCGCCTTGTCCGCAACTGTTGGTGCAGTTGCAACAGGAGCTGAGTCAGTCGGACCCTGATCCGCAGGCGGTGGCACAGATTGCCGGCAGCGATGTGGCCATGGCTGCGGCACTGATACGCATCGCCAACAGTTCGCTGTATGCCCGGCGTGAGCCGGTCGGCTCGGTGGCCCAGGCGATCAGCATGCTTGGTGTGCGGCCAACTGCCCATGTGCTGACCGGTTTTCTGATGCGCCATGCCATACGTATCGATCCGACCTTGATCGAGCATTTTTGGGAGTCTTCAACGCGCCGTTCTCTGGCCATGGCGCATATCGCCGGGCAAACCTATGGCGTGGATGTCGAAGTGGCACAAACTTGCGGTTTGTTTTTGCATGTGGGCATTCCGGTCATGTTGCAGGGGGTGCGTGGCTATCATGGCACGTTGATTGAAGCCATGGCGCGGCAGGATCGCACGTTTATCCAAACCGAGAACGCTGCCCACCGCACTGACCATGCGGTGGTCGGCGCCATTGTGGCAAAGACCTGGCGTCTGCCCGCAATCGTTGCGTATGCGGTGCGTCTGCATCACGATTTTTCTGTGTTGTCAGACCAGGGCGTGACTGCCGATGTGCGGCAGTTGGTCGCAATCGCAGCGATTGCCGACCACCTGGTCGCGCGCCATGAGGGCGTCAAAGACCAGCGTGAATGGGTGCAGAGCGGGCAACTGTGCCTGGATTACCTGCAGGTCAATCCTGGCGAGGTTGAGTCATGGGTGGACGTTCTTTATGCTCGTTTTGAGAGCGTGGTGGTCGTTTGATGGGAGGATCTACCCAGCCGTGGTCGCCATGGCCTGTTTCAGCCATTTTGTTTCGGGGCCGGTTTAGATGGATGACACCGAACTAGCGCTGGCCTTTGCCGTGTCGATCGGCCTTGGCGCCTTGTTGGGACTGGAGCGTGAACGCACCAAGGCGCATACCGAAGGTGGGGCGGGCGTGCGCACTTTTGCCTTGCTGGCACTCAGTGGTGCATTGGCCGGTTATCTGCAGTTGCATCTTGGACAGCAGTGGTTGGCATTGGTGTTGTTTGCCGGGTTGACATTGTTGATTGTGGGCGAGTACGTGGTGACTGGCCTGCGCGGGGACACGGGGATCACCACGGAGGTGTCAGCGCTTCTGGCGTTTGTGTTGGGGTTGTTGTGCGCCCATGGTCAGATTCAATTGGCAAGCTGGGTGGCAGTTGCCATGGCTTTGCTGCTCGCGCTGAAGGAGTGGTTGCACCGCCTGGCCAGTCAGATCAATTCGGCCGATGTTCAGGCGACGCTCAAATTCGGTATTGTGGCGTTGATTATTTTGCCTTTGGTGCCCGACACCAACTTCGGCCCAGCGCCGCTGGATGTGGTCAATCCCTACAAGATCTGGTTGATGGTGGTGTTGATCTCGGCGCTTAACTTTGCCAGTTATCTGGTGATCAAACTGGTTGGTACGGAGCATGGTATCGGCTTGGTTGGTGTGTTGGGTGGCCTGGTGTCGAGCACTGCAGTGACGCTGGGGTTTGCCCGGCGCAGTCAACAGGACACGTCTGACTCGGCTGCCCTGGCAATGGGAATTTTGCTGGCCTGGAGCGTGATGCTGGTGCGGGTGGCCGTCATGACTCTGCTGATCAGTTGGGAACTCGGGGTCCGTCTTGGGGGTGTGCTGATGTTATTGACTGTGGTCAATTTGGGCGCCTGTTTCTGGCTGTGGCGTGTTAGCCAGCAGCGACCACGTGGTGAGGTCAAATCCGGTAACAACCCGTTTGAATTGACCGAGGCGATTCAGTTTGGCTTATTGTTTGGCCTGGTGGTGCTGTTGGCTCGGGTGGCGCAGGTGTACTTTGGCGATGCGGGTCTTTACTTGGCTTCCGGCTTGGCCGGCTTGACCGATGTGGATGCCATTACGCTGGCCATGGCCGATCGGGCCAAGGTAGATTCCACGACGCTCAGCGTTGGGGCACGCGCGGTGCTGATTGCGGTGTTGGCCAACACGCTGACCAAGGGGGGCATGGCGGTCGGTCTGGGTTCATCTGGCTTGCGCCGACTGATGTTGCCCGCCACGGGCGGTCTGCTGGCCACAGGTTTGCTGGCAGGGCTGTGGTTGTTGTGAAGGCCGCTGTGCGGAGGTCCGCCACCTGAAGGGGCACTTCAAGGCGACTTAAACGGTTGGCCGGCTAGCCTGGTGCCAGCCTTGATGCCTTTTTGCGCGAACCAGCCTTGATTCATTTCAAGAACATAGCGTACTGGTTTGGCTGAGCAGTGCGAATCAGTTTTCAGGGGTTGCATGTCAGCCAGATTGACGATGGTGCCGTCATCGGCCAGAAAGGCTGCAGTCAGTGGTAGCAAAGTGTTTTTCATCCAGAAACACTGTTGTCCGGCCTGCTCGAACACAAACAGCATTCCCTCGGACGCCGGCATTTGCTTGCGATACATCAGTCCGATACTGCGTTGCTCCGCAGACTGTGCGACCTGCGCGTGAATCAGATACATCCCGGCCGTCAGTGTTGTTCTGGGCAGATCGAGCTGGGGAGCATCCTGGGCGTGCAGTGGAAGAACACTCGACATAGCCCAGGCTATAAAGAGCAAAATAGATTTGTTCATGACCAAATTTTGACCGATGGATTGGTTGACACGCCAAAGGCACGCAAAAAAAAGCCCGCGTGATGCGGGCTCTTTCGGGCATTGCAAATTACTTTGCAGCAGAAGCCTTTTCGTCAGCCTTCTTGGCCTTCTTGTCATCTTTCTTTTCGGCCTTTTTGTCAGCCTTTTTGGCTGCCGATGCATCAGCAGCAGGAGCCTCAGCCTTTTTGGGGGCTTCGGGTGCAGAAGCAGCTGCAAATGAGCTAACTGCGAACAAACCAGCGATCAGGGCGGCGAGTACTTTATTCATTGTGGGTATTTCCTATAAGTTAAGAATGCACCTTCGAGGATGTGAGAAGGTGCCAAGTTAACGCAGCAGGGGTGAGCTTGGTTGACAGCTTGTGGTGACCGATTGGGACTAGAATGAAAAATCCTGAAAACAACAGCTTTTTCGACAACATTACGGAGCCATTCATTCATGTATCAGCACATCAAAATTCCCGCCACGGGTCAGAAAATCACGGTCAACGCAGATATGTCCTTGAACGTGCCTGATCAGCCAATCATTCCATTCATCGAGGGGGATGGCACGGGGCTAGACATTACCCCGGTGATGATCAAGGTGGTGGATGCTGCGGTTGCCAAGGCTTACGGCGGCAAGAAAAAAATTCATTGGATGGAGGTTTATGCGGGCGAGAAGTCCACCCAGGTGTATGGTCCGGACGTCTGGTTGCCGGAGGAAACATTGGCGGCGCTGCGTGAATATGTGGTGTCCATCAAAGGCCCCCTGACCACGCCGGTCGGCGGTGGTATTCGGTCGCTCAATGTGGCTTTGCGCCAAGAGCTTGATCTCTATGTCTGCTTGCGTCCTATTCAGTATTTTGAGGGCGTGCCCAGTCCGGTCAAGGAGCCGCACAAGACCAATATGGTGATCTTCCGTGAAAACTCCGAGGATATTTATGCGGGTATCGAGTACGAAGCGGAGTCAGACAAAGCGAAAAAACTGATCAAGTTTTTGATCGAGGAAATGGGCGTGACCAAGATTCGCTTTCCTGGCACCTCCGGTATCGGTATCAAACCAGTCAGTCGAGAAGGGACCGAGCGCTTGGTGCGCAAGGCGATCCAATACGCCATTGACAATGACAAACCCAGTGTGACGATTGTGCACAAGGGCAACATCATGAAGTTCACCGAAGGTGGTTTTCGTGACTGGTCGTATGGTCTGGCACAAAAGGAGTTCGGTGCTGAACTGATCGACGGAGGCCCATGGTGCAAGTTCAAGAACCCCCGCACTGGAAGAGAGATCACCATCAAAGACAGCATTGCAGATGCGTTCCTGCAGCAAATTTTGCTGCGCCCGGCGGAATACAGCGTGATTGCAACGCTGAACTTGAATGGTGACTATGTGTCTGACGCGCTGGCAGCCCAAGTCGGTGGCATCGGCATTGCACCAGGTGCAAATTTGAGCGACTCGGTGGCCTGTTTCGAGGCCACACACGGCACAGCTCCCAAGTACGCGGGCAAGGATTACGTTAACCCGGGTTCTGAAATTCTTTCGGCCGAAATGATGCTGCGTCACATGGGCTGGATTGAGGCGGCCGACCTGATCATTTCAAGAGCAAAAAGGTGACCTACGATTTTGCCCGCCTGATGGAGGGCGCGACTCAGGTCAGTTGCTCGGGCTTCGGCCAGGTCATGATTGACCATATGTGAAAGCCTCTTTTGACGGCTAACAACCGTTAAACCTAACCCCTAAGTGGTTGATCTGCTTAGGGGTTTTTTATTTTGACCGCTATCGACCGCTACATGCTGCCAGCACTTTTTACACCATAGAACAGAGGTGTATGGTGTAATTACCAGATCAACCTGAATTTGTGGTGTAAAACATGGGTAATTTCCTGCGAGCAGTCAACTACAAGCTGACCGACAAAAAGATTCAGTCGCTCAAGCCCAAGGACAAGCCTTACACGGCGACCGACGGGGGAGGGCTGTTCATTGACGTTCAGGTCAGTGGCTCGAAAATCTGGCGCTTTGCGTACATGAAAGACGGCAAGCGCGGCAAGGTGTCAATCGGCCCGTATCCCGCCATCGGTATCGCCGCCGCCCGTGATGCCCACCGCCAACAGCTTGAACTGGTGGCCAATGGCGCCGACCCGGCGCGCCAAAAGCGGCTCGATAAGATCGAAGCCGCGGCAGCCCAGGCCCAGGTCCAAACCTTCAAGTCATTTGCCCAAGTCTGGCTGAAAGAGGAACAGGCCACGGTGACCGAGCGCACCCGCCGACAGGTGACTCGCTGGCTTGAAAATGACGTTTACCCGGTCATCGGTGAACTTGAGCTGGGCAAGGTTCACGCTTCGGACGTGCTGGAGTTGCTGGAATCCATGCGCAACACACCCGTGAAGGCCACCGGGATTCATTCAATCCTGGAGCGCATCTATGCCTATGCCGGGCGAAAGCTGCTGACCACCTACAACCCGGCCACGCCCATGACTGGCCTGATCAAGAAGCCGCCAGCGACGCACTACCGCCCGTTGACAGTTGCAGAGATTGGCCCTTTCGTTGAATCCGCCCGAACCTGCAATGCGCACATCAGGACGCGCCTGGCTTTGGAGCTGCTGCTGCTGACCGTCGTCAGAAAAGACAATGTTTGCAAGGCGCGCTGGGCCCACATCGACCTGGCCAACAGGACCTGGACCATCCCGGGGCGCACGATTGGCGGCAACGGCTTCATGAAGATGCCCCAGCCGCACACGGTGTTTTTGTCTGACCAGGCGGTCAAGATACTGGAGCAGGCCAAGGAGCTGTCTGGCGACTCGGAGTGGGTGTTCCCGACAGTCACGCGATTGAGTGAGCCCATGGGGGAGGTGACCATCAACCATCTTTTGGCACGCCTGAAAGCCGCTGGCAGTTGTCCGGCCGACTTTGCCCCGCATGGACTGCGCAGCACGTTTTCAACACTGGCGAACGAGGAGGGCATCGCGCCGGACGTGGTGGAGGTCATCATGGCGCACCAGGACAGAAACGCGGTCAGGGCCACCTACAACCGGGCGAAACATGCCAAGGCGGCTGCGCTGGCATTGCAGTGGTACGCCGACCGCATCGACCAGATTGTGAAGGGCGCGGACGTGATCCCGATCCAGTTCAAAGCCGCCTGATATGCAGAAACTATTCTGAACAGCAGATTTTGAAAGCAGTAGATACGACGGGTGTTCTGTTAAGTAAAGCCTATTAATAAAATCTATTTATTGGCTTAAATAAACAATCTGCCAAGACGTGATAGCATTTACACCATGAAAAGACCCACCGACACCACCACTCTGACCGCCGATGAGTTCAACCAGGCGCTGCGCGATCTTGGCTGGCGGCAGGTCGATTTTGCACGCAAGACCGGGGTCACCCCCGGCGCGGTGAACCGTTGGGCCACCGGCAGGGATACCGCCCCGCTTTGGGCCACCGCCTATCTGGGCATGGCTCAAGACCTCGCGCAGCTTCACAGCAAATACTTGGCACCGGTCAAGGCTGCCAGGCGCGGTGACCTGCTGGACGATGACAACGACACCACGGACACCGGCACCGCTGATCTTGACGCGCTGGCGGCCAGGGTGAACGCAGCCGCGAAGCCGCCAGCAACCGATTAACCCAATTGCCCCCAGCTAGCCCGGCCAGGCGAAAGGCGGGCACCTTCACCCGCTTGCTGGGGCATCTTTTGAAGGCGCTTTGAAGGAGCGCACGTGAGCAGTCCATTCAAGGGCTTGGGATTTACTGGCGAGATAGTCATCACCCGCATATTGAAGCTGGCTGAGACACACTTCGCTGGAAATCCGGGTATGTACCGTAGGCTGCACACCGATGCGATCAACGCTTCGCCTGATGTAATGGCAATGGTTTGCGCAATTCCTTGGGCAGAGTGGAGGTTTCACACGATGCGAGGGGAGCAGCACATACTGGACGTTCGTTTAGGCAAACTGATCTACGAATGGGCCAGCAACACCGACCTAGCCGCGAGTGATGCGCCGTCAGAACTGGCATCAGATGCCCATCAAGAGATTGACCAGCCCGAGGTCAACACCGACCTGGCAAAAGAGATTGGCGAGCCAAGGCGACAGCGCATTCACTACCTTCATAGGTTCATTGTGCTAGCCCAGGACAACAGCACAGCCCCGCTGGACATGACAGCGGTCATGATGGAACTGCAAAAAATTGCCGACGAAATGGCCACTGGCCCGGAGCGCGGTCACCCGTTCCTAGGGGCAACCTCTGGCGGTGTCCACTACCAAAAAGATGACCAGGAACTGTTGGAATTCACAAAACGACAGCTCACGGATTACCTGATGGGCAAAAATTTGAACCGCTCACGCAAGCCAAAAGTCCGCCCAACATCCGCGCAAGTCCGCGCAAGTCCGCGAAGCTAAAAACACAGGGGTAGCCGTTCAATCATCGAGCCTTCAATCACTTGAGGGCAGATGATGGACATCAAAACCAGTGCAAAGCAGGTAGCAAAGCACACACCACACAAACCGCAACCAGTAGCCGTCGCAGAAAACCCCGACGCGCTGCTGCAGGTCAAGACAGCCGCAGCGCTGGCCGGGCGTGGCATCAGCAGCATTTACAAGCTGGCGGCCACAGACCCGACATTCCCGAAGTTGATCAAGCGCGGCGCCAGGTGCACCCGTATCCGTGCTGGCGACCTTACCCAGTGGCTCAAGTCTCAAGCACAAGGGGCACAAGCATGATGCCCGCCGTTCAAGCCAGCCAGGACTTGACATTGATCGAAGCTCACGGTGGCAACCTTTATGTTCACAGCAACATCATTGCGAGCCTGTTTGTCCGCCCACACAAGAACGTGATGCGTGACATCGACACCCTGATTGAGAATGGGACACTCCCGCGCCACACCATCACCAAGCACCCCGTGCTTGCGGTCGTACCCATCGACCAGGTGACGGCCATCGCGCGCCACCAGCACATCCACAACGCCATCAGCACCGCGAGCTGGCACCTGCGCCACGGACGTGTCGAGCAGGCCACCGGGCGCATTCTGTCAGCGGCCCGGCACCTGAAATACGCCTGCAGCGAAGCGGCCAACGAAGGGAGGGCGTGAGCCATGACTACAGGTGAGCGCCTGCATCAGCGCCCTGAAGGACTACTTTGGCAACATCCCAGTGGTGATCGTGGCGCACACTGCAAAAGCCCTCAAGCGCAGCGACGTGAAGGAATTCAGCGCGCGCGGTGCCGGTGCATGGGAGGCTGACGCTCAACAGGTTTTGTACCTGACCAAAGAAGACCAGGGCGAAGAACGCTTCCTGGCCGTCCAAGGGCCAAAGCATAGGTTTGTGACCACCGTCGAAGGTGTGCTGTTCAATGCCGTAGTGCAGACCATGGACTCACACGACATTCTTGGTAACCCGACACGCGACACGGTCATCCACACCATTCCCCGTATCTTGCGTGCTGACGACCGGGCACAACTTCAGGCCGCGCGGGTGCAGGCCATGGAGGCTGACCAGGAACTTTCACGCAAAGCCAAACAGACCGAACTTCGTCAGGAAATTCTGGACAAGGCACAAATCGCTTGGCAGTCTGGAACACCGGAAAACAGATCTGGCCTGAAGGGGTTGGTACGAGGCAACAACGTGGCTTTGACATCGATCATTGATAACCTGTTGTCGGAGTGCTGGCTGTACGAAGTGGAGGTCCCAAAAAACATACGAACCAATTCAAAACGCGCCGCGTACCTTGTCAGCCTCAGCGCAGAGGAACGAGATGAATACATAAGCCTCGGAAGGCTGCCTGCTGAAAAGCTGGTGATCCCGCCGAGCTGGAAAAGACTAGATGCGGAGGCCGCAGTGGTAATTACTGATTCCGTTGATACCGTCTGTCCCCGTCTGTCCCGGCTATTCCAGAACAAACGGGAACAAACGGTGCGGACGGGGGGATTGATACCCCAGCCTTGGCCTCGGTCTTGCCCAGCGACACCTCGACCTTGTCAGCCGCGCCTTGACGCATAGCCATGACCAGCGCCGCATTGGCCTGCAACT
>JFJP01027768.1_pt1 | contig 11179 bp, 11 predicted proteins | sample 431651 | NCBI WGS metagenome assembly JFJP01 (sample SAMN02602958, study PRJNA72255) | Microbial mat metagenome, whole genome shotgun sequencing project. | biome: fresh water; feature: sink hole; material: water; isolation source: purple microbial (photo- and chemosynthetic) mats found in... | reverse complement strand
TTGGATATCAATCATTTTGCGAGCAGGAAGTAGCTTGTTAACAACGATTTCGTTCATAATCTTATTATGACCAAGGCCCAACTGCCCTATATAATTATCTCCCCAACAATAGAGATTCTTTTCAGTATCCAATACAAAAACGTGATGATCTCCAGCAACAATCTTCGAAAAAAATTAAAAAATTAAGAAACAAACAAAAAAAATTAAGAAAAGACTTTTTGTGCTTGTGACCCATTGGTCAAACTTTCCAAATGAACGACTCCAATCGATGATTTCTCGTTTTCATCAGCCTCATTGGTATTTCTCCCCAACTGAAAGAATTCATTGGATCCCCACGTGAACAGCTTTCCATTATCACAGGCACAAACAGTAAAGGTCTCTCCTAATTCTATGATTTGAAGACTGGCATCATATTTTAAAGCCTCGATTTTCGAGGAATTATACAATGATGACCATAAAGGCTTGTAAATATCGCTAGTATCTCCCTATATAAAATATCGTATTTTATGATAAAATATGATATAATTTACGATCATATCTATATCAACGATTAAAGGAAAAAGAACGATTTTTCGACTGATATCGGCTTCATAAAGGTCATTTTCTAAAGGGAAAATCAGTTTTTTTTACGATAAATCATAAGGAAATACCAGTTTGTAAGGGCTTTTGACTCATTGGCTTTTGTAAAGAAGGGTCTTTTTTTTGTGGTTGTTTGTAAGTCATTAATTGCTCAATAATACCGCTTTCGTCAAGATCTTCACGAATTTCCAGGGAATTGTCACTATTCGATTGCTTGTTTTCCTCAGAATTACGGTTGTACTGAGAGTTTTCTTCATCGTTTTCCATTAAATTCATTAAATCTTCTTCAGAAAAATCATTAAAAATTTAATGATGAAAGAAAAACAATGAAAATGAAGCATTGAAAACATCAATGAAAAAAATCACATAAAATTCAATAAATATACCAATTTTAAGAATATTCTTCGTTTTTTCATTAGAATTCAAAGAATCAAAAGCCTTTATATTAGTGGTTTCTTTGCCAATGTTTTGTGAATTCCCGTTTTTATTCATCAGTTTCTCTGCAATGTCTTTCTTCCCAAAGACGATATCCCTTTCCATCAAACGATTCCGCTGGAAAAATGCCATGTCAGAACCATCATATTCCTTCCATCTCTCCTTCATAATAAACCTATTCAATAGCCATTTCTTCGAACTTTTCTATTTTTTTATTGAAATTGTTGATTTTTTAATTGATTTTTTTCATAATTTTTTTCAATGGTTTTTTTTCATTGATTTTTTTTTACAATAATTTTTTTTTTAATTGATATTTCAAAGAAAAAACCTGTATTATTAGCACATTTCTGCGAATTTCATGGAAAAGCGCACTCAACCACTTCATCTTCACATATCCCTGTATCTTCCAAGCGGCTTTTTGCTTTCTTTTGATCCTTTGCTTCACAATATAGATTCTAGCTAACTTTCCGATCTTTTCTACAGCTTTTCTAGTTTTAACATCTTGCCTAAAATAATGATATTTTGTAAAAAACAAAAGAAAATATCAAATGAAAAATTTGCGTTTTTTTCAGTATAAATCATGAAGAAAATAGATGAAATACCCAGCTTTTTTGATCTTTGCTATTTGTTTTCTGTGTTTTTTCTTCACGATATAACCCCTGGCGTATTTCTGGATTATCAATGTCGCATCTTTTTCCCAAACTAGCCGAATCGTCCTCCAGCTTTTCTCGAAAACAATTTCCTATATGAAGAATTTATTTGGAATGAATTTATTTTGCGAAATAAAGAAAAAAAATTGAGAGAAAAAAATCGATTTTTTATTCTTTTTTTATCATTTTTTCTTAAAAAAAAATTAATTTCAAAATAAATGCTTACATGAAGGATTTTCCTGCAAATTCTGAACCTATTAACATATCTCCTAGCCAAAAACCCTCTGACAAGTCTAATGATATCATTGATCCTCGATTTCTTCTGGATATACATACTCTTCGCCTTCATCATTTTTGCAAAAGAACTCAGTCTGGTGCTGGCTTCTTTCATTTTATCGAGTTTTTCGAAATAAACAGTGACTCCTTTGCGAAATTGCTTTTTTTGAAAGGCTCTTTGTATTTTCTTTGTATTATTGATAGTTAGTCTGAATTTCTTGCGTTCGAAACGGACTTTCATCATATTTTGAATAAGTTTTAAGGCGCGAAAAAAACGACGAAGTTTCCTTATTTGAATGAAATTAAACCAGGTTCTTTGGATTCTGCAGGCCATAATTGTCTTGATTTTTATCTATTTATATGAAGAATTAGCAAAAAATTGTTAAGAGACAACAATATTAGAATAAAATTAAGGATATTAATAGAGAACTTTATCTATTAGCATGTTTTCGAGATTATTCGCGATTTCCACACGCATAAAGACTTTCGTATTACCGAAAAGCACCTTACTTGAGTCAGCTTCAGGGAGATTCCGACTGAAAATTCTATATAATTCAAATAAATTTATTGAAAACTCAAAGAGAAAAAATCAAATGAAAAAAAACAAAAAGAAAAAATCAAATGAAAAAATCAAATAAAAAAAACAAATGAAAAAAAACTCAAAAATTTACTTTTTCGCAGCTTCTTTCAAATCAACTTTCTCAATGGCTCCAATATATGTGTCATTCAGAATTTCTTCTGACATTTCAAAGAACTTCTCAAAAAACACTGCATAAGTCCTCCGAATAGGGTAGCTCTCCTTCCTGATCTTAATGCTTTCCAGCACTCCTAAATACCTGATCTGTGTCAAAGCCAGCAGGGGTACAAATAGCTGTTTTTGCTTAATTTCATTTGGTTTTATACATCTAACAAAATGGCATTCACAAGTATTCAATTCTGTCATTAAATCCTTCATTTGTTCACGAAATTTCGCTCCAAGGAATTTCTCACTTTTTTTCAATGCTATTGATTTTTCCTTCGAGCTTTTTTGTAATGAATTTTCCTCAATTTCTTCATCTTCATCGAATTTTTGACCAGAAATCACCACTGAAAAAATCTCAGAAATCTGTTTATTCTTAGAGTTTTTCACAAGAATCGCCAAAGAATTCGGTAATTCATCTTTATTTTTCGTTCTGAAGCCCTGAATGTTATATTCAACATCTTTGGCAGTATGCACGATAATAAAGCAATCTCTTTGGATTTTCGGCGCTTTTAACGAGGGATTTTCTTTGTGTTTATTCAAGATCATCGCTAAAAGGTTTTCATCTGTTGAGGAAACCGAACTTGATTCATCAACAAGATTATAAATTCCTAGAGGATTTTTCTCTAAAAGATCAATAATACACTGATTATCCTTAAAATTCAACTCAGAAAGGTGATCTTTTAGGCCTTCCTTCAAGAATTCATCGATTTCCGCTTTAAAAACATAGGAAACATACAGTTGTTGAAGCTTTTCATTGGCGAAATTTATGCAGAATTGCTCGAAACTATTGATTTTAAACACCTCAAAGCCGAAAATATCCAGTAAACCGATAGAAAAACGATTTTTATCCATCATGATTTCCTCGAATTTTTTCTTGCGATATTCCTCAGTAGAAATCGCATAATTCAACCTTCTGACGATCCAATTGAACATTCTCTCGTATAACCCCTTTGTAAAACTGTCTCTTAAGGCCAAACAGTCATTTCTGGTCAATTTCGAGTTAATTTCCTGATTTCCCACAAAGCGCGTTTTATGCAAAATCGCATGAGAAAACTCCTCAGTACTTATGTCCAGTAATTTCGCTGCTTTTTCAAGAGTTTTCTCGCCTAAAATACTGCATGGGTTATTATTGTCTAGGGTTTTCTCAGAAAAGTCGATGTTTCCTAAATGAAGGATCGCAGCGATTAAGCGCCAAATCGCTGAAACCTCTTCATTTGAGATTTTCATTGTGGAAAAACTTGTAGAAACCTCGAGATAAAGAGCTTCATCATTAATAGAAAGCACTGAATAACAGTTTGATTTCTTCAAATAATCGTATTTCTTCATATCTTCGAGCTCTAAACTGGCCAATAATTCCTTGGGAGCGCCTTTCAAAAGCAAGTAAAAAATGTGATAGTTTCGCTCACCAATCGATTGGGAGGTTATACGAGATTTCTCCAGTAAATAATTCGTTGTTACCGCGCCTTTTATCTTTCGAGTATCTTTTTGTATCAGTAAAAGCACCAGTTTTCCAAATCTAGAGGAATTGTCGTTACGGACCGTTTTAGCGTTGCCGAAGGCCTCGAGGATCGGGTTACAAGAAAGGATCTTATCTTCGATCGAAATCGTTTCAGGCTCCTCTTCGAAGACTCCGAGTTCACTTTTGCGGAGAGTTGTGTTTGAGAAGAGCATTTTTATGGGGTTCAGGTGCTGGTTTTTACCTAAAGGAAAAAGCTTGAGTTTTGAAGAAAAAAGGCGAGTTTTTTTGAAAAGCTCGAATTTTTTAAAAAACTCAAGTTTTCAAAAACTTCAGTTTTTTAAAAAACTCAAGTTTTGAAAAAAACTTAAAAAATAAAGAATTTTAAAGGGTTTTCAAACCGCTCAATTTCTCAAAAAAACCTCCATTTTTTAAATTTAAAACCCCCCAAAATTTTTACCCATAGTCGTCATGAATTTCATGGCGAGCTTGGTCTCTTCTGTCTTCCCTGCCCCCGACTCTCCCGAAATCACGATAGCCTGATTCCTCTTATTGTCGAAGAGATTCCGATAAACATCACCTGCAATAGCATATATATGTGGTTGATGCTCTTTTAACATAAATCTAGTTTCATTGCATTTCAGCTGAAAATGCTTGAGAATATCGTCATTGAACAGTTCATTGATCATCATATAAGGATTTATCGCTAATAAGGTCGGGCCTACATATGTGAAGATCTTATTCATTTCAAAACGAAGCCGTATATTGTGCAATAATTCGGCCTCGTTCAGGTTCTCCATATCAACCATATCGTTGAATCCTTGAGAATCCTGCATATTTATGGGAAAAATCTGATCGGATTTCACGATAAAAAACTCTTTATTTCGCTCGAGTTTTGCATCACATGTTTCAAGATTCGCGTCAATCAGAAGAGATTTCACAAAAACATCTTGGGAATCGGGTTCCGGGGAAAGGCTCCATACCTCAATGCCTGGCTTCATCCAGGAGTAATCGATGATTTTGGTGGCAGGAATGTCTTTCTTTTGCATTGGGTTCATAAAATTTTGTTATTAAATTTATTTGGTTGTTAAAAAAAAAAGTTTATTAAGAATCACAAATTTTTTTTGAATTTATTCGTTTTTTGAAAAAAATTGACAATTCAAAATTTATGGAAGAAAATTTTTAAATAATTCCGATTTACAATAATTCAAATCTTTTAAAAAAAACCAATTTTCTCAAATTTAAAAAATCAAATTGAAAAAAGAAGAAAAATTTGTCTTTTTTAAATTTTTTTTCTCATTAAAAATAATTCAGGGTTTTTATTTATAAAATTTTGCTTTTTTCTATTAAAATTTATTGATTTTTTCTATCCTAACCTCCACTAAAACCAATGGAATACCTTTATTCCTCCTATCAAGACATTTGGATAAACGGTCAGGCCAGTCCAAAGGAAAAAGAGTTCAAAACCTCTTCGAAAGTCCATTAATTAAGAGCCGTTTTTATGAAGAAATTACGATATTTTAGACTGAAGAAGAGATGAAAAAACTCACTATCGAAGAATCTTTCTCGGAAATACAAAAAGCGATATTTATAATGAATAAAGGTCAGAATTTCCAGAAATTCGCCGTATTTTCTTCACAATTTTCGATTCTTTATCATGTTTATAGATCTATTCGCAACTCCCGCAGTTGATCAAAGAAACGGAAGCTCAGGGGAAGTTTATTCAGCTCATTTTCGACGATTTACTCACTCAGGAAGAAGAAATACAGATAGAGGCCGCCAAGAGCTTTAATAGAATTCTCAAGGAAAAAGTTTTATTTTAAAAGAAATTTTCAGTTTTTTTTGAACTTTTTCAGTTTTTTTACAATCTTTTTTAGGTAATTTAAAAATATCGCATTTTTTAAACTATTGCATTTTTTAAAATATCGCTTTTTTCTCATTTTTTTTCCTTATTTTGGGGGTAGTTGCTTGAAAAACCAAATGAAATCAAGCTTTTCGGAATCGTTCTAAAAATCCTGAAAATATGGAGCCAGCCGATTCTTCTGGCCTGGGCTGAGGTTTTCCACGAAATTCTCAACATTTTTCCCTATCAGAATATAGAGAAAGACTGCTATCAGTTGATTTCGATCCTCAGCGACCATTCTCAGCCGAAATCCAGTCGATATATCGCAGGAATTCTCATAGGAATGGTCTCTGAAGTAGCATATTTTCTCATATTTTTTCTCATTTTTTTCTCTCGTGTTTTTTATCATAGAAAATCAAGGAAAATTTCCCTTCAAGTATGATTGAAAGAGTTCGAGGACTTTGTCAGGATTCTGATATCGAAATTAGAAAAATCATGGCTGATGAAGTATTGGAAAAGATCTGCTTTTCAATAGGGACTGAAAAAACCGAGATTTATATCCTGGAAAAAGTGAGTTTCTTCTATTTTTTTATGAAAATTTTCATTTTTTTCCTTTAAAAAAAATTGAGTTTTTTTCTGAGAAAAAATCGAAAATTTAATATTTTATTGATTTTTTATTGATTTTTATGATAAAATAGCTTATGGAACTCGTTTATGATGGGGAAATCAATGTGAAATGTGCCGCTATTAGGCTAGTTTTCCGTATAATCGACTGTTTCTCTCCCGAGACCAAAGCCAACCGCATATCAATGCTTTTCATCGAGCTTTTGTCTTCGATAAATGAGGAGGTCCTAAAGGTGATTTCCAAAGAAATCGGCTTTATTCTTTCAAAGGTATTTTATCACCTTTTTTCATTAAAATATCTTTTTTTTTTTCTTTTAAAAATCATAAAATACATGTTTTTTCTTTTAAAAATTCTTCTTAAACCGCTATTTTTCCTTTAAGCTGGAGATTTTCCTGAAGCGCAACCCCTCTTACATCTCCTCGATCCTTTCGACCTTTAAAGACTATGGTATCAGTAAAAACGAGGAAATTCGTCGTAATTTCAGCTTTAACCTCCCTGCGATACTCTTCATAATAGACAGTAAACAATTCGAGAATTATAGGACTATTTACCTTAGTCATTTACTGGCTGAAAAGAGCTTTGAAGTCCGCATAACTGCTGTATCGTCATTACATGCGATTTTGGGAATAATTGGCTATGAAGAGGCTCATAAAACGTTTAAAGATGTGATAAAAAGCCTGTTTAAAGAAGGAAATACTGTTATTTTGAAAAAAATCGGAGAAAATTTGAATGCCATTTTTGAAGCGTTTTGGGAAGAAAATGAGGAAAATGAGGAGTTAAAGAAAAATTTGGTGGAGATTTTGGGAATGGTAGTCGGATTAGGGTATAAATTCCATAAGGAGAACCAGTGGAGGGAACAGAATAGGCTACTTGGGGAATTTTTGAAGTAAAAAAAGGATTTTTTCATTGAATTTTCATTGAATTTCATTGAATTTCATTGAATTTTCATTGAATTTTTATTGAATTTTCATTGAATTTTCATTGAATTTCATTGAATTTTCATTGAATTTTCAATGAATTTTCATTGAATTTTCATTGAATTTTCATTGAATTTTCATTGAATTTTCATTGAATTTTCATTGAATTTTCATTGAATTTTCATTTCTTTAATTTTCTTTAAATTTCTATTTTCTCAAAAATAGAAATTTAAAGTATTTCCGCATAAACGACTTATTTGAGAAATACTGGCCTTTTCTTCAGTTTCTGTTGATGTATGGTGTGTTCGAAATCAGGAAAACTGCTTGTTTATGCTTGGTAAAGCTTTTGAAAACTTTGCATAATGAGAAAAAAAGGCTAGAAATCCTTAAATATGTAACTGAACACTTCTTCAAATCTAAAAGCTATTTCAATAGAATGGTCTATTTGCAATTTGTCGCTTTTTCTCTTGATTTCTTCAGTCAAAACTTCGTGAAAATCAATATAATTCCCGATATTTTTAAATTGGCTAATGATAGAGTGCCTAATATTCGGAGAAAATTGGCTAGTTTAATGATGGGGATTCGGAGAAGAATCGATAGAAATGATGGGGAAAATATCAATAGGTTCAATGAGTGTGTGGAGATTCTGAAGAAGGATATCGACCTTGATGTTTCGGAGGTATTTCTAATGAAAAAAGGGAAATTTTGGGGGGTTTTATTTGTTTTTTATTTGTCTTTGAATTTTTATTTGATTTTATGATCTTTTCTACTATTTCCTTCGAAATTTCCCCATTTATCATTAATTTTTTTGCAAAAAATCGTAAAAAGACCACAAATCAGCTTGTAAAAGAGTTAACAATGCAGAACTTCGATGATGAAGTTTTTATAAAGGAGATGGAACGGTTCGAGACTGAACGAAACACTGAAGAGGAAGAACTCAAGATTCAGGAGCTTCGCGAAAATGAGGAATCTAAGAAGAAGGACTCTCTAGATCTCGATATCTTCTATCCCAGCAACTATTACCCCTCGATTCTCAGCAAATCTAAGGTAAATAAGATATTTTATCAGAAAAATCCATTTTTTTCAAAGGTAAAGCCAAAAATCCCGAATTCAGCAGGCCTAACCAATTACCGCTTTTCGGCTTTAAAAAACCCGAATTCAGCCCCGAATGTCTCTTCTGTGAGTCCTTTGAACAATAAGCTCAAAAGCAATAAGGAGATCACAAGCTATTCGCCACTATCCAAGCCCACTTCCAGCTTTTCAAGTCCAAATAATAACATGAGCTTCTCTCCACAACCACATAAAACAAGCCTCATACTACAAAGTTCAGAGAAATGCGTTATAAACATCAAGTTTTTATTGGATTTTTTAACTCATAGAGAAATTTCTAATGAATTTTTTGAATTTTCTCTAATTTTCTCTAATTTTCCTCTAATTTTTCTCTAATTTTAAAGAAAAAGTGAAGAATGTGACAAAAAGTCCAAAGAGAAAGAGCAACATGAAGCTTTTTCTGCCTGCAAGCCCTCCAAGCCAATTTTGTCTTCTAAAATGACCCGTTTTTCCACGGTTAAAGAAAAAGACCTACTTCTTAAAGAAAAAGCCAAAAATCCCTCTTCAATCACTAAAAAAGCCTTAAAAAAGATCTAAAAAATTAATAATTTATTTGATTTTCCTTTAAAAAATGGCTTGTTCTAAATACGAATACGTAAAACACTTCGAAAATTCTTATTTCCTTCTTCCTGCGACTTTCATCGTGATTCGGATCGACGGCAAATCCTTTACCCGTTTTTCCGAGCAAAATTCCTTTGAAAAACCCAACGATTTCTCAGCAATTTCCCTTATGAATGCCAGTGCTGAGGTCGTAATGTCTCAATTTTCCGATATTTGGCTTGCTTATGGGCAGTCTGATGAATTTTCCTTCGTTTTGCGAAAAAGCGATGAATTTCCCAAGGTTCTTTCCAGGGAAATTTCTAAAGGAAATACCGATTTTTGATGCTAGATGTGTCGTTTATCCAGATATCACAATTTTAAAGGACTATTTAAGCTGGAGACAAGCCGATTGTCACATAAATAACCTATATAATACGTGTTTTTGGGCTTTGGTAAATCAAAAGGGAATTGGTAGGAAGGAAGCGGGGATTTTGCTGAATGATATGAAAGCGGATCAGAAAAATGAGATGCTTTGGAAGGAATTTGACATCAATTATAATAAAATTGAAGAGGTTTGGAGGAAGGGAAGCATTTTGATTCGAAGAAGGGTTGCGAAGGAAAAAAATGGGGTAATTGGGGGAAAATGGCAGGAAATTGGAGAAAAATGTGATGAAATTGATGAAAAAGAAAAAACAAAGGATAAAATAGGAGAAAAACGGGAAAAGAGTGATAATATAGAAGAGAAAGGAGAAAAAGAGACAAAAAGGGATAAATTAGAAGAAAAAGATGAGAAAAATGAAGAAAAAAAAGAGAAAACTGATAAAAATGAAGAAAAACGAGAAAAGACAAATAAAAATGAAATAAACCTTGATCAAAATAATGAAAAACCTGATAAAACTGAAAAAAAATGCGAGAAAACGGATAAAAAACCCGAGAAAATTGATAAAAAACACGAGAAAACCGATAAATCCTCGAAGAAAAAGGTTATTGTGATTCTCCACGAGGACTTAATTAGCGATATTTTCTGGTCAAAATACAAAGAAGACTTAGATTATTCATAATTTTTTAGTGAGTTTTTCATGAATTTATCAATAAAATCCTTTAAAAAAACTTTAGTTTTTTTTAATTTAAAAAAAAAAATGATAAAACCCCCGATAAAATCAACGATAAAATCACGATAAATTCATCTGTAATAGCACGATAAATTTATCAGTAATTTCATGATAAATTCATCTGTAATATCACGATAAATTCATCAGTAATTTCATGATAAATTTATCAGTAATTTCACGATAAATTCACAAGTAATTTCTCGTTATATTCATCATGATTTTCTCGTTAAAATTCCTCAGGGATTGTCTTTTTAAAATTGCTGCTTAATTTCTTTAGTTTCCTGAGAATTTCGACAGAATCTTCTCAGGTTTGGCCTCCAACACCACAGTAGTACTTTTCATCTTTCTTTTCATTAAAAGTCCTGAATTTATGCTTAAATTAAGACCAGGTGAGTTACAGTCTGTGATATCCTCCTCTTGTTTCCCAGGACTGCTATTATAGCTCTTATGTGAGCTTTTTTTTATCACTAAATTCTTCTTTCGCTGATAAAACTCGTCTTTTTTCTCTAGAGGGTCTCGAAGTACGATATTCTCGCTATCAAGGAATTCATTGATCCTTTTCTCCATTTTCTCGATAGGAATATCGTCGAAATCAGGCTTTTGCTCATAAATCTCTTGATCTTCAGCGTCTTCACTGTGGTTTTTCTTCATAATTAATGAACTTTTAAAGGATTTTTTATGGAAAATTTTGTCGTTGAAATTTGCGATAAAACCTAAGGAATTATCACAAATTTCGCCATTTTCTTGCAAAATGTGAGAATTTTTATCGCAATTTTCTGATAAAAACTGAGAATTTTTATCATCGTTTCTTGTAAAATGACAACCATTTTCGACAAGAATCTTTGAGTTTTTTCGTGATTTTCCATCTTTTCCCTCTTGTTCTTTGGGAATATC